>Ga0315270_10001018_pt1 | contig 15026 bp, 15 predicted proteins | sample C1_bottom_MG_FD_204932 | JGI IMG/M metagenome (GOLD analysis project Ga0315270, IMG submission 204932) | Sediment microbial communities from Yellowstone Lake, YNP, Wyoming, USA - C1_bottom | ecosystem: Environmental > Aquatic > Freshwater > Lake > Sediment | place: USA: Wyoming | collected... | reverse complement strand
GCAAACGACGAAAAGGACTCTTTAGCCGCTTAGTCGGTTAGACCTCACACCCCGCTGTCCATGGAGGGGCTCAAGGCCGCAAGGCTGAGATGAGTGAGGTCATTTACATGGAATCGTGCTCTACAGGGTTACTTTGTATTGCACTAAACTTAAGGTAACTCGTTTGGTAGCAGCCTGTCGGTTGGCGTCTACCCGATAAAATTAAATAACTAGACTAAGTATGTAGAACTGCCTGTAGAGTGCTTGCGGACGCGGGTTCAATTCCCGCCGCCTCCACCAACACTATAAAAAAGCCTGACTGAAATGACGGGCTTTTTTGCACACGTAATTAACACAACAAATAATTAATATAGTTTTTCAAAATATTCATCAATAAACCCCAATAAATTTTCAGGTTTATTGACAATAGAGTTAACGAGTGAAAATAAAGGGAAATTTTGACTATCGATTAATTGATATTTTGCAACCATACTAAGTGTGTGTATCCCCTCCCCTGACAGTTCAGAATATTGCCCAGAGGCCAGTTTACATCCAAGCTGATAATGGTGCGAGTTAGGACTGGTTGCGGTTGTGGTTAAATCACCCAAGCCTGAATATTCATAAGGCGTAGATGCACATCCACCCAATATTGTTGTGATCTGAGAGAGTTCCGCCAGAGCAACAACCATTAAGTATCCTCTTATATTGTCGCCAAGTTTCAGTTCATCCGAAATTCCAAACAAGATGGCATATACATTTTTTAGAACGGCAGACCAACACATCCCGGCCATGTCATTGGAATGATAACAAATTAAACGTGTTCTTTGAAAAAGATCTTGCACAGTAATAAAATTTTTTACTTCAGAAAGTGAAACATTAGCAAAAGAAAAACGACCGGATCTAATTTCTTCTGAAATCATCGGGCCATAAATAACTCCGTAAGGGAATCTCGTAGTTAGAATTGTATTCAATACCTGAGCAGCAGTCATACCATTTTCATCCAACCCTTTTGCAATTGTCAGACATAAAGTATTCGTTGAAAGAAAAGGTAAAATCCTTTGACAAATTTGTGGGTGAGCATTGACAGGTATACAAAATAGAATTAAATCTGATCTGAAAACTTGTTCTTCAATATTGACAATTCCGGACCGGGTCCAAATAGTAATATTATGTTTATCAGCCAGTAGGAATTCCATTGCATGCCCCATTTCACCATAACCCAAAATAAGAACATTTAATTTCAACTTAAATTTACCTCTATTTATTAATACTGAACTATATACGAGTTTCTATTGGTGAGAAGGCTATGGCATGGTATATCATGCCAAAATTCCAAAAACACGAATAGGGGTACTTTTTTTGTATTTAAAAACCTACGGATTCATCTAACGCTATTACATAACAATGACTCAGCATACCTTTCCCCCTCCTCCCGATGGAAGTGTAAGTCCTATGGTTTGGTATCGTTCCATTTGTAAACAACCTGGATTTATCAATGATCCTTCCCAGGCCGCTGCAGTTGCCGAACTGGATTTCCTTTGGCAAGAGCTCGTCGAATTTAAGGCGAAAAGAAATCAATTTTTGGGAAGAAATATACTCAGCCCTGAGGTTCCCTATGGATTGTATTTATGGGGTGGAGTTGGAAGAGGTAAAAGTTTTCTGATGGATGTATTTTATGCATGCGTACCTTATGAGCGAAAAAGACGAATTCATTTCCATAATTTCATGACTGAAGTACACCACGAAATGAAACTACTGGCACATGAAAAAGATCCCTTGATGTCACTCGCAAATAAAATCGGAAAATCTACTCGTTTACTTTGCTTTGATGAGTTTCACGTAAGTGATATTGCAGATGCCATGATACTGTCGCGTTTACTGGCCTCTTTGTTTGAGCGGGGAGTCGTAATGATTATTACTTCAAATTATTCTCCGAATACACTATACCCAAATGGTTTGCAAAGACAGAAATTTTTACCTGCGATTGAATTGCTTCAGCGTAAGCTTAGGGTTATCAATATCGAAAATGGTATGGATCTTAGACTGCGTGAAATGCCAAATAGCCCATTGTTCATGCTCCATTCTGATGGAGAATGTGAGAGTCGTATGGATGCAATTTTTGGCAGAATTGGTGGAGAAATAACTGATAATATTTTCCAATTGGAAGTTCAAGGCCGGTATATTAAGACTAAAAAAATTGCATCAAATGCAGTATGGTTTGATTTTGATGTAATTTGTGGTGGGCCGCGAGCTCAACAAGATTATCTTGAAATAGCACATAAATTTTCAACTGTGTTTATATCTGACATTCAAAATATGCCTGAAAATAAGGCTGCTGAGGCACAACGATTTGTCTGGTTAATTGATATTCTATATGACAACCGCGTCAAACTTGTAGCCTCATCTTTTGTTCCTGCAAACGAACTTTGTATTTCAGGCGAGAAGGCGACTGAGTTTGTTCGCACCAGTAGCCGTATTACCGAAATGCAAACTCAGAACTACTTGGAGTTACAGCATCAGACTGAAAGCATTTCTCTTAATACAATCCACAAGGTGCAATAATTAAATAGTATCCAATTAATAATTCTGCAACTGAAATACTTTACGTAAATTCAATTCATGCTGAAATTTTTACCTTTGTTTTTGATCGTTCTGCTAAGTGCATGCCAAAGTACACGACATAATAATACCGCCAACCAACCGGATGCCTCGTTAAATGAATTGACCGAATATGCGGCCAGCTTAATAGGAACGCCGTATAAATATGGGGGAACCTCCCCTGATTCCGGATTTGACTGCAGTGGATTTGTTGATCATGTTTTTAAACATTCGTTAGGCAAGTCTCTTCCTCGTAAAAGCGAAGATATCAGTCGTATCGGTGTTGCAATTAAATCAAGTAATTTAAAACCGGGTGACCTAGTGTTTTACAACACATTACACAAGTCATTTTCACATGTTGGAATATATCTAGGGGATGGACAGTTTATTCATTCACCCAGTGATGGAAAATCCGTCTCCGTGGTTAATATGAAAGAACAGTATTGGCGTAAACGCTACAATGGCGCACGACGAATAAAGCCATGAAGCCGCCCTGTTTTTTTTATCTCTACAGCTAATTGGTAGACCGACATTGCATAATAAATACTATTGTTATAAGTTGTTATGACTGCGAAATTGTTAAAACCAAACCAGTACTCTTTACCACCGGGTATTGTAAAGTCAAGCAGATATGCATACATTCCCGAAGTAGTTTTTTCTGTAGAAGTTACCCCCAACTTTCCCCAGGCATCCAAACTTCGTGCGGCACCCACGTCATTTGGGCGTGAAGAACTTGAAGCCTTGGCACGTATTGCCACCGGATCACCAGGTTTCCAACCATATTGCCTCAGATAATTTGCGACACTTCCGATGGCGTCATCTGCACCCCTCATCAAATCAATTTTTCCATCACCGTTAAAATCAATCGCATTTTTTCGATAACTGCTGGGCATAAACTGGGGAATGCCTAACGCACCAGCATATGATGCATGTATGCCAAAGATATCGAAATTTTGCTCTCTCGCGAGCAGTAAATATTGTTCAAGCTCGTTTCGAAAAAAATCAACTCTGCGCGGGTAGTCAAAAGTTAATGTTGTAAGTGCATCCAGTGTTCTGAAATTGCCCGCCTGACTACCATATAATGTCTCCACGCCAATAATTGCGATTATTATTTCCTGTGGTACGCCATAGAGTTTTTCTGCTCGCGCTAAAGTTTTGGCATTTTTTCTCCAAAATTTCAATCCGCCTTCAATTCTTTTTGGATTAATAAATGCAGCCCGGTATTCTAGCCACGGCTTCAGAATAGACGGAGAATTCATCGCATCTATTACATCCTGGCGATATTGAGCTTCCTGAAAAATTTTAACTAATTCCTCCCGCTGAAAATGGTGCTTAATCACCATTTCATTGATGAACTCGGGAATCCCGGGCAAGTCTGCAGCAACGGCACCTTGCAAAACCAACAGAAGGAAGAGGGTTGAATATAGACGTATCATCACAATTCCGTTATTTTACTCGACAGACAGACTCTCCACTGTTAAATTTCACTTTTAATTTATTTTTTAAACTATATATCATTATGGAAAATATCAACCAGCATCATCCCCTAATTATTCTGGGTTCCGGCCCTGCAGGATATACAGCTGCAGTTTACGCCGCCCGCGCCAACCTTAAACCAGTGTTAATTACCGGAATTGCACAAGGGGGACAATTGATGACGACAACGGAGGTCGACAACTGGCCTGCCGATGCGATGGGGGTTCAAGGCCCTGAGTTAATGGCTCGTTTCCAACAACACGCGGAACGATTTGAAACCAAGATAATCTTTGATCATATCCACACTGCCAAACTTCAACAAACACCTTTTTTGTTGACTGGTGATTCTGGCTCGTATACCTGTGATGCGTTGATAATTGCAACGGGTGCATCGGCACAATATCTTGGCCTGCCTTCAGAAGAAAAATTTATGGGTAAGGGTGTGTCAGGTTGTGCTACCTGTGATGGTTTCTTTTATCGTGGACAAGATGTCTCGGTGGTAGGAGGTGGTAATACTGCTGTCGAAGAAGCATTGTATTTATCCAATATTGCCCGCCACGTTACCCTTGTTCATCGGCGCGACACATTCAGAGCTGAAAAAATTATGATTGATCACCTGATGGAGAAAGTAAAAACAGGAAAAATTACTCTTCAACTTAATCAAACCCTGGATGAGGTTCTGGGGGATAACAGCGGAGTCACTGGCATGCGCCTTAAACATGCACATACAGGCGTTACTCAAGATTTCGCACTGACAGGAGTATTTATTGCTATTGGTCATAAACCCAACACTGACTTGTTTACCGGACAATTAAAAATGACAAATGGCTACATCGATACTCGCAGTGGTAACCAGGGAAATGCAACAGCGACCAGTATTAATGGTGTTTTTGCGGCTGGTGATGTGCAGGATCAAATTTATCGCCAGGCAGTGACGAGCGCAGCAACGGGTTGTATGGCAGCGTTGGATGCGGATAAATTCCTTGCCGACCTGAAAAAACATTAATTCAAATTTTGGGTATGAGAAAAAAACAGGAACCCTTCGTTTGTTTGTCTGATGGGGATTTATTCCTGAATGCATTGGTTGGTGTCACGCCGATAGAGCAGACAAATCATATCCCTATCCAACCTCCGGTTCGACGCAAGCCTGTTCATCATGCAGTTCAATCTCAGCCTGTCACCCTAGAGGACCCAACTCAACTTTTAGAAAATGAAATCGCTCCAACCACTTTTTTACGCATTGGCCTTAATCGTATTACTCTTCGTAAGCTTCGGCGCGGCGATTGGATAGTCCAGGATACAATGGACTTACATGGTTATACCAGTAATGAAGCACAACGGTCTCTTGCAGAGTTTATAGCGTTTTCATTGAGTAACGCACTCCAGTGTGTTTGCGTCATACACGGGAAAGGGTCGGGGGCGGATGGCAGAGAAGGTATATTAAAGATAAGGGTAAGATACTGGTTAACGCAATTTCCGGATGTCCTGGCATATTGTGAAACACCAGTAAATGCTGGCGGTGGTGGCGCTGTTTGGGTACTACTTAAAAAATCAAATAAATCTCAAACAATATAACCATCAGATAGCTGCATCATCAGATTCACCTGTCCGAATACGTATTACTTTTTCAACTTGACTTACAAAAATTTTACCGTCACCAATTTTTCCAGTATGTGCTGCTTTAATGATCGCATCCAGAACTGTTTCTAACATTGCAGTTGAAACGACGACTTCAAGTTTGATTTTTGGCAGAAAATCCACCACATATTCTGCACCCCGATATAACTCGGTATGACCCTTTTGACGACCAAATCCTTTTACTTCGGTTACAGTCATGCCGGTTACCCCTAATTCTGACAAAGATTCACGAACTTCATCAAGTTTAAAAGGTTTTATGATGGCTTCAATTTTTTTCATAGCAACTCCGGCATAAAAAATGTTTGTTTGATTAGTATAACGTATCCTCATGATACCGCTAAGTACCCATAGCGATTTGTTTTAAGGTTGTATCTTATTTGTCGCATTCACTCGTAATTTCTGCACTGCATCGGCAAGTGCATTCGCTCTGTTCGTATAAGATTCAGCTTCTTGATTCCGATTCAACTTAACTAACACCCTAGCAGCTCCCTTTAAATCTTCTTTAATTCTCGAACTTAAAGCAAGCTGTTTATCAAGATCCAATACTGCCAGAAAGTGAGACAGTGCATCGTCATTTAGACCCATTTCTAATTCTGACAAAGCTGCAACTCGATACGAATTGGCTAATTCGTCGATCTCGGCACCAGAATTTATTACCGCTTTTGATCTCTGTAAAGCAGCTTTATAATCACCCTTAGACAAATATATTCTCGCGTACAAATTTTCTATCCCTGTTTTGACCGAGCATTGCCCGATACACTCATGACTGGCATTTTGTAGTGATGTTTCCGCATCCGGAATGCTACCACTATCGGTGTATATAATTGCTTTACGAAATGCAATTGTTGCACGTTGCTCAGGAGTAATTAAGTCTGAGTACTCTGTTAATATTCTGTCCAATAAAGCAAGCCCAACGATATCCTCTCCGAGTTTATGGTAGACCGCCGAAAGATTAATTGCGATTTGTGTAACAGCTTGTATATTATCCAACGATAGTTGCTTCAGCATAGCCAGATTGAATAACTCCTTGGCACGCATCAAGTCACCATCACGCACTGCTCTACGTGCTTCCAATTCCGACTTATTTGCCTTTTCTATCGCTATTGGCTGACGATGTGGTGCATGTCCGCAAGCTGAAAAAAACACTGTCAAGAGTAACAATAACAAACGTTGGCATGACAAATTAAATTGCAATCTAATCATGACTGTCCATTTTAACCAACTCATCCTCTGCAGGCGGGATGATGTTTTTGAGCGGCCAACTTTCACTTGCGGCGGATAAAATGTTGCGTGTATCACTTACTAGACCCCGTGATTCACCAAGAAAGCCCGAAATCTGTGGCGCAGAATTGTCGATGGTTGTTTTAAATGTTTCACTGATCTGGCGAACATTATCAATGCTTTTTCCTGCATTATTCATAATACCGGGTAATTCCTGGTTTAGTTTACTCGTCATGTTTGCAGCGCCATCGATAGTCTGTCTTACTGAATTTAACATGGGCCTTACATCCTTGGTAACAGTCTCATCCATATGCCCCAACAGGTTGCTGATTTGCTCACGAGTCCCTCTTATTTCATCAATTAACATACGCAAATTTCCTAAAATCTGGAGTACATCTCCGTTAGGGTCATTGGCCCTTTTAAGTAAATGATTGATTTCATCCAGGGCTGGATATAATCGGTCACGCAAATCCTGAGAGATTTGTTCCAGGCCACCACCACGTTCAAATTCTATGCGTGCCCCGGCTTTAAGATTCGGCTTATTTTCGGATCCTAGCCGCGCTTCAAGTATGCTATCACCAACGATGCCCTCCTTTTTAAGTGTGACAACTGCATCCTCCTTAAATAATGGCAAATATCGATCTTGAATCAGCATCTCGACTTGAGTTTGAGCCTTGTCATCTAATTCAAGTTTGGTGACTGTACCTATTTTGAAACCGCTTAGCTTGACAGGCATTCCTATTTTTAAGTCTTGTCCTGCACCAGTCTCAAAGTGAATGGATGACATGGGCGTGAAAAATCCTTTTTTGACGCTCACAAAAATCAGGCTCAATGTAACACCAATAATTGCAATTAAAACAAACAAGGATACTTTTACCAACAGCCCCTTAAATCGCTCATCATTATCAGCAAGTAATGTCATATACAACCTCCCTTAGATAATATTCCAAGGTAACGAAACGTTATTTTTTGCAACGACAAGTAGACCACGGTTTTCCTCGGAATGCACAAAATTATCAAGTGCTGAAATCCAGAGCTGTGACGATGACGCCTCTACTTCGTCGAACAAACCTGCACTCACAACCAGTAGACGAGGCGAATGCACCAGCCCTCGAAGCAAGCAGACCAACTTCTTTTCCCAAACCTCCAACTCGGCCACTGGACTTGCCATGAATCTGGTCCAGAATAATTTATCCAAACCCAGCGTAGGTAATAAATTTAAAATAAATTCCTCGGTATTCTTGCTATTTTTTCCATTAAAATACCACAGTGGAAGCGTGATATTTTCCCACGTTTTGAGATTGTTGATCAGGCCACCTTCAGAGGGAATCCATCCAATACTGCCAGGTTTGGAGGACTTGATTGATTGCCCGAATAAAAACACCGCCCCTTTCTCAGGAACCAGTTCACCCAGCGCCAAATCCATGACGGCAATTTCTGCATCCCTTGTCGGCACCTGCAGGACGCGCGCCTCTCCTTCGTGTAGCACAAAAGATATGGTGATTGAATGATCAACTTCAACATTGCTAAATTCTAATAGTGTCATGATCTAAAACCCACAACAGTAATAATTCCCCCAGCAAGAAGTACTGCGAACAAACTGCGTAATACTGCTTGAGATACCGCCTGAGGAACCTCAGTCATGGCTGATTTTTTCCGCATGCCATGAAAACAAGATACCAATGCTATTAAAATTCCAAAAGTAGCACTCTTAATGATAGAAACCAGCATTTCACGAAAATCAATAATTTCAAAAAAATTGTATATTTCACTTAGCAGTGAAAAATCCATCCGCAACCCGGCAACGACTAATCCAGTGCTGATAGCGATCGTCTGAAAATAAAATGTCAACGTAATACTGGCTAAGGTCATTGCAAATACCCTTGGCATAACCAGGTAAGAAATAGGTGAAATACCCATCCTGCGAAGATTTTTTATTTCACCATCAACTTGCATTGTTGACAATTCACTAGCAAAAGCAGAGCTACTGCGGGAAATAATTACCACTGCAGAAAGAAGCGGGCCTAACTCCCTAACGAGTGTCCAAATCATTATTTTAATAGACAGAACCTCGTTATTGCCCACCAAATTATTAATTTGAGTAATGACAACCAAACCGATCAGAACTGCTTGCCACCCTACTGCGCCAATAGACTCGGTGCCACTGAAATACATTTGTTTAATAAATACCTGACGTACTGGCCACCTTGACAGAGCAGGAATCCGGCTTAACACATCCCATCCCAGGTGAAAATAACTCTTCAAAAAGCGATATTTTCTACCGGATCGCCTTCGGGAATAAGAACGTGGTTTTAACAATTGTCCATCCTAAAAGTCATCCTGATATTTAACTGTAATCGGATAACGCCAGTCTTTTCCAAAACCACGATCAGTGATTCGAATTCCAACGGGTGACTGGCGGCGTTTATATTCATTTATTCGAATTAATTTAACCACACGCTCTACATCAGAAATTGCAAATCCCTGTTCAACGATCTCGGATATTGTTAGATTTCGCTCTACATAGTACGACATGATTGCATCGAGTACATCATAGGGTGGCAAGCTATCCTGATCAGTCTGGTCAGGTTTAAGTTCTGCACTGGGAGGCCTTGTAATGATACGTTCTGGGATTACATTGCCCAATGTATTTCGATAGTTGGACAAGCGATACACCCAGGTCTTACTGACATCTTTAAGAACAGCAAATCCACCCGCCATATCGCCATACAATGTGCAATAACCGACTGTCATTTCAGATTTATTTCCGGTAGTCAAAACTAGCGATCCTGTTTTATTTGAAAGTGCCATCAGCATCGTCCCTCGGATTCGAGCTTGCAAATTTTCTTCTGTCGTATCGGTTGGATAGTTGTTAAATAACGGCCCGAGTGTATCAAGTAGCGATGTAAATGTAGGTTGAATATTCAGCTCGTCGTAACGCACTCCAAGTGTAGCCGCCATTTCTCTTGCGTCATCAATACTCATTTGAGCGGTATAAGGTGAAGGCATCATCACAACTCGCACCTGATTGACCCCAAGTGCATCTACTGCCACAGCAAGTGTAAGTGCGGAATCTATACCTCCGGATAATCCCAATAAGACACCGGGGAAGCGATTTTTGACAATGTAGTCTTTTACGCCTAAACAAAGTGCTCGATAGATACTTGCCTCAGGAGTAAGAGCTGGGGCTTTTTCGCCAGTGATTAATTTCCCTTCTTTAAATTCAATCATTCCCAAAGCCTCCTCGAAAGCAGGGAGTTGATGAGTTAATTGACAATCTGTTGACATCACGAACGAGCTACCGTCAAATACGAGCTCGTCCTGCCCCCCCACCATATTTGCATAGACCACCGGCAAACTGATTTCTCCAATACGTTCGCGAATGACCTCATAACGTGATCTTTGTTTGTTTAAATGGAAGGGCGAAGCATTCAACACCAACAGAATTCTGGCACCGGCCTTGACGGCTCTCTCGGCTGCATGTTCCTGCCAAATGTCTGCACAAATATTCAATGCAAATTGAACGCCATCAACCTCGAACACACAGGGTTTACTTCCTCGTTTAAAATAACGCTCTTCATCAAATACACTATGATTTGGTAATTCGTGTTTATGATAAGTAACAAGAATCTTGCCATCCATCAAGACTGAAGCGGCATTAAACCGCTCTCCTCCCAATTCATGCGGATGTCCAACGATGACCGTAATGCCATTAACTTGCCGAGCCAGTCTGATCAGTGCAGCATGACAAGCCTGGTAAAAACCATCTCTCAACAGCAAATCTTCAGGAGGGTAACCACATAGGCTTAATTCGGGTGTTAATAACAGTGATGCGCCCTGCTGTTTGGCGAGTGCTGCGTTAGCGAGAATCTTGCTTGAATTTCCCGCAAGATCTCCAAGGGTGCAATTCATTTGTGCGATTGCAATTTTCATACAATGTTTACTCCAACTCAGGTGGAACCAAGGGCAAAACAGGGAGGTGATCCAAATCAACTTGTTCAATGCTGGTAAATCGCTTTGATATTTTTTGACTGGTGGTGCGAACATCCAGAGCATCCTCATGGGCTTGACGAATGTGATCGGCAAGCTTTTTCATACGCTCGTCAAAACGGCCGAATTCCCTGCCTAGTTTGCCCAGTTCGTCCTTGATAATATGCACTTGTTTGCGGGTTTCCACATCTTTCAATACGGCACGAGCTGTATTGAGTACTGCCATCAGGGTAGTCGGCGAGACAATCCATACGCGCTTTTGCATCGCAATATCAACCACATCGGGATGATGCGCGTGGATCTCTGCAAACACTGCCTCCGCAGGTATAAACATCACCGCACCATCTGACGTTACGTTTGGAATAATATATTTTGATGCAATATCATCCACGTGTTTTTTGATATTGGTCTTGAATTGACGCTCAGCAATTGTTCTTTCAGCCGGACTACCGGCTGAAAACATCAAATGATAATTTTCCAGTGGAAATTTTGAATCCACCGCTACCATGCCAGTAGGATCGGGCAACTTCAGCACGCAATCAGCACGCGTACCATTCGGCAAAGTGTATTGCATTTCATATGCTTGTGGCGGCATGATGTTGCGTACCAGGCCCTCTAACTGCACTTCGCCAAAGGCGCCGCGAGAACGCTTGTCTCCCAACAACTCCTGCAAACTCACCATGTTGGTGGTCAGGCCGTCAATTTTTTTCTGCGCCTCGTCGATGGTAGCTAGACGCGTCATCACGCTAACAAAAGTTTCATTCGTCTTCTTGAAGCCCTCATCCAAACGTTCGCTAACCTTGCCGCTGATTTGTTCCAATCGTGCATCCACAGATTTAGCCAGTGCTTCTACACTGCCAGAAAGATGCTGTGTAGCATTACGGAAAGAGTCCTGTATCAGCTTCTGATCTTCCCTTCCCTGCTCAACCAATTTGGCCAGTGTCTGAGTTAGTATTTCATTACGCAACGCATCCTGTTTCGCGTGTAATGCGTTTATTGCGTCACGTGTTACACGTAATTCTTCAGCCACTGCCTTACGTAACCGTTCAGATTGGTCTGTTTGGCTCGCAATTAGCCGGTCACCCTGACTATTCAACCCATCGTGCAAATCGGAAAGCATTGCTCGATGCTGTACTTCCAACACATGGGCAGACCTGGCCGGCATTTTCCACAGCAACACCACTGTCAATATGGCAACTAGCAGGGTCAGTACACTGACAATGAGCACAGTTTCTAGCATGTGTTATTTTCTGAAAAATTAATATAGAAGTATAAACCATGTGCCTGTATGACGCGGCAGTAACCTATTTGCCTACCTGAATTTAAGGGAGCAGTTCAGGTTAAAATGTGATACTGCAAAGATCGGCTACAATTCGAATTTATGCCAAAACATACCTCAGGCATAATAATGTATGCGAAACCTGCCGTTCACGCCGTGAAACAATTATGCGCTTTAACCGAACGTTCTTCTTACTTTGTCTACCTCTCGTAAGCCAAGTTGAAGCTCGGGCTACTATTGAATCTTAAGCCAAACGCGAAAAGCTGGTTGCGCTAGCGGGTTTAATTCTGGTCGAAGTAAAATCGGAAGTGATGAGCAATGTAACAGGCCAAGGGCTTGCATATCTACGCTTCTGCCGCAAGTATTCAAACCGAATTTGAGGGTTACAAGGTAATGGTTTATTCACACATGCCTTGCTGAAAAATATGTCTGCTGGAAGCACGACTGACACCAACCGAGACAATGATGTGAATGTGGTGGAACCGGGGGGGAAAGCTAAGGAAACCATGAATATTTCAAAGACCTTGGGTTTTATTCAGGCCCCCTAACATCAAACTTTGGTAATGATAATGCTTTATTTAGGCTGTAGTAAGTTTAAAGGCACAGAATTTTTACTACTAAACACAATCAGAAACGTATTGACCTGGTCAGCGTCACAATATGTGTGTATATGAATAGCGTTAGATGGCAACCATCATATGCAATTCCTCTAGTTCAGCCATCAGCGTTAATTTTTGAGATTAACGCCTCTAGTACAGTCTCAGCCTTGTCATTATCCACTTGGCAGGTTCCGGCATTTTCATGTCCACCACCTTTATATTTCAACATCAATTCGCCAATATTTGTGTTTGAAGTACGGTTAATAATGGATTTACCCGTTGCAAATACCGTGTTCTGATTTTTGAGTCCCCATAGAACATGAATCGAAATATTGGTATCCGGATAAAGTGCATAGATCATAAAACGATTTCCGGCATATATAGTCTGTTCGTTTCGCAGGTCAAGCACGACTAGATTTTTATGCACTTTTGAGCATGATTTTAGCTGTGCTTCAAATTTGCCTACGTGCTCAAAATACAAATCAGACCGTTCTTTTACATCGGGTAACTCCATAATTTCGTCGATGGAATATTGGCTGCAACAATCAATCAGCTTCATCATCAAATCATAATTTGAGATGCGGAAATTTCTGAATCTGCCCAAACCAGTTCGTGAGTCCATCAAATAATTTAACAGCACCCAATCGGTTGGATGCAAAATTTCATCGCGAGAAAATTGCGCAGAATCCGCCTTGTCTACAGCGATCATCATTTCATGCCATTCAGACGGGAACATGCTGCTACCACCGAAATGATTACAGACAACACGAGCTGCAGATGCAGCTTCAGGGTGAATAATATGATTGGTGCGCTCTCCAGTATTACGAAGCATTTCTGACGCATGGTGGTCAAACACAAGATGGGCTCCAGCCACATAGGGCAAGTTGGTTACGATATCCATCGGCCCTATCTCGATTTTACCGTCTTGCATATCTTTTGGATGGACGAATTTAATATCGTCTATCATTTTGAGGTGTTTCAACAGAACAGCACAAACCAAACCATCGAAATCGCTACGGGTTACAAGACGATATTTTTTGCTTTCCATTATTTTTTCTCCGGATTTTTCTCAGACAGCGAAAATTATTATACTGAATAATCTGATGTACGATGAGATTAGTACAGGGTAATCATACTTCAATCTGATTGGTTAGATGACTCTCCACAATAAGCAAATTCTTTCCGAACTCGCGATTAAATTATTATTCCGACTACCCTATAATAATGTACCGGCGCAGGCTGAATCATTGCAGTCCTATTTACGCTTTCCATTTAGGTAAACAAAGCTGCCATGTTGGCTTCAGGCGAGGGAATATTTCTATTCCGGCAAGTGCGCTTTGCAAGCGATTCCAGCGTTGCAGATTAAATGAATCACGATACAAATATGCCACCCAGTCTGCCAGTAGCACGGCTGCATAAGTTTCTGCATTGCTAATGTCGCAGCTAGAAATCCCGGCACTGTGCAGGTATCCTGTCACGACGGTAGCAGCATCATAACCCCAGCGATGCAGTGCAATCGCTGTTGTGCCTGCTAGATATGTCACCTCTTCGGGCAAACTTGATTCTGCCGCCGAGGCAATCGGATTGAGTACTGTTGGAAACTCCGAAAAATGAAGGTTGGCAAACAAGGCTTCTACGTGCGCCGCCAGTTCAGGTGTATTCGCCATGTGCCAGAAATTGAAGACAACGGTTAGTCGTGGCTGGGTAACTTCGGTAACGCCATGATAGGAGTCCTCGTGCAGCAGGAAACCAAAGGCTTTGTTGTATTCTGGGTTAACTCTGTATACTGCTTCTCCCTCTGGCGCTGAGAATAATTCCAGCACACCGCCGTGTTCTGCTTGCCATTGCTTGTTGAGTTGAACAACCAGCCGTGCAATTTCGTAACCTAATAATGGCCGGTCGCTGTGTATCCCAATGGTTTGTCCGGGCAACATGCGTTGTGCCGTGACCAGTACACGATTGACGAGAGGCAATTCAGTAATCTCACGCATTCTCGTGAGTATTTCGGCCTGAAACGTTGCAGGGATAATTTCAGTAACGTCGCTAAGTGAGCAGCGGTAAAACGCAGCGTCTCGATGCTGCCATATTATCTCTTGCGAAAATAGCCGTTCAAGGGACGCGCACTGCGCATCAGAAAATGCTGCATTCACATGAAAAAATGGGAATGGGTAAGCGTGGTGGCTAGGCTGTAAAAGCAACGACTGTATTCCCTAATAAATTGTAATTATTCAATACAACAAGACTCA
>Ga0315270_10001017_pt1 | contig 15040 bp, 13 predicted proteins | sample C1_bottom_MG_FD_204932 | JGI IMG/M metagenome (GOLD analysis project Ga0315270, IMG submission 204932) | Sediment microbial communities from Yellowstone Lake, YNP, Wyoming, USA - C1_bottom | ecosystem: Environmental > Aquatic > Freshwater > Lake > Sediment | place: USA: Wyoming | collected... | reverse complement strand
ACTATTGCCGAGGTCAGCAGAACGAACGGCATAGCCATCCATTGAGGAGTAGTCATGAGGAGGGACGTTCATTGGAGAAAACAGGTTTGCAGCAAGTGTGCGATTTAACGATTTTTCTACTTTGATTGTTTCAGAATCAGTAACCGGTGATAAAAATTTCTTAATAAGTAGACGTGCTTGTTCCACTGGCATTGAGTTGGGATCGTAATCTTCCATTGATGCCAAAGTGGAAAGGGTGAGTGGGGGTGATTGCATGAGGTGCGATGGTGCGAAATAAATTAAAAAGAATTTTGTTGAAATAAAAAGCGGTGTTAATTTATCTGCCTTCCATACCCTTTTGTTCAACGGCATATAGCACTGCAGCTTCAACTCGTGAGGTTAGATGCAGCTTGGTAAGAATATGCCTGACATGTTGTTTGACAGTATCATTGCTGATACCCAGTGCTTGCGCAATGGCTTTGTTACTTTCAGCGCGAGATAATAACTGTAGAATTTCGCGCTCACGTTCAGTCAAAAGCGATAACGATGTCTTACCCTCTTTTCCACGCTGCCCATGTTGCAATATGCCGATCATTTTGACAGTCATTGCGGGAGCAACAACCATTTCGCCTCCATGAACACGCCTTATAGCATCGGCAACATCATCGGGTGCCATGTCTTTAAGCAGGTATCCGCGTACTCCGGCTCGTAAGGCCGTAGCAAGATCAGCTTCAGAATCGCTCATGGTGAGAATAATAACCGGGGTCTCAAAGTCATCCTTGCGAATTTGTGCAAGGACGCCAAAACCATCGAGAGGCTCCATGCGCAAGTCCATCACCAGTAAATCAGGTTCATGATCACGCAAAATTTGCATTAACTCTTTAATATTTCCCGTCGCTCCAACCACGTTGATGTCATATCGCATTGTGAGTAGTTCGGTTAGACCTTGTCGACACAAGCTGTGATCATCAACAAGGACAACTTTTATTTGTTCATCCATTTAACCCTCTCCATACCACCCAAATGTCCGGTTGATTTAGCTAACTGCTTATATAATGACTTTTAAACTACCGGGGCACTAAAAATTAGTTGTACGCGCGTGCCCAATTTTTCCAAATTTTCAACCTCAACAGTACCGCCAATTTTTAAAGCTCGTTCCCGCATGATTTCCAGGCCATAGTGTCCTTCGAGAGGCATGCCATTGCCCATTCCAGTGCCGTCATCTTCAACCGTGAATTGATATTGATTGTAACTACGGTTAGCAGCCAAACGAGCATTCTTGGCGCCAGAATGAGTAGCAATATTGACCAATGCTTCTCTTACAATTAGAAAAATTTGGAGTTCGTATTCGAGGGGTAAGTTGATTTTAACAAGCTGATTATCATATAAAAGGCAGATATTGGTGCGAGAAATAAAATCTTCAGCTAGTTTTTCTAATGCGAATTTCAGCCCTCTGGGGTCCATCTGGCAACGGAAGTGAGTGACGAGTTCGCGCACTGTTTTTTGGCTACCATCCAATGCTTCATTAATGTCTTGAGCGCATTTGTATGCCAGTAGATCGTTGTCGGACTTCATTGCATCAATTAACAGGCTGGCACGAATTTTGGCATAGTATAAAGTCTGAGCCAGAGAGTCATGTATTTCATTCGCAATAGATTGACGTTCAGTCAACAAATTATTTTGGTGGGTTTGTTCTTGTTGTAAGAAATGCATTAATGCGATGTGAATCAGTTGTGCATACGGTGGGATTGTGCGTTTGATTTCATTGACATTGTGCGGTTCTGTCGCAAAAAAAAGAGTTAACATTGCATCAGGTGTAGTCTCTGATTGTTCCTTTTCCAAAGGAACAGCAATTACGAATTGAGAAGTCGCATCAAAAAAACCTGGGCCATGCCGTTTTCTGCACAAGTTCGAATTAGAAGAAGCCAACAAATTCGTTTTCATTGCCTCCCCACAGACACCGCAACCGGATTCAATAATATTTTCAATTTGAGACGTATAATCCGGTAAACCAGCGATAGCAATTGACCTGTATTCTTTTTTGTCAAAAGATAATATGCGGAGGATGCCTGCGTTTGCAGCGAGTGACTTGATTATAGTCACCAACATATTATCCAAAAATGATTCTGCTTCGTTACCTTTTAGTATCGCAGCACTGCTGTCGTTGCCAGAATTAACTGCTTTCTCCTCTTTAAACGAGGTTGTGCAACCACTCACCAATTGAATTTTTGGTTTCATAAAAAGCTCTGTGTTTCGAGTAACATTGATACTTACATTGAGTTGATTTTTGTACTTTATAAATCAGCTAAATTGCTTAGAAAATTTTGTGAAAATGAAGTTTTAGGCATCCCCCAAGCGGGTTATACCCCCCCCCCTGAGATAGCTACATTCGCAAAGGTAACAAATTGTGACAAATTGAGCAAGCAAGCAATTAACCACGAGCACATTAATGGTAAAGGCGTAAATTAATTTTTATTAATGGGTGAATAAACAAACATGACCTCCTTTTTGAGCGATCAGACTACCCCCCAACTGGGCTATGTTACACCACCCGATATAGTTATAGACACTAAAGTGTCGAATTCCGCCTAATGACGAGCTTGATAAATCGATAGTTGTGCCGCCAGTTGAGCACTAGAAATCACTAAATAACGCACGGCATTAAATTGAAAATCTGTATCGTCTCCGACAGCCATGATCGCTCTGAACCTCTTGCCGCAGCAATTTCGGCAGCTCGTTCTGCAGGAGCAGAGGCCGTCATACATTGCGGAGATTTGATAGGTGCAAACACGATTCGTGCTTCACTCAAGATTGGGATACCCATGCATGTCGTGCAAGGTAATAATCTTGGCGACCCGCAGGCAATTCATAATTTGGTGAAAAAATCTTCTGGTGGTTTCGTATTTCACGGCATGGATGCCACGCTGGAAATGTGTGGCCGACGAATTTTTGTGACGCATTATCCACATTATGGTCACGGAATGGCGTGTACTGGTAATTATGATTTAATCTGTTGTGGACATAGCCACATTGCTGAAATCGTAAAACATGAAAATATAAAGGGTGGACATACTACACTTGTTAATCCGGGTACAGTTGCAGGGATACATGCGCCGGGGATCACGACTCCTTTAACCTGGATTATGGGTGATCTCGAAAAGATGTCATTTGAAATTCATACCCTGGAGCAAAATGTACGACCGGTATATTGACAGTAGAAATTTTTTGGCTTGATTTACACCGCTTTTTGATTTTAATAATTTGCAACAATTTGGTTTTATAGTATTAACAAAACTTAAGCGGAGAACTGATTTGACAACTTCAATCGCAACTAGCCAGACCATCCTGGTCGTGGGGGGTGGTATCAGCGGAATGACAGCCGCTCTGGAGGCCGCAGAGTGCGGCAAGCAGGTAATACTGGTAGAGAAAGCGCCTACCCTGGGCGGGCGTACTTCTCTGCTTTATCGTTACTTCCCCAAACTTTGCCACCCCACCTGCGGCCTGGAAATCAATTTGCGCCGCCTAAAAGGCAACCGCAACGTGCGCGTGATGACCATGACCGAAGTGGCCAGCATCACCGGCACGCGCGGCGATTACAAAGTTAAACTCAGTGTTACCCCGCGTTACATCAACGAAAACTGTACTGCCTGCGGCGAATGCGCAAAGGCCGTTACCGGCGAAGTGCCCAATCCGTTTAACTACAACCTCAACAAAATGAAAGTGGCTTATCTGGCACATTCCATGGCTTACCCCATGCGCTATGTGCTGGATCCGGCTGCTATCGGCACTGCCGATGCAGACAAGGCCAAGGCTGCCTGCAAATACGATGCGGTTGACCTGAACATGAAACAGGAATCCATCGAAATGACCGTGGGTTCTGTCATCTGGGCAACAGGCTGGAAACCTTACGATGCGGAAAAAATTCAACCTTATGGTTATGGCCGTTATCCAAACGTGATCACAAGTCTGGAGTTCGAACGTCTTGCCGACCCGCATGGTCCAACCGGCGGGAAAATTCTGCGTCCATCTGACGGCAAAGAAGCTAAGAACGTGGCCTTTATCCAGTGCGCCGGCTCACGCGACGAGAACCATTTGCGCCACTGCTCGCGCATCTGCTGCATGGGTTCGCTCAAGCAAACCCAGTATATGCGCGAAGCGTATGGTGATGATGCGAAGTCCACTATTTACTATATCGACATTCGTGCGATAGACCGTTTTGAAGATTTTTATCAAAAAGTACAAAAAGATTCGACTGTTACTTTTATTAAATCCAAGGTTGCAAAAATTGCACTCGACAACAAGAATGATGTGCTGACCTTGCACGGTGTAGATACCGAAGGTTATCACCGTTACGAAAACCCGCACGACCTGGTTGTGCTGGCCGTTGGCATGGAGCCTTCGGTAGCCGGTATCGATATACCCGCCGAGATTGTTGCTGACTCCAGCGGATTCCTTGAGTCCTCACCGAGCGGTGGCATCTTTGCCGCAGGTTGCGCTTCGGGCGCACTGGATGTAAACCGTTCGGTACAAAATGCAACAGCCGCAGCATTGCGTGCAATACAAGTAATTCACAAGTCTGACAGCGCAGAGGTTAAATTATGAGTGAGATGAAAACAGCAGCATATATATGCCAGGGTTGTGATATTGGCAATCGAGTGGATACCGCACAGATGGCGAAAGTGGCCACCCGCGAAGGCAAAATGGCCGTCGTGAAAGAACATGCTTTCCTGTGCAACGCCGAAGGCGTGCAAATGATCAAGGACGACATCGAAAAAGAAGGCGTCAATCACATCATGATTGCAGCTTGTTCGCGTCGTGCCAAAACCGAAGCATTTTATTTCCCCCATGTCGCCATGGCTCGCGCCAACATTCGCGAGGGCGTAATCTGGTGTCAGCCTGATACTGAAGCGGCAAAGGAGTTCACCCAGGAAATGGCGGACGACTACGTACGCATGGGCTGCGCCGAGCTGAAGAAAATGAGCATTCCCGAGGGCAATCCCAATACCACTCAAAATAAACGCATCCTGATCGTCGGCGGCGGTATTTCAGGATTGACGGCAGCGCTGGAATCAGCCGAGACCGGTTATGAAGTATTGGTCGTTGAGAAACAGGGTGAGTTGGGTGGCTGGGCGGCCAAGTTGTGGAAGCGCGCGCCGGCACGTATGCCGTTTGACAACCCTGTTGATACCGGTATTGCTGACCTGGTGAGCCGCGCCAGCAAACACCCGCGTATTAAGGTGTTCCTCAACTCAACCATCGCAGAAACCAGTGGTGCCCCCGGAATATTCTCGGTAAAAATCGCTACCGAAAGCGGCTCTGTTACAACTGAAGCTGTTGGCGCGATTATTCAATCGACTGGTTTCACCAATTACGACATTAATAAATTGCCCGAGCTGGGTGGTGGCAAGAGTGCCAACGTGGTGGATCAGGCAGGCCTGGAAAAATTGGCAGTAGACGCCGCCAGCAAGGGCCAGACTATGAAGCGCCCTTCAGATGGCGGTGAAATCAAGAGCGTGGTGTTTGTTCAGTGTGCAGGCCAACGCGATGACAGCGGCAAACATTTGTCGTATTGCTCAGGCCACTGCTGTAACACCAGCATCAAGCAGGCGATGTATTTCAAGGACAGTAATCCCAACGTTGAGACGATGGTGGTTTACACCGACTTGCGTACACCGGGTATGGGCGAAGATTTCTATCGCAGCGGCCAGACCAAGGGTGTAATCTTCACCAAGGGTAAAGTAAGCGATGTTGCCGTGAGTGGTAATGGCTGCAAGGTTAATTTCCAGGATCTGATTCTGAATGAAGCCTGCAGTATTGATGCCGATCTGGTTGTATTGGCAACCGGACAAGTTCCGGTGTCAGGTGTAAACATTGACATCCCAGTGGATGAAACCAGCACGGTCAAGCCTATTTCCATCCTCAACCTGACTTACCGTCAGGGTAAAGACTTGCCACAGTTGAAAGATGGTCTCACCGACTCGCACTTTATCTGCTTCCCTTACGAAACACGCCGTACCGGTATTTATGCCGCCGGCCCGGTGCGCCGTCCAATGGATATCGCACAGACCATGGAAGATGCTACAGGTGCTGCCCTCAAGGCGATACAAGCCGTCGAGAACGCTTCCATCGGCCGCGCAGCGCATCCCCGCTCGGGTGACCTGTCCTACCCTATCGTGCGTCTGGAAGGCTGCACCCAGTGCAAGCGCTGTACAGTGGAGTGCCCGTTCGGCGCGATCGACGAAGACGAGAAACGTTTCCCCGTGTTCAACGAATCACGCTGCCGCCGTTGCGGTACCTGCATGGGTGCCTGCCCGGTTCGCGTTATTTCGTTTGAGAACTATTCGGTTGATACCGTTGCATCGCAGATCAAGTCTATCGATATGCCAGATGAATTTTCAGAGAAGCCTCGTGTTCTGATTCTGGCGTGCGAAAACGATGCCTATCCTGCACTGGACATGGCCGGTATGCAGCACATCGAATACAGTGCCTTTGTGCGTATCATCCCGGTACGTTGCCTGGGCTCAGTCAACACCGTGTGGATTACCGACGCCCTGAACGGCGGCTGGGACGGCGTGATGATGATGGGTTGCAAACATGGTGACGACTACCAGTGTCACTTTGTTAAAGGCTCCGAGCTGGCCAATATTCGTATGTCGAAGATTGGCGATACCCTGAAAGGTCTGGGACTGGAAAACGAACGCGTGCAAACTTACGAAGTCGCCATCAGCGACATTGAACGTGTGCCACAGTTGATCAACGATTATGCCGCAGTGATAGAAAAAATCGGCATGAGCCCAATGAAAGGTTTTGCGTGAGGCCACTATGAGCGATCTAAATACACAAGCAGTAGCAAAATACCAAAACAACTTCCTCAAAGAAGTTGAAGAGATGGTTGAAGAAGGCGAATGGGTCAAGATGTGCATGCAGTGCGGCGTGTGCTCCGGCTCCTGCCCACTGGGCTCCAGCTGGGCACACCCGCCGCAGGAACTGTTCATGATGATACGCGCCGGCAAACGCGAAGAAGTGTTGAAATCTGACTCGATGTGGATGTGCACCTCGTGCTACAACTGCATCGTGCGTTGCCCGCGCAAACTGCCTATTACTCATATCATGCATGGCTTGGCCGCCTACGCAGACAAGCTGGGCCTGGCTCCAAAAATGCAACCTACGCGTGATTTTTCAAAAATATTCTGGAATAACGCCGTTGCTACCGGTCGCGTCAATGAATTAAAACTAACCATGAGCGTGTATTTCAATGATGGCTTGGTCGCCGGTATCAAAAAAGGCTGGTCTATGAAAATGGTCGCAATCGGTCTGATACTGGCGAAGCGTCTGAACCCGCTTGAGCTATTCAAGAGCCACGAGTGCAAGGGTAAAAAAGGCATCCATGCGATGCTGGCCAAAGCGGCAGAAATTGATGCCCGCCGTCATAAACAAACTGCTTAAGGAATTTACATGTCAACTAAAGAATACGCATTTTACCCAGGCTGCTCCTCGCAGATGAAATCATCTGCCTCAAACTATTTGGTATCGGTTAACTCGATGTGCAAGACCCTCGATATTAAAATGACAGAAATTCCAGACTGGAATTGCTGCTCGGCTTCAATTAGCTACGCAGGCGGTAGCGAGTTGTCCCGTCTGGTACTAAATGCACGCAACTTTGCATTGTCTGAAGATAATCTGCCGGGCCAGGATATTGTGGCAACCTGTGCCGCCTGCTGGCTGGGTGCACGCGAGTCCAAGGAAAGACTGGATCACAGTTCTGATTTAATGGCAGAAACCAATGAAGCACTGGCCGCTGCAGGATTGAATTACAAGGGCACAGCCAAAGTTCGCCATATGGTGGAAGTATTGATCGAAGATTTTGGCTACGATGCGCTGGCGTCCCATGTAACCAAGCCGCTGGATGGCATCAAGTTTGCCGGTTATGTCGGCTGCCAGACCAACCGCCCATTTGGAATCGACGGTGAGTCATTCGAGAATCCAAAATATCTGGACAAACTTGTAGATATTATGGGTGGCGAATCGCTGGGTAAATATGAACAAAAAGTAACTTGCTGTGGTGGTGCGCTGGCTTTTTCAGAGCCTGAAAAAAGTCAGAAGCAGATTAAAGACATCGTTGAGTCAGCTTATGACCAAGGTGCGGATATGATCGTTACGCCATGCCCATTGTGCCAGGCAAACGTTGAGGTATATCAGGCAGATGTTAATAAGAAATATGGTAAAAAATTCGCAATGCCGGTAACTTATTATAGCCAGTTGATGACAGTTGCCTATGGTGGTACCGCAAAAGATGCAGGGTTGGACGGGCACATTATTCAGCCGAAAAAGCTGCAGGAGTTGGCTGCCAAAAAATAATTTGACGGTTGAGCGGTCAGAAACAAGTTGGCAGTAACCAAAGGGCCCAGGTGGATAAAACCACAAGGGTTTTTTTATCTGACAAGGAGTACAACATGCAACATTTGACCCCACAACAGGCTTATGATTTTTTACAGACTAAACCGGAAGCTGTATTCATAGATGTTCGTAGTGAGATGGAGTACATGTTTGTCGGACATCCACAAGGATCTATGCTGATTCCGTGGGTTGACGGCCCAAATTGGGATGTTGATCCTAATTTTGTCAGTCACGTAAAAAAAGCGTCCAGCGTCAATCGGCCTGTAGTATTGATTTGCCGCTCGGGGCGTCGATCCCTCGAAGCAGGTCAGGCACTTGAAAATGCAGGCTTGAAAGAAGTCTATAACGTACTCAACGGTTTTGAAGGCGATCTGGACGAGCAGCATCACCGCAATGCCTGTAATGGTTGGCGTTATGCAGGCCTGCCCTGGTCACAAACATAACAAAAATTCTTCAACTGCAACCCCTGCGGTTAATAAACCGAATTGATTTGGAACATATTTTATGTCAATTACTATTGTAGATTATTCAGACGCACAACATGAATATGTTGCAAACTTACTAGCCCAGCGTTACGGTAAAAAAGTTGAGCTGCAATTGGCTGACAGTGAGTTACAACTTAAACTGGAATCCGATGAGCTCACTGTATGCCCAACACTCTACTGGTGTGAACGCGGTGCACAATTCGTGGTTTACAAAACCGGAGATAATCTGTTTCGTTGCCAGTTTTTTTATTCCGAATCGGAGCAATTTGGCACGGGTCACACCGAATACGATGATATTGAGAAATGTGTCGTGACGCTGTTACAGGTTCAGTCTGACCATGAACGGCAATCAGCCAATCTTTCGGCGGCTGCCACATCGATTTCAGTACTGGATAATGATGAGTATCATGGACCCTTAGTCATATGACACTGGATAAAGCGCGTCAATTACTGCAAGTGCAGGCTGATTTTGGTGGTGGTTACAACCGAAATAGTGCGCGTCTGATACTGGCAGAGGTCGTGCGCGAACATGGACAGGCTGATGCCAATAGGCTTATCAGTGAGATGCGCTTGGACGAGATTTTCGGCTTCGAACCGACCCCCATACAGAATCATATATAACTTTACTCTCAGCAGGCCATGCAATGAATTATTTCATCACAGGCACTGATACCGGAGTCGGTAAGACACTTATCAGTTGCGCACTGTTGCATGCGTTTGCAGCGAAAGGGAAACGCGTCGTCGGAATGAAACCTGTTGCTGCAGGTTGCGATGATGACGGTCTGAACGATGATGTAAAAAAATTACGTGCTTCCTCCAATATTTTGGCTAGTTTAGGCCAAATAAATCCATACAGTTTTATTCATCCCATTGCACCCCATATTGCCTCAAAAAATTCGGGAGTTCGTATTAATTTCGAGCGCATCATTGAATCTTACAAAGAGCTGGCATCACAAGCTGAAATTGTTATTGTTGAGGGAGTTGGCGGTATTCTAGTACCGTTAAATGAGACACAGGACAGTATCGATTTAATTTACTCTTTGGATTTGCCTGTTATCGTGATTGTTGGAATGAGATTGGGATGTCTTAACCATGCATTGTTAACTTTTCGTGCGTTAGACGCGAGTGGTTTAAATTGTGCTGGTTGGGTCGCGAATATTCTGGATGAAAAAATGCTCGCAATTGGGGAAAATATTGAAACGCTTAAGGAAAAAATCAAAGCGCCACTTCTCGGGGTAATCGAATACCAATCAGCCCCCGATGATAAACTCATCGCCAGCAAAATAAATTTAAGTATGTTAAATAACGAACAAATTACGAGTCTGGTGCCTAATAATTCAGCCACTTCACCAACAAGTATTGTGTGATTTATAAAATAATCCCTACGTATTCCATCAACATACACTTTATTCCGTGACCACATCATATTTACAATCCATATTAGGTGAATTTGCTTTCCATGTAAGTGAGGACAATCTTCGTATACGGTCGGACCAGATACGTGCTCGATTAAGTATTTATCCGGTCATGATTTTGAGCCAGATCATACTTGAACCACTTTGTGTTGCATTGTTTTGGGGACAAGCGAATCACCTGTATTTATTGGCTTGGCTGGCTGGCATGTATAGCGTGCATTCTACGATTATGCTGTTTTGGTGGTTTTATCGAGAGCAGATTGTCACAATTAAGGACTGCAATATCTGGAGTCGTAGATTCAAGTACCTGACAATGTTAACTGCGCTTGGCTGGGGCATGATGTCTGCTTTATTTTTTCCGCCTGACTGGGGGTATCAGGCGCTGATGCTTGTTGTGGTGATAGGATTGGTGGCAGGGTCGATCTCACTCGACTCAGTTTATCCGCCTTCATTGTATATTTTCGTGCTGGGTGTCACTATTCCGATGATTACTCGCCTTATTATTGCAGGCGGTGAAACGCATTTGATTTTGGCAATTATGCTAATTGTTTATACAATTGGCGAGATTAGTTCGGGCCGTACTTTAAGCAAGACATTTTGGAAGTCGTTATGGCAGCGATATGAAAACGATAAATTAATCGAGCAGCTCACTATACAAAAAGCCATTGCCGAAGCAGCCAACCGTGACAAGTCACACTTTCTCGCCACCGCAAGCCATGATTTGCGACAACCTTTGCAAGCAATGGTTTTATTTAATGAGGCATTGCAAGAGGTTGCCATCGAAAAAGAAACACAACACCTTGCTGAACAAATTGGAAAGTCAGTTGAAGCCCTGGTGGATATGTTTGATGAATTATTGGATATATCAAAATTTGACGCGGGGATGGTGAAAGCGGTTAAGCAACATTTTTTATTACAGGATGTGTTTGACCGACTCCAAACCGAGTTTTTGCCATTGGCTAATGATAAGAATTTGCGCTTCAACATGATCAAAACTAGTGCCATGGTCTACAGTGATCCAAATTTATTGGAGCGCATTCTTCGTAATCTCATCTCAAACGCAATACGTTACACCGATTATGGTGAAGTAAAGGTCGTTTGCAACAATGAGAATGGATTGCTCATGTTGGATGTTGTAGATACCGGGGTGGGAATTAAGCCTGAAAATATACCGTATATATTTGATGAATATTATCAAGTGAGCAACCAGAATCGTGATCGACTCAAGGGGCTGGGGTTAGGTTTAGCCATTGTTCGCCGAATGGAGTTGCTGCTCGATTGCCATATTACCGTTATATCCGAACCCGGACTGGGTTCAGCCTTCAGTTTTGAAATACCTCAAGGAGATCTTACGCAGTTTGTTAAAACAACTGAGCCTCCAAAAACCAAACATGATCTGACGGGTGTCATTGTGGCTTTAGTAGAAGACAACAATGAAATTCGAAAAATAGCGTCCAGCTTACTCAAGAAATGGGGGTGTATCGTCATAGATGGTGACCTGCCCGATTCAGTATTTAGACCGATGATCAATAATGGCACACGCCCCGATATATTGATTTGCGACTATCGGCTACCCCAAAATTTAACGGCAATTGATGCGATCAATGAATTAAAGGCGCTATGGCAATGGGAAATACCCGCGCTTGTGTTAACCGGTGATACTGCTCCGGAAACTTTGCACAAGATACAGTCTAGTGGCGCATTGTTATTGCATAAACCCATTGCCCCCGCTAGGCTACGCTCGAGTATGTATTTTGCCCTTAACAAAGCGAATGACCAGCTGCTTGGTGGAAAATTAAAAGGGGTTGAATGATCATCTTGAATAACTCACGGTGTATCATGTTGGTAATATTAATTGCGAACAACGCGTTGATAAAAGGGGAAGGAGATGAAACTGCAAGTTTTGTTGGCTGATGACCATGCCTTGTTTCGCGACGGTATGCGCTATGTATTACAACAACTCAGTGGTCAAGTTGATATTCTCTGTGCGGGTGATTTTGATGAAACGCTCAAGCAAGCCGAATCGAATCCCTGCATGGATTTAGCCTTGATGGATTTGAACATGCCCGGTAGTAATGGCGTATCGTCAGTCAGGATTTTTCACCAGCGTTTTCCTACAATTCCGCTGGTAGTGGTATCCGCTACCGAGCAACGGGGTGATATAGAGTGGACGATGGAGTATGGTGCAATGGGTTTTATTTCAAAAATGTCTTCAAGCAAAGAGATGTTGGGCGCGCTGAGAATTGTATTGGATGGTGGTGTGTATTCACCGCCGGGTGTTTCGTTGAGCCCGCTGACTGAAATAATGCAACCGGAAATGGAAGAAAAAAATGCCTCCCCTGAGTACAAACTGGGTTTGACCAGGCGCCAAATGGAGGTGTTGCAATATCTGTCAGAAGGATTGTCAAACAAGGAGATCGCAATCAGGATGAATCTTGCTGATGGCACCGTAAAAATTCACATTGCCGCGACCTATCAAGTGTTGCAAGTCAACAGCAGGGTTGAAGCTGTGAGGAAGGCGCAGAGATTAAGTCTGATTAGACCAGCACGCGAGGAGCGCGATGGGGTTTAACAATGCGATTGTTTCCTGTTTTATTTTCCTGCTTGTGTGGATAGAAAAATGATCCCACTCAAATCCCCCTTGTCAACCACACCACTGCCCGCACGATTGGCTTCATTGTTACGCGAGTCTCGCTGGTTACTCATGATTGCCGCCGCAATTTATCTTGTATTGATTTTATATGGCTATGATCGTAACGACCCTTCCTGGTCACACAGTGCAAGCGGAACGCTAACCCATAATCCGGGCGGAATACTGGGTGCATGGGTTGCAGACATACTCCTTTATATCTTTGGATTTTCAGCATGGTGGTGGGTTCCATTTTTATTACACCGGGTTCGTATGAGTTATTTGGTTTTGCACCCTGACTACGAAGATCCCCACGGCTTGTTTGATAAACGTGCGCTCTGGCTGGCGCTTATTGGTTATCTTGTGCTTCAGGTATCCAGCAGCTCGCTAGAAGCGATTCGTATGCATAGCCTTGGGGTACAGTTGCCATTGTATCCGGGTGGCATGTTGGGGTCGCTGGCGGGAAACGGGCTCGTGATTTTGCTGGGTTTTACGGGCTCAACATTATTTCTGTGTGTACTGATTGCGACCAGTTTCAGTTTGTTTAGCGGACTGTCGTGGTTGCGCCTGATAGACTGGCTTGGCGGAAAAGTTGAAAAATTTTATGTATGGTCGCGCGTTACCTGGCAAACATGGCAGGATAAGCGCATTGGTGTATTAGCTAAAAACGAACGACTGGCCGTGGTTCGAAAAGAAAAAAAACGTGCTGAAGAGCATGAGCCAATCTTTATCCATCAAACACCCTTGGACATACCTCAATCTGCCCGCACTATTCAGGAAAAGCAAAGCTCACTGTTTAGAGAAATGCCGGATTCCTCGCTTCCCCCCCTGCATTTATTGGACCAAGCAGTTGCGGAAGTTGAAACGATTTCTACTGACACTCTGGAATTTACTTCTCGATTGATTGAGAGAAAGCTGAACGATTTTGGTGTGGAAGTGAGGGTGGTGGCTGCCTATCCTGGCCCCGTGATTACCCGTTATGAAATAGAACCGGCGGTGGGGGTTAAGGGTAGTCAAATTACTAACTTGATTAAGGATCTGGCGCGTGCCTTGTCGGTTGTGAGTTTGCGAGTGGTGGAAACGATACCTGGCAAAAACTACATGGCACTTGAGTTGCCCAATCCCAAAAGACAAATCGTCCGGCTATCTGAAATACTGAGCTCACAAGCGTATGCCGAAATGAAATCCCCGTTGACGATGGTGATGGGAAAAGATATCTCTGGTGTCCCCGTCGTAGCTGACTTGGCTAAAATGCCGCACGTACTGGTGGCAGGTACCACGGGTTCGGGTAAGTCTGTCGCCATCAACGCGATGATACTGAGCTTGTTATACAAATCGACACCACAAGAAGTACGCTTATTACTGATTGATCCTAAAATGCTGGAGCTCTCAGTGTACGAAGGCGTGCCCCATTTGCTTGCACCGGTGGTCACAGACATGAGACAAGCTGCAGCTGGCTTAAACTGGTGCGTGAAGGAAATGGACAAGCGTTATCGGCTGATGTCCAGCCTTGGGGTCAGGAACATGGCGGGTTTCAACCAGAAAGTAAAGGATGCCGTAAAAGCTGGGAAACCACTTACCAACCCTTTCACACTCACACCCGAACATCCGGAAGCCTTGGAAGAGCTGCCTTACATTGTGGTGTTTATTGATGAGCTGGCGGATCTGATGATGGTGGTGGGTAAAAAAGTGGAAGAGCTTATCGCACGTCTGGCGCAAAAAGCACGAGCCTCTGGTATCCATCTTGTACTTGCCACACAACGGCCCTCAGTTGATGTGATTACAGGTCTGATTAAAGCTAACGTCCCGACTCGTATCTCGTTCCAGGTATCCAGCAAAATCGACTCGCGTACTATCCTGGATCAGATGGGTGCAGAAGCTTTACTCGGCCAGGGTGACATGCTTTACCTACCCCCCGGTAGCGGATTCCCGCAGCGTATCCACGGCGCTTTTGTTTCCGACCAGGAAGTGCACCGTGTGATTGAACACATCAAGACTCTGGGTGAACTGCAATATATCGACGGTGTGCTCAACTCACTGGATGAAGGCGAAGGGGGTGAAGAAAGTAGCAATATGCTGGATGCCGAGGCCGATCCGCTTTACGATCAGGCCGTCGATATCGTTGTGAAATCCCG
>Ga0315270_10001016_pt1 | contig 15045 bp, 11 predicted proteins | sample C1_bottom_MG_FD_204932 | JGI IMG/M metagenome (GOLD analysis project Ga0315270, IMG submission 204932) | Sediment microbial communities from Yellowstone Lake, YNP, Wyoming, USA - C1_bottom | ecosystem: Environmental > Aquatic > Freshwater > Lake > Sediment | place: USA: Wyoming | collected... | reverse complement strand
GAGGCCGTTCATGAAATCAGTTTCGAAGATTGGATTTCGCCTGGACCAGTGATTGCAGTGCAGCTTGATCCAGATGTCTTGGATATTTTTCTCGGGTGCGAACAACCGGTCTTGGACTGACCTGTACAAACCCACCATACCGGAACCGAGCAGCGATTTGAGCCGAGACCGCTCAATAGGAGCTTTGGCCAAGCGCTGTGAGTAGTTCTGCCGAACAAACATATCCGTATGCCCGAAACTGGCCTGAAATTGCGCTGGATAGCCTGCGAACAACTCGTCGCCCCCATGTCCCGTCAGGGACACCTTGACGTGGCGCTGAGCCAGCTGGGAAGCCGTGAAATAGGCGAACCCGCCCTGGGAAGCCATGGGAACATCCATATGCCAGAGCAAGGATGGAAGCCGGCTGGCCATATCCATGGAGTTGGGTTCGCCTTCGCAATACTCGGCCCCCACATGCCTGGCTACGGCCTTGGCAAAATGCGTCTCGTCCAAAAACCCTTGTTCCGTAAAGCGGATTGAAAAGGTTTTGAGTCCTTGGCGATGCCGCGCGGCCAGGGCAGACACCGTGCTGGAATCCAGACCTCCGCTCAGGTGAGCCCCTAAGGCAGCATCGCTTCGACAATGAATCTTGACGGATTCGTCCAGCCGATAGAACAGCTCTTCTTTCACCGCTTCGTCGGACCGTGAACGGTCATAGTTGTAATGCAACTGCCAGTATTTCCTGATCAGAGGCCGTCCGGTCTCCAGATCGACGCTCAGCCAATGCCCCGGTTCGACTTCCCGGATGTTCCGAAACATCGTCTTGCCCCCCAAGGCCCGGCCGCAGAACATATAATCAGCCAACGCCTGGGGATCGAGTGCTCTCGGAACGTCCGGATCCGCAAGGATCGCTTTGATCTCGGAAGCCAAAATCAGCTTCGTGGGGCTCAGGTAATAGTACAGCGGCTTGATGCCCATCCGGTCCCGGGCCGCAAACAACCGGCGGCGGCGCTGATCCCATAGAACGAACGAAAACATCCCGTTGAACCGGTTAACGCAGTCCACCCCCTCTTCCTCATATTGATGGAGAATCACTTCGGTGTCTGAAGTCGACGAAAACCGATGGCCCTTCGCTTTCAACGCTTGCGTCAATTCAAGGTAGTTGTAGATCTCGCCGTTGAAAACCACGCGGACCGAACCGTCCTCATTCGACATGGGCTGGTGACCGGTTTCTGAAAGATCGATAATCGATAAGCGGCGATGACCCAGACCGACAGGGCCGTCGACATACAGCCCTTCGTCGTCCGGCCCCCGGTGATGGAGCATGTCCCGCATGGCCGCCAAACGACGGCTGTCCACGGCTGTCCGATCAAAGTTTATCGTTGCGACAATCCCACACATATTCGATCGATCCTTTCACTCACCGTTTTTCAGAGCAGAACCATCCGGCGGCATCCCGCTCTGTCCGGAAGATCTGGGCCGGCTGAGATTTGGAATTGGGCCAGGGTGCAATCATTACCTGCTCGGGATAATGCCGTATCGGTAGAATGAAGATTCATGCAAGCAGCACGACAATGATGGAAACACAGGAGAATCAGACAACAGGGATAGAATCTAACAGCGATCAAGACAACAGCAGCAATCCGTTCTTAGTGCGTCAGGGCTTCCGGCATGGGAAAAATCCGCTCGAGCATCATTGACCTGTCCGGCACACAGAGAACATTAGAATATCCACCCGCCTGATTGGCCATCTCCAGGCCTTGAATTTCTTCATACCCGCCCTTATCGATGGAAAAAAACCGGTAGGGCACATGCTCTCGGATTTTCCGCAGAAGATCTGCCGGTGAATATCCGGCCATAGCAAAGATGACAGGGTTAACCTCGAGCAGAATAGTCGGGAAAAACTTTTGCAAGGTGCTGGACGCCCCTTTGATGAAGGCCATTTCTGCGCCTTCGGCATCGCACTTGATAAAATCACATCCGCTCAGACGGTTTTTCAGGACGTACGCATCCAGGGTCGTGACATCGCACGTCGATTGAACCGATGAAGTGGTCGGCGCCCTGACGGTAGACGCATTGCCACAGGGCTCATCAGGAAAATAGTGCATGGTTACTGTACCGTCTCTGTCACCAAGTGCAATGCTATTCAGCTTTACGTTTGCGCACTCGTTTAACCGGCAGTTTGTTTCAAGCACGTGATGTGTGCTGATTACCGGCTCAAACGCATGGACGGCGCCGCTGGGGCCAACGAGCTGGCTTAGGAGCGTGGTATACCAGCCGATATTGGCTCCAACGTCGATCGCGATATTACCTTGAGACAGACATTGTGTAACGACCCTGGTCTCTATCGGCTCATACGATCCCATTCCAAGCAATCCCATATGATATTGCTTCTCCTTCGGATCCACACAAAACTTTCTCCCGTCACGGGAACGAACAATCATTCGATGCTCATTCGAGAGCAGGCGTGCGACTCTGGTGACCAGATTATCAACCCGCCAGAGTCCTTTCCGGAACGGCGTGTACAGCGAGTACCCTCTCAAGAGTCGAATCACGATCAAACATAAACCGTCGTGGATTCCTCGTGTTGTATGATTCATGACATGTCCCCGTTCCCTCTCAGTAACGAGAAAGCCAAGCCCAGGCGGATGTGCATTCCCTCCGGACTGCTTCTCCAGTGTGAACTTAAGCCCTACCCATAACCCATCTCCCCAGCTGCATCACCTCGCCGACCAGTCGCCCCCCCTGCCAGAACATGAGGCCCAGATAGGCAAGCGCACCAGTTCCGATGGCCAATATCAAACGAAGCAGATGGCTCATGGTATCGCCGACATGAACGGTGGAATGAAACATCACCACCAAGATCGCCATCACCAATGTTGCCTTCAATACCGGCGCCACTTCGCCCACAATTGCATTCCAACTGAGGCTCAATTCTGTGAGAGCTTTTTGCACCATCCAGACCGTCATGACTGGAAAGACGGTCGCCCAAACCACTGCAACCCCCAATGCCCCTGACCAGGCTGCACCGACCCAAAATGCAAATGGCATGACAAGTACTAAGCCAGCCGTCCACCAGAACAACACTGCTGCACGATATCGTGCAGTCAATACCGGCGGAAGCAGCGCTTCGAGCGAACGAAGCACCGAGGAGAAGCACAGCACTTGAAGCACTGGTACCAGCGGCAACCACTTCTCCGTAAGCGCGACCCAGACAAGATCCTCGGCCACCAGCGCAAGCCCGACGCAAAGCGGGATTGTCAAACAAGAGACAATTCGTATCTGCCGCAGGAGCAGCGAACGCATTTGCTCGACGTTGTCTTGAAATCCCGCCATCAGCGGAAATGCAAGCTGATTCACCACCACCGAGACTTTATGCACGGGTAACAAGGCGAGCTGTTTGGCCATTGAAAATAAACCCAGAACACCCTCCCCTGAAAGTTTTCCAAGCACGAGGGCATCCATCTGGTCGTAGACGGCCCAGCAAATACTGCCGCCGAACTTGGCCGAACTGAATCCCAGGATGGCCTTCAAGCGAAGACTACCCATCTGTATACCCGGTCTCCACGAAGAAAATTTGAACGTGAGGAGACTCTGGATGAACGCCATCAACAACATGCCCGTTACCAATGTCCATACGCCGACTCCGGAAACAGCCAGCATGACCTGCACCGGCAACGCAATACCGACAGACACCATTTCGGCCTGCGACGTCTTGTCCAGCGACAGCGCTTTGCGTAACAGACTGTCCGGAACGATCCTGACGGCGGTTAACGGCAAGGTCAGGCTGACGACTCGCAGGACCTGACACAGCAGTGGGACACCGAACCATTCGGCGATTGCCGGTGCAGCCGCATAGAGGAGCAGGTAACCGACGATAGCCGTTATTAACGTACCCCAGAAGCACAGGTTCAATTCACGTTCATCAAGATTCTTGAATTGAATGACCGCTGCGCCTAACCCCATTTCAACCAACAACGCCAACGTACCTACCCATATTCCGGTCATGGCCATGAGACCGTAGTCGCTCGGATCGAGCAGCCTGGCAATGTACAGCGTGCTCAAAAATGAGAGGAATTGGACGAACCCTTTCGACCATCCGACCCAAAATACCGCTTTGGCGATTCGATTTTTCATGTGGCTGCGTTCAACAGATTTCGATGACACTCGCCGGTAATAAAACTGGCGTCTGTAAACAAAAAACCGCCTTACTGGCGTATAGCGGGAAACCGGGGATCATCGGGGATATTCCGCTTATGCAGAGCCAAAACCGAGGGGACACTGTTGACGATCCGTCTAGACTCTGCGTATCGAGGAGGAACGTGACGGCCCAATCGATGGGCTCGAGTGCGTGAGATAGGCAGTGAATCGGCTCAGATACTTTCGGATCTCGGCCGATTGTTCCTTGTTAAAGATCATCGTCAGGGCAAGATACACCAAGGCCCCCCAACAGGATCTGCAGAATCAGGGAATAGACCGGCCACGGAGTAACAACCATCTTTCCGAATAGCCAGACTGAAACGAGCATTCTGAGGACCTTGGGTTCGAAACGTGGTTTCTTCACGCGCCATGAGCACCGTTGTTGGTCAATGACCGTTCGAGCATCTGGGCATCCACGAAAAATTTGACGGCCCAATTGAGGATTTCGAATCGCCCGTAGGCACCCTGGATCGGGTGAGACCCGCTAATGCCGCCATAGAGGCCCGGATGGTCAGTCTGCAAAAATTGAATCTTTCTGAGCGCAGCGTTGGTTCGTCTCATCCCCTCGAGATATTCCGCGTGACCGGTTATCTGGTACAACCGCCCCCATATTCCTGCCATCTGGGCCTCTCCCGTCAGGCACCGCCAAGTAACAGCAGGCTCCCATTGTTCATCAAATCGGCCGGCCAGGCACCCGTCCGGTCGCTGCCTTGCCAGCACGGCATCGGCAGCCCTCCGAGCCCTCGCCAGATACTCTTGGTTCTTCATGATCGCTCCGATTTCCATGATTCCCCTGATGCAGTAGGCGATCGTGTGGGTTAGAGGGCGATCCGGCTGCGTCAGGCAGTTTGATTGAAACCAGCCGTTCTCATTCTGCTGCCTGAGGGCGAATTCGACGTTTCGGATCGCGGCTGCTTCAAACTCTTCATCTCCCGTTACCAGCGCCAACTCCATCAGAGCCCACGCAGTCCTCGTATTGTATGTATACGAGTTCATTCGAGAGTTATTGGTGAAATCAGAGAGCGACTTTCTCCAAGCACCGTCGGTATCCTGCTGGGAAATTAAGAACTTTCCCGCCTTGACCGCAGAGGCCAGATAGGTCGATTGCGCGGTCTCTTTGAACGCCCGAACCCATCCGAAAATTACCTGGCCGGTGTTGAAGATCGCTGGAGAGGGCGCCTGATCGACCATGCCGCCCTGCACCGCCCCGTTTTCCAGTTGGACCAAGCATTCCCAATCGGCCATCCGGACAGCCCGATCAGCAAATTCCTGCCGGTTGACCAGACGGCCATAATCGAAGAGCGTGGGAATGATATACCCCGTCGTCTCGGGATAGGGAGCAAACCAGCCCCTGCGTTTAAAGAAGGGATGGTAAACCAATGAGTAGCTACGGGCCACGCCTCCACCATAAAATGCATCCTGAGCGCGGCAAATCCACTCGACACCGGCCTCAATATGCTTCATGGGGTCTCGCTCTTCCAAACGCGATCCGCCAAGATACATTTTGATCAGCTCGTGATCGATGAAGGAGGAATAATACTTTACTCGTTGCGCGATGGATGAAATCATCGTGAAGCCTCCTGCATTTTTACCTCGGAGACGACAAGCTTGTATTTCCCCCCTCGGGTGAAGGGAATGTGTTCAACATAATCCACGTCGATCGAAGTGTCCGACCCGAACCGCTCGTGAATCGTTTGAAGCATCGGAGCAAGATTTTTCTCGGCAAACGAAGGGGCCCTGACGATCCGGATCTTAAATGCGTCCAACTTCTCCTGAATAACCTGGTACTGCTTGACACCTTCAATCCAGTGGAACGTCGCGAAGAGTTGGCCGTTGACATAGCCGCCCATTCGAGTTGGAAGCTGATCGATGATCCGTCCGCTGAGGTCTGCAATCCGGCTGAGACCACGCCCACAGGAGCACCGCTCCTCTATGACGAGGCCGGTGTCGCCCGTCTCATACCGCAGCAACGGCATCCCGCGGTTGATCAAATCTGTGACGATTAACTGCTTGTTTCCAGCCGAATCCGTGACGGACTCCATGTGAAGAATCTCCTGATTGAGATGGAGCCCCTCACGCACAGGGCACTCGATCGCCACAATCCCCGTTTCGCTGAGACCATACCGATTGTAGACCGGACATCCGAAAACCCGTTCCAACAGTTCACGCTGGTGGGGATATAGGGTTTCGGAGGAGACGATCACAGAACGGGGCGCAACACCTCCTAGACCGTTGGCCTCCATATATTGCGCAAACATGTACAGGGTACTGACGTAGGAGATAACGACGTCCGGTTGGAATGCTCGCAATCGCTCATACATCGTGCCCATCTCCGGTTCGGTCATCAACGTGGGATCCACCCGCAGCGTCTGGTTGTCCACGCCCACGCGGGCATGTATCGCCTGCTTCAGCTTCGCTAAGCCAGAAGAGGGAGCCTGATGCGTCCCCGTGGCAAGCCGGACCTGATCCCCATCGATGACGAACGGACTATCACGCCATAAGTAAAACAGCTTCTGCCCGAGCTCGTACCCCGCGATTCCTGTGAGTCTTTTTCCTGCGGCTGTCCGAATTCGGTTGCTGGACTTTTCCTGGATATACGTGGTCGGCTGGCCACTGGAGCCGCTGGTGATCCCCTTTGCCAATTCGGCACGAGGAATGTTTGAGGCCGTCAGATCTCCCAGCCTTTCCTGAAGTGTGCGCTTCGTCATGGTCGGAAATTTGGCGAAATCTTCGAATGAACGGAAATCCCTTGGTTCCGCCCCCATCTCCTTGAATTTTTCCTGATAGTAGGGGACGTGCTGATAGGCATGTTCCAGGAGACGACCCAATCGCTCCCATTGCATCGCCTTGAGACGCTCCTGAGGAAGCCATTGAGAGCGCTCGAAGGTCCGAATATTTCTTATCAAGTCAGACCCATGCCACCAATGATACAAAGGCAAGCTGACATGTTTGATAAACGGTGCGTATATCATTCGATCCTTATCCTTCCGGCGTTGGCCCAACCACCCTTTTATTCGCACGATTCACGAAATACATGAAGATCTTCCGAGCTTCCTGAAGACCAGGAGACCAATCGTCCCAGGACCAAATGTCCCCTTTCACCCGCCAGCGAAGACCATCGAGAAGAAAATCGACACACTCTCTCCACTTCGGCGGTAACGGCACACTGCTGATGGGAAAGTCGTTGCGGAGCACCAGTTCTAACCGCTTGAGATCGGCATGCAGATACCGGCTGGCAATCTTGAAACGATAGGGCTGATCCTGCCGAACGGGCCTCCCCAATCGGCTTTCATACAGCCAAAATGGAAAATCCATCCCCGCGTGTAATGAACCGGGAAGGGAGGCCCAGAAACGGCCGTTGACCTCCATCAAGACAACATCCTGGGTGCCCTGCACAGCTTTCCACTCGACCTGTGCAACGCCTTCCCATCCCATGGCTTGAAGAAAACGGATCGAGTAGTCCTGCACCTTCGGCCAGATCGGCATGCTTTCATACCGCACCGGCACCCCCCCAGTCGGCATAAACTCCCGACCGCGGTGATACTGATAGCAGGCCAGCGGCTGGCCGCCATGCATGAGAACGCCGAACCCGATCCCGTGCCCCACACAGAACTCTTGCACAATCGGCACCACCGAATGCTGAAAATAGATACCAAGAAGCTTCCGTAGTGAGTCCTCGTCGTTCACAAATGTGACTTTAAAGTCATAGGATGAGTCTGATGTGCCAAGCGGTTTTTGATTCGGTTTAACGACGACTGGAAAGTGGAGCCCCGCAATGCGCGCATCTACCTCTTGCATTGAACGTGGAACCATCGTCTTGGGAATCGGAATCTCATGCTGCTGGGCCAACAGATACTGACTACGTTTGTCGAGAGCCAACGCCACCGCCTCGCGGGAGGCCATGGCAAGCGGCGCGATCGCCTCGATCGCGACCCGGTGCTCGTTGAGAACCGCCACGGTCGACTCGACGACCGGAATCACGAGACGAACACGAAACCGCCTGGCCGCTTCGCAGATCGAGTCCACGAACGCTTCCGGCTGCTCAAAAGGCGAAGGATAGACCCACCGGGCTGCCGCATACCGGGAACGAAATCCCAGGCTGTCTATAGCCGGTCCGGCCGCCACGACAGAGATGCCGCGCCGACCGAGAGAGCGAATGACCGCGAGGCCTTGTCGCTGATCTGCTCCTGTTATTAATACATCCATGTTCCCCTTACACCGCGCACCGTGCTGTTTTTTTGCACCACGCGAAAAGATGTGTAGGCACCGTTAGGAGGCAGCGAAGGCTTTCATGCATCGTCCTACTGATTGAAACTGTGCAAGGGAAGGGTATGTGATTCGGCGTCAGGGAAACGTCAGGATTCGTGTGAATCCGTTCATGCAGAAAGCCGCAAACGCTTCACAGTGCCTGCTAGCGCGCTGAGTCCCGATTGGAGATTTTTCGCTATCCCGCTCACTCTCACAGCCTGACGTCCCCCAAAACCGGCCTTGAATCGGTATAGCCCGTGCGCAACCGATTCTGGATCCTGGGCCGAAGCAGGGACACCTCCGAAATTAAACTCCCTGCATCCAAGTTCAACGCAGCGGCTGAGCACCTTCCAAAACAGCAGCGCCGGCGCGTCCAGTTCGAACCCCTTCGGCTCGCTGCCGCCGAGCACGTATAAGGCCTGGCCAGCGTACATCGAGACGAACGCAGCCGAAACAGGCCGACCTTCGTAGCGCATCAAGAACAGGCGACCAAGGTTTCGCTCGAAGTAGCGCCGCCCCATCTGCTCATAGTAGGCTTCGTCCTGAAGGCCAAAATACTCCCCGCGCTCCATCCTCCGATCCCGCGAACCGATCTGTAGCCGCCGTAACTCCTGCATCGCCTCGACCGAACAGGCTTCTTCGAACACCAATCCGTGCTTGCTCGCCTTTTTGATCTTCCGCTGATGGTGAGTCGAGAGCTGCTTCCATCGTTCTTCCTCGGACATCGTGAGGTCCACGATGAATTCAATCCTCTGCGTGGCAACAAGCCCAAGATGGTCCAGATTTGAGAGAGGCACCCCGGAGTAGTGGGATTGCATCGTGAGGCCGCGATATCCCCCTGCCCTCGCAAACTCGACCATCCGACCCATCATCGTACGGGCCAGGTCTGGATCATTCGCCTGAACGGCAGGAAAGGTTTCGAAATCGAGCCGCCTGAGAAATCGCCCGATAACCGGCCTTGAAGAATGTCGTTCGTTTGCCAACGCGATCCCGACACACCGGCCCTGTTCATCCAGTCCGCGAAAATACAGCGGCTCGGCATAATCCGAACGCCAGGTCTCTACCCATTCCTGGCTATGGTAAATGTTTCCGTCGAATCGCTCGATCAATTGGGCCCATTCCGCCCCTACCGACCTATCAACCTTAAGCTGCATGACAATCAACTCCTAACAGGACGCTGAAAAAGTCCGCCAGCGGCGTTCTCGCATCGTTCAGAGGCTCAACGTACCGAAGCGTACGCCTCGCCTCTTCGCTCGCTGCGGCCTTGCTGGACAGCCTTTTTGAGCATCCTGAGATATTGTGGCAACAGAGGCATTCAGTGAGATTTCAGCGGTGTCTTATGTATAAACTGAGATTTCCCGCAGCCTGCTAAACCGCTGAGACGATCGAGTTGTTGCGCAAGACAGCGGGCAACAGACTGAATCTCATACTCGGCAAGCGTCCCGTTCTTCCCGGCCTGGGAGAATCCGCCGGTCGGATTCATGGACCTGACAATGAACTCCTTGATGCCGGCCGTATCGGACGCGCTGAAGGCGGCGCCGGCCTTGGTGGAATGAACCAAATCGCGTGTCGCCCCTGCCTCAGCCATAGCAAGGATCGTGGTGCCGGTCCCCATATAGTCGTAGGCCTTCGCAGGAATCTGATACGGTTGGTTGGGCGCCAATAAAAGCGCGAGATGACTCTGCTTGACCATCTCGATCGCCCGGTTATAGGACACCGACTCCAGGACTTCCACATTCTCTTCAAGTTGATATTCCCGAACGATCTCCCCGATCGGGCGGCGGTTGATGAACTGACATTGTCCGACCAGCCTGATCCGGATCGCTTGGGCGCCTATCCGGCCTTCTTCGATCAGCTCACGAACGGCTTGAAAAACCGGCTCCGGCGTCCTTCCGAAATACAGCGTTCCTGTATAGATGATCGTGAACACCTTATCTTTCTCCACAGGACCGAAACTCGAAAAAAACTCGCCATCGAATCCATTCGTGATGCAGACAAATCGGTCCGGCAACCGTGAGCCGTAGGATTTTTTGAAGGCCTCACATAACATCTCGGTATTCGCAACGACTAAATCGGCTTTCTGAACCACTCTCCATTCCAGCCATCGCTCGATCGTCAACGATGCCGCGCAAGTGGAATACAACTTCTTGGAACCGCCCGTCATCCAGGGGTCGCGATAGTCGGCGATCCACCGGACGCCTGTGAGACATTTCAGCAACCATCCGATCAAGTGGACTGAATAGGGCGGGCTCGAGGTCAAGATACAATCGATTTTTTCGCGCCGGACGAGACGGATGGCTTGGAACAGGGCGGGCCACATCCAGTTTCGCTGCTCGTCAGGAAGCGACATGAATGACAGGACATACCGTCTAAGCTTTTGGGCCAAGGCCTCGCCTCCCCGATTGGCCGCGGTGGCCGGTCCTGCACTGTTCTTGGAAGTGCCGGCCGGGAGATCTGACCTTCTGAACAAACTGACCAGCGGCCGTAAGGCTGTTTTCATTCCCACATAAATCGGCGACAGAGTCGGCGTTCGGCCGGCCTTGAAAATTTTCACTGAACCGACGAATTTCAGCTTCTCGGCATCCTGCTTCTGCAGATAATCGTCCTTCAAGGTCAAAACAACCGGTTCCCAGCCAAACTGCGGCAATTGCCGGGCGAAATTAGCCGCCCGCAAGCCGCCCACTTCGGTGCTAGGTGGAAAATGATACGAAATGAGCAGGATCTTCTTGGCCATGAAACACTACCGGTTGAACAGCGATTGAAGTATCAGCAAAGCCGGTTCAGGAAATCGTTCCACGATCGAATCATAGTGGTGGTGCAACCCGGGTGTCGTATTCACCTCGTTGATCACTCCGCCGCTTTTCTCCAAGGAAACAGTGGGATCCGGCGTGATGAAATCCACGCCGACCAATCTGGATTTGAGAATTTTCGCCGCCGACTCGGCGTTTTTCTTCAACGCATCGCATACCAGGCCAGTCACGGTTTCATTGTAGACGGTCCGAACCTCAACCTGTTTTCTGCGTGGATCGTTGACGCTTTTGGCCAGAAAGGTCTGCCCACATGCTGGCGTGGATTCCAGCGAAAGGCCTTGATAGCCGAGAGTGAACAGACAGTCCCGATCGATATCAAGAAGGTACTCGCCCCGGCTCTTCCGGCTCTCATTCTCGATGCTGAGCAAATTGCTTACCGTTGAAACACCGTCCCCGGTCAGCCCTGGCCCCTTCCGGCGGACCGCATGGATCATCTCCCCGTCCAATACCAAAAGCCGGTAACATTCTCCTGGAATCATCGGCTCGATCAAAATCTCTGAACAATATAGCGACGCCAAAATTGAAGCAGCCCTGACCTCGCGGTCCGTCTGAACGTGGGTCGTCACTCCCTGGCCGGATGAGGTGCCGTTGGCGGGCTTGACGACACAGCCTTTAGGATGCCGCTTCAGGAACTCCGCAGCACGATTCCAGTCTTCAAGTTGGAACACTCGATGCTCCGGCACACGGAGTCCCTGTTCAGCGAACAGCTGATAGACCAGCGGTTTCATTCCAGCGATCTCAAGCGCGACCGGATCGTCGAATTCAAGCTTATCGTTCAAAATCCTGGTTGTTTTCCCATTCAGTTCAAGCTCCCAAACCGAATCCGCCAGAGCAGTAAACCGGGCGCCAACCTTCTCGGCCGCGTCCTTCCACATGTTCCGGTATTCCGACACACGGTCATGGACGTAAATCTGCCCGGAAGAATTTACCTTGGCCTGCCAGATCTTCTGGCCCCGCATATATAGCCGCTCCAACTGGAGCATGGGCAACTTCATCGTGAACCTCTCAATCGCCCGAGCCTTGATCCTGGCCCGCCGGTGTATCCAAGCATTGCAGGGAGCCGCATGGATAGATCCGGACTCTTACGGTGCTCTGCGTGGGAAACCGCTCCTGGATCGCCTTCAGCACGGACTCCCATGACTGTACGATTCTGACTCCTTCAAGGTCTTGAATCGGCTCCGTCGCTCCTTCCGGTCGGTACAGCCACATCGGATGACTCGTCGGCGAAACCGAACTGACGGTATTGGGCTTGACCGGAGGTTGGTTACGAACGAATAGGTTCTTAACGATCTTCTGTAGGATCACTCGCGGTTTCATGACCGAAATCCGATTGTAGAGTTCTGTATATTCCCGAATCCGTTCGCTCAGCCCCTGCTGAAACAGTCCATGATGGCCTAATCCTTCGTGCATTGATCCGATCACAATCTTCATAGCGTCTCGGGGAGCACACCGGATCGGTTTCATGGCCTTCCGGACGAATGTGTAGGAGACGTCGGAAGGATAGGAGTTGACGATCACGACTTCTGCGTCGCCCGGCAGCGGGGCTGTGTAGCGCTCTTTTGAAAACGCAGCCGCCTGCGGATAGTACGAATAATGATCTCCTCCGAGCAGACTGACGACCTCCGAACGATCGTTAATGTGCAGGGTATAGATGGTGTTCATTCCAACCATGCGCGCGATTTCGGTCACATCCTTACGAAAGTCATTATCGATGTTGTAGGTGCCGCCGACGCCCTTGTGCCGAAAGTGCAGGGTCCGAATCGACTTTCGCCCCAACACCCCCAACATCAGCTTTCCACCGCCGCCGAATCCAGTCGTGTGTTGGGGATAGACGCCGCCGACGCCGATTATCAAATCCGCTTTATGCAGTTCAGCATTGATGTACACCGGCGTCCCGAACGAAGTCGTCCCGGCGTATTTGGTGCCCCGCAAATCGCTATGAATGATCACCTTGCAACGCTGATAGGCCGGCTGGCCGATCTTGCTGGCCATGGCCGTCGGGTCTTGATGGCCATGGGTCCCTGTCGCCACGAGAATTCGCACGTCTTCCGCTCGAAGCCCCGCAGCTTCGAACTCCTTCAGCAGAAACGGCATGATTCTAGCGACGGGGGTTGGCCTCGCCAGGTCATCCACCACCACGACCGGACGTTTTTTCCCTTTGGCCAGTTCTCTGAGTGGAGGCTGTCCGACCGGACGATTGATTTGCTCGGCGATCTGCTCGTCGCTCAGCGGAAGCGGCGTATTGGGCCAATAGGTGACAACATCCCACGTATCGGGAAAAGACAACCGGATGGACCGGTCGTTGTACCAGACACCAGTTCGAAGCTCGATGGTCTGCATCCTGTCTTACTCCCTCGTTTCCACGGCCAGTTTTCGATCGGTCACTGGGCTCCCGACTATCCTGATTCGATAGGGGAAATGCCGCTTCAGTTCGTTGATGGGCCCTTCCAACAGGTACCAAGACAGCGAGGCAACCACTATCGCCAACCCTGTATACAGAAGGAAGTCGATGCCGGGCGGAATACTATCGACGTCGACACCGAATTCCCTGAGAAGGTATGGAATCGGTTTATGCAGGAGATACAGCCCATAGCTTATTTTCCCCAGATAGACCAACGGCCCTGAAGCCAGCATTCGTCCGATCGGCCCTCCGAATCCTTGTGCCGCACGAAGCACCACCCATCCGCAAAAGACGGTCTCGGCAGACAACTCCAGAATCATCCAGTTCGCCGATTCGATGCCTGCAGCACGAAGTCCTACCACCGCAAAGAACATCGGCATGCCGATCCAGAACAGTCCGTCCACCGCACGGCTTTTTGCTATCGTCTGCAGCCCCTGCTGCGTGACGGCGTAAGCCAGCAGCCCTCCCATGGCCAATGTGTCCAAACGGGATAGGGTAAAGAATTTGATCGCCCCTGCCGGCAATCCATACAACGCCAAGATCATCTTCGCCACTGGGCCAACCGCGACAGTGGCAAGAAGCACCGGGAGGAGAAACCTCCTGGGTGTCAGGAGAATGATCCAAGGCCAGACCAGATAGAACTGCTCTTCAACCGAGAGCGACCAAAGATGCGAGATCGGCCCTTCCCAGTTGTGATCGACAAAGACGCGAAAGAGATTCAGCGTATAGGTCCACAACCATGGCGTCAGTCCGTTGGCAGGATTTGGAGCCGCCAACGCATAGACCAGGAGAAACGCATAGTACAACGGAACAATCCGGAGGATCCGACGGATGTAGAACTGTCGTAACGTGAGAAATAGACCCTGACTGCCCTCCTCGACATACCGGCGGCCCTGCAAGAGGATGTCCGTAATGAGAAAACCGCTCAGAACAAAAAACAGATCCACACCGAAATTGCCCCACGGAAGACCGGCCTGCGACGTCCAGGGAATCCAGTGGCTCACAAAAACCATCAGGACCGCGATGGCGCGAATCCCATCGAGTTGAGGCATATAGGGGCGGAGGCCGGACGAACGGCTATCGTCAACCCGCACGTTATCTCCTAAAGGGGGATCGCTTTACGAAATCGTCCAATCTTGCGGTGAAGAGGTCACGAAGCCCTTCGAATTACCTGAGCAATACCCTGGCGAACGGTTCTTTATACGGTCTGATCAGCCAGGTTATTCACGCCGTCCTTCGAGCGATCGCTTTGCCCGACCACGAACGCATCCGCTTGATCAAGCCCCCGGTCATCACAAAAAATGGCTTCAAGTCTTTCCTGTTAAACCAGGCCGCCTCCTCCAGACCCTTGAATGACCGGAACCAGTCTCCGACGGATAGGGTTCCCTCCTGATAATAATCGTTCGA
>Ga0315270_10001014_pt1 | contig 15059 bp, 9 predicted proteins | sample C1_bottom_MG_FD_204932 | JGI IMG/M metagenome (GOLD analysis project Ga0315270, IMG submission 204932) | Sediment microbial communities from Yellowstone Lake, YNP, Wyoming, USA - C1_bottom | ecosystem: Environmental > Aquatic > Freshwater > Lake > Sediment | place: USA: Wyoming | collected... | reverse complement strand
CCCTGCTGCGTTGCACATCGTCGCCGTACCATGCTGCATGCCTCCCCGGATGAATGATAACCGAAGGAGCTGCATTGGCCATTTCACGCGCCGTTTTGCGGATCAGATCGGGTTTCAGTGTGGTTATGCCATACGCCCATTCAGGGGTAAAGGATTTAACATGGGCTTTCAGTTCATCAAACCCTTCGGCATATGCCTTTACATACTCCTTATTATACAACTCATCATTGATCAGCACATTAATCCATGCCAACAACAAAGCTATATCCGTGGAAGGTTTTATCGGCAGCCAGAATTTCGATTTGGAAGCTGCGGTCGAAAGCCGGGGATCAACAGTTATGATAACGGCACCTTTATCGATAGCCTCGCTCATTTCCTGCACCTGCCCGTTGTGCATATTTTCGCCGATATGCGAGCCGATAAGTACCAGGCATTTCGTATCGCGTATGTCGGTAACTTCTGGGCTGCTCACTGATTCACCAAAAGTAGCTTCGAAGCCAACATCACGGGGACCGCGGCACTGCGCAAACGAAGGAGCTGCCAGGTTAGGGGTTCCAAAAGCCTTCATCAGGTGCGAAAAATGATTTCCAGATGAACCATGGAAAAACAAAGCCATGCTTTCAGGCCCGTATTTGTCCTTAAGTTCATTCATTTTTTTGGAAATAAATCCCAAAGCTTCGTCCCAGCTTGCTTCGCGATAGGTTTGCTTGCCATCTTTGATTACACGCATCAGCGGAGTTTTGAGCCTGTCAGGATCGTTGTACATACCAATACCACCTGTGCCACGCGGACAAAGTCTGCCGTTACATTGGGGATCATCGTCATTTCCGGTAACCTTTTTTATATTTCCATCTTCGGTAACATGGGCCCAGCCGGCGCATTTCCAGAAACAAACTTCGCAATAGGTAGGAACTCTGCGAAGCGTTTCTGTTTCATTTCCGCTGTCATTACCAAACAAAGATGAACCCAGCACGGCTTTGGCACCACCTGCCGTAAGAGCAGTGGCTCCAACGCCTAACGCTGAAATTTTAATAAAATCTCTCCTTGTTTTCATGTGATTTTATTCTATTAACAATCAGTCTTTTACAATATTCAAAAGATATTCTATTGTTTATTGAATAACAAAAGTATAGTAAACTTATGTACATACAAAAAATGTTAACTATATGATATATTATGTATTGTATTGATATTATTACAGTTACAAATGACACTAAATTTAAGGCAAACTAAACGCCAACGTATAACTCACAAATTCAAGCATATACGATCTTCTTTAGAATCCTTATAAATTTCATGAATGAGTTTTATATAGCAGAATATGAGCGTATTATGATTCGTTATAACTACTCAAATTAAAAACTGTCACAGATCATAAAATAATATGATCCGATCTGATTCGCCGAAAATAAAATAACACACTATTGACAAAAAATCTTTATAGTTTTGACGATTGATAAAAGCAGATTTGGAAACAGGCAAAAATATCAGCCGGAAAGCATTTTTAAGGTTGTCAGCGATAGCCGCTACAGGAGGTTTTGTTGTACTCTGGCAAATGATGACCGGAACGCAAAAACAACTTTCTGAAAGACCTGTCATTAGCAGGATTGATGCAGCAAAACTGGGCAGCGGTGTATTTCTATTTGACAAGTTTATTATTGTAAAATCTCCCGATGGGTTGAAAGTCTTCTCAAACAGGTGTACGCATGCCGGTTGCCGGATAAACCGCGAAACCGACGGACAACTTATTTGCCCGTGTCACGGATCTAAATACGACGCAGCAACTGGTAGGGTTATCCAAGGGCCTGCAGGACTTCCATTACCACAGATTCCTTTCAGTACTGATGTAAAAACAGGTGAAATTATTGTTAAAATCTGAAATTTGAAAATCCCCGGACAGATAAGAAAATTCATTGCTTTCGATACCTACGGTTGGGTTGCGACGGCATCCATTATTATATGTGCTGTTTCGGGAGCTTTGTTAGCAGTTCCTTATGATATAGCTTCTCCATATCTTTCGGTAACAAAACTTATAACTATAAACCCTGCTGCTTCATTGGTCCGGAATATACATTACTGGAGCGCGCAACTATTTCTGATCCTTACGCTTGTTCATATTTTTGATCATCTCTGGAAAGGGACTGAAACCAATATCAGGAGTAAAAGTGTCTGGTTCAGACTGACATTATCGATTGCTTTTTTACTTTATGCGATGCTTTCCGGCTTTATACTCAAAGCTGATGGTGACAGTTTGCAAGCGCACCGAATCCTTTCCTCTCTTATCAGCAGTTTGCCCTGGATCGGGGTTTTGCTGCAACAAACGTTTATTGGATCGGAAGGAAACTTCCAGGTCATTTATATACAACATGCTGCCACAGCAACAGTTATACTTTTTGTTGTGATCATGGAACATGCACGAAGCCTGAAAGTGAATATCAGCACATTACTCATCACCACATTAATTATTGTTGCTATCAGTTTCCTTTTCAGGGCACCGATCAATGGATTGAATGATGCCGTGATGAAAGGGCCCTGGTATTTTGTTGGACTGCAGGAAACTTTGCACTGGATCGCAAATCCGCTTTTTGTAAGCCTTGGATTACTTACTTTGTTGGCATTAATCTACTTGATTCCCTGGGTAAAACCATCCTATCGAAGATTGATCAAGCAGTTCTTTGTAGTTATGATCATCTTTTACGTTTTGCTAACGATAACCGGATTTTTCTTTCGTGGACCAATGTGGCAATGGCAGTGGCCATGGGAAAACGAGTATAAAATGCAGCCCTTATTACATTCCGAAAAAATCAATTTTTCAACTCCTGACACTTTACAACTTACAATAATACAAGGTCATGCCGAAGGCTGTGTATCCTGTCACAAAGGGATGACCGGTTTTTCGGATGCACATAAACCTGAATATATCGGATGCTATTCGTGTCATGGCGGAGATCCGCTTACACTCGACAAATCAAAGGCTCATAAAAGGATGTTTGCTGTTCCCGGGAACTTATCAAATGCCAAGGAAGCTTGCGGAAATATCGGTTGCCACCCCGGAATAACCGACAGGGTCAACAAATCGCTAATGACTTCTTTAAGTGGAATAATTAGTGTGGATAAATGGATTTTTGGCGAATCGTCAGATATTAATGCCTCAGAGCATGTTAATAATATTGGTTACACTGCCTCAGGGACTCATTTGCGAAATTTATGTGCAGGGTGCCACCTGGGCAATGAAAAAACAAAAACCGGTCCGGCCACATGGCTCGAAAGAGGTGGCGGATGCCTTGCTTGCCATCTTACTTATGATACCAATGCGCTAACTACCTTAAATCAGTTACGACAAAGACAAAAATCAGACAATACCCTACCCCTTTTTCATCCTGCCCTGGACCTGAAAATTACCAACGATAAGTGCAAAAGCTGCCATAGCCGGTCAGGCCGGATATCAATGAACTATGAAGGCTGGCATGAAACCGAGCTGAAGCCGGAAAAGGTTATAGGTGAAATCAAATACCAGGTTCTTCCCGATAAGCGTGTTTTTGTAATAGTAACAGATGATATACATCATCAGAAAGGTATGCTCTGCATCGATTGTCACGGATCCTACGAACTTATGGGCGATGGAAAACATTATGCGCACAAGGAAGATGCCGTAAAAATACAATGCAGTGATTGCCATACTGAAAAAGCAAATAAGCAGATTCTACTTGCAGAAACTGACCAGGAAACTCAACTGATCTCCTGGTTACGTAAATTCAAAACTGAGGGATTAATGGTGATCGCTACTCAAAAATCAGGATTACCACTTGTAAATACGATAGTCGAAGAGCAAGGCAAACGCCTGAGTATGATAAAAAAATCAGGAGACGGAACCGTAATCATGAAGCCTCCTGCCAAAGCCTGTACTGAAGGCAAAGCTCATGCCAGGCTCAGTTGCGAAGCATGCCACTCTGCATGGGTACCTCAATGTGTCGGATGTCATAACAGTTACGAAAGTCAGACAAAAGGATTTGATATGCTCAAAAACACGACGCGCAAAGGAACATGGATTGAATATACTTCAGAGGGTATGGCTGATCCGCCGGTACTTGGAATAAACAATACGGACAAATCAAAGAAAAATGGTGTCGTAGGTACATTTACACCAGGAATGATACTGACAATTGACAAAGGATCCTTTGGTAAAGATAATGGAACAAGTTTTCACAGATTGTATGCCCCTGCATCAGCGCATACCACCCAGCGTGAAGGACGAAGTTGTAAATCGTGCCACAATGATCCGCTGGCAATCGGTTATGGCAGAGGTAAACTGACTTACTCTGCTGATGGCAAATGGAACTTTGACCCGCTCTACAAAAATAATAAGTACGATGGTTTGCCCGAAGATGCCTGGACAGGTTTCCTGAGCGAGCGTAAAGACCAGGCTTCAACCCGCCTTGGAATGCGACCTTTTAACCTTTCAGAACAAAAAAGAATTCTAACTGCCGGTGCCTGCCTGACTTGTCATGATTCTAATTCTTCAGTAATGAAGCAAAGCCTGGTTGATTTAGATAAGGTTATCCGTAAAAAAAGTAAACGTTGTGTGATACCTTTGTTCTAGGCTATTTTGTTAATTGCGGGGGTTCGAAAGTTCAAGAATTGCCAGACGTTTTTAATTGCAAAAGAATAAAATACGAACGAAAATTTATTTCCTGCTATTCATCATGTTTTCTGCTGTCAGCAGATCATGTTTCGAATTAACATTAAAAAAGAGATTTTCGGAATAAAAATACATTGAATCATTTATAATCAATCGGTTGATATTAATTTCTTCAAATAAATCAGGCAGTTTGTAATTTTCTTTCTGAATATACGCGCTCATCTGGTTCAGTACCGACAATCTGTAAAACCCGCAAAGCGGTTCGTAATGCCGGTTTCCCTGCCAGGGAACAACCACCTGGAAGCCTGAAGCATTTTCCAGGATAAACGACAGCAATTCTTTGGATACAAATGGCAGATCGCAGGAAAGAACCAGGTTATTATCCGTTTTACTTTGTCGTAAAGCGGAATATATTCCACCCATTGGTCCAATTCCTGGAAACTCATCTTTAACAACAGGGAAACCAAATTCCTGGTAAGCAGAGGAAGACGAACTAATAATAATATCACTGCACAAGCCCGTAAATGCATCAATCGCATAATTAATAAGCGGCTTCCCGCAGAGATTCTGCAAGCCTTTATCACTTCCCATACGCGAGCTTTCTCCCCCGGCAAGAATAATTCCTGTTATTCCCATTACTTCAATAGTTGCAAATATGTATGATTCTTTAAGTCCGGATTCATGCTGCCCATGCTATGATGACTCAACATTAATTTTTAAATAAAGCCATTTCATTTATAATAAAAGCAGTTCAGTCTGCAATTCAAAAATACTCCAAAATATCTTCGGAGTTATTTCTTTTTTATCCTTTTATATAGTTTGTGAGGATCTACCAGGAAGGTTTACATTTTATCTCGCAAATTGTCTTCAGCACTTATTCATGTTTCCGATATATTATACCAGTTTGGGAGTATACTTCAACAAGTGAAAAACACAATTCACTGGTTTGCAAATCCATTTTAATAAGTGGTCTGCACACTTCGTCAAAAGTGCGAAACGATTTGTCAAGTGTGCCGAACGACTCATCAAGTGTACCGAACGATTCGTCAAGTAAGCCGAACAAATCATCAAGTGTGCCGAACAAATCATCAAGTGTGCCAAACGATTCATCAAGTGTGTCGAACGATTCGTCGAGTATACCATACGTTTTGTCAAGCGCGCCGAACAACTCAGCAAGTGTGCCGAACAATTCAGCAAGTGTGCAAAACGATTCGTCAAGTGAACCGCACGATTCGTCAAGTGTGCGAAATGTTTTATCGGGTGGAACACAAACATTAAAGTTCCATCCTTTTAATTCTACATACAGTGAAAAATTTCTTTGAATACGGTTATGTACATGAATTAACAATCCAAGTGTCGGGTTATTAACAATGTATGTTAATAAATCTTGATAAAATTAAAGCAAATAAGAAGACCAATTGCCTTTTTTCACCGTATCTTTGTTGTCGCAGGAATAAAAGGCATACTTTCCTTTTCCGAAACAATGCTTAGGTTCCTTACTCTGACTGCTAGTATACTCATTACTCACTTGTATTGCTATGAACACCTTTTCTGCATTCTTACTTTCGCACACGCACCCCACATTTTCCAGGTTCAATGCTTTTGCAGGCCAGTACTGCAAACTTGATTCTTTTTGCAGAGAATTAGGAAGCTTCCACTACAGTCGCAACAGAACTGATGGCCGGTTTTCAGCATTTTGCACAACATGCACCCTGTTTTCCTTAAATGCATTTGTGACCAATTGTCGGTTGCAAATTGCCAGGCTTATCGGCAATTATTCTACCGGCTTGATGCTGCCTTTCCGACTTTGAGGCCTAGGCTTCAGTGGGATGCTGTTCACCCGGCCTAGCAATCGCGAATACGTCCATAATATTTAATCCTAAGTTTATCAAACCAAATGCCCATACTCACAAATACTAACGAACCAGGGCTGCAAAGCCCAAAATTCAAATCTCCTCATACTTATAAAATTGTAAAACAATGAAAAACTATATTTCTCATCATATCCGTTTCAGGGCCGAACGAAGAGTATTTGAAAAATACTCCGCACAGTTTAGCGGAAAAACATATGTTCTCGCAGCGATTGAATTGTTTAATGCCAATACTGATCAGATAGGCAAACTTCTTTCCAGTCTTGCCCGCCCCCGAAAAACTTTTACCAGGCCTCAGATTGATGCGGTGTCAATCCTTCGCAGATCACTCTTCAGTATAGCCGATCTCGGCGTATTGATGGGCGCTAGCCGTAAGGATACCTCCCAAATAGATCTGTTTATGGAAATCAAAAAAGGAAGCTGGAACTTTAGCATCTGGAACCTGCACCAGGCAGCTTTGCAAGCTTGTGCCCAAATAGCTGAATATCCCGTAGAGGCTGTAAAAAATGGTATTACTCCTGAAATACTCCAGGCATTTGAGCAACAAACTGAAGATTTTGGCAAATTACTCGACGTTACCGATGCGCAATTAAAAGGCCGAAAGGCGGAACGCCTTGAACTGCGCTCCTTGTTTAAAGCCAACACAGCATTACTCAAACAGCAAATAGAGCCGGTGATCCGTTACGAAGCTGCTACTACACCCGGACTTATTCGCGAGTACCTGATCGCACGCAAAACGGGGGCCCGTAAAAAGCAGAAAAGCGATACCGACTTACTCGCGGAAATTTCGGGTACAGTTACCAATATCATCACAGGCCAGCCAATTGCCAATGCCACGGTTGATATTGCCGGCCGCGAAATGATCACTACCACCGATGCCGATGGATATTACCAGTTCGATGAGGTACCTGTAGGTGATTCTACCCTAAGCTGTCATATTACCGGTTTTCGCCTGTCTGAAAAAATAACGGTAAAACCTGCGGAAGGCGAATGCCTGCAGGTTGACTTCAGCCTGCAACCCGACGATCGACTGCCTTCCCCAGCCTAAACCTGACAGGTTTTAAGAACCTGTCAGGTTTAATTATGGTTCGGCCAAACCTGACAGGTTTCAATAACCTGTCAGGTTTAATTATCTTTTAAATTTAAATATGTCAGTTTAAAACCAAAGAATTATCTTTGATACCTATTTAATCATATTTAAAAATTTGGTCCTATGCCTGGTTCTACTTTAAAGCTTTTGTATGGAAAATATTATCACATTTATAACCGTGGTATTAATAGTTGCAATCTTTTTAATGAAGTCGAGAATTATGAATATTTCATGCAATTATATGATAAGCATATTTCGGAGGTGGCATATACATATGCGTGGGTTCTGATGCCAAATCATTTTCATTTTGTCGTCCGGATAAAAGATGAAGCAGAGATATTATCTTCTATTTTGGACCATAAAATCTCTAAGCAACCTCATCAATATTTTTCAAACTTGTTTAATGCATATGCCAAAGCTTTTAATGAGCGGTTCAAACGCCACGGTTCTCTTTATGAAAGACCTTTTAAGCGGAAATTAGTCGATAATGAGCAATATCTTAAGCAATTGGTTATATACACTCACAATAATCCAGTTCATCATGGCTTTTGCAGTCACCCGATCGAATATCCCTGGAGTAGCTATTTGACCTGCACATCTGATAAACCGACAAAACTACAACGGGAAAAAGTCATAGGATGGTTTCAAAATGTTGATGATTTTATTAATCTCCACAACCAGGATCAAAATACTTTGATGATCGACAAATGGCTGGATTTAAACAACGCTGAAATAACCTACGGCTAAACCTGACAGGTTTTAAGAACCTGTCAGGTTTAAATAACTAACGAAAACCTGACAGGTTTCAATAACCTGTCAGGTTTAATAGGACTACTTATCCCGCCAGGCTAAAATCTTAGTCAGGGTTTCACCTTATGTGAAGCCCTGACTTTTTTTTGCAAACGATAAGGTATAGACTTACAAGTATTTCAAATTAATCACTTTTTAATTTTCAGCTTCCGGTAATTCAATATTTGCTCCATCGCTCAGATTATCTGAATCCGAATATTTATTTACATCGAATTTCAAGTAGTCAATCTCATTTACCGGCAATTCGATGGATTCGTACGAGTCAGTTTTATCAGTTGCTGTGTAGTTTTCAACATCGAATTTCAAGTAGTCAAACTCATTCACCGGCAATTCGATTGATTCGTAAGAGTCGGTTTTATCAGTTGCTGTGTAGTTTTCAACATCGAATTTCAAGTAGTCAAATTCATTAACCGGCAATTCGATTGATTCGTATGAGTCAGTTTTATCGGTCGACTCGTAGTTTTCAACATCAAATTTAAGGTACTCAAATTCATTAACCGGCAACTCTATTGATTCGTATGAGTCAGTTTTGTCGCTCGACTCGTAGCTTTCAACATCAAATTTCAGGTACTCAAATTCATTAACCGGCAACTCTATTGATTCGTATGAGTCAGTTTTGTCGCTCGACTCGTAGCTTTCAACATCAAATTTCAGGTACTCAAGTGAATTATCATCATTGATTTCGGAAACCATTTCGTCTGATGATGTATAATCGGCAACATTGAATTTGAGGTAGCTATAGTCCCCGGCGGTAGTAACCCGGGTGGAATAATCAACATCTTTTTTTCTGTCTGCTGTAACTACTACTCCCGGCAGCATGTTAACCATTTGTACTGTTTCTATCGAAATGTTGTCATTTGAAGTATAGTGAGTTCCTTCATTAGTGCGACGAGTTGTTTCTGCAAATGTTATGAAGAGCGAGAGTGCAGCGATACCCGATACTAAGACTGAAGTTTTCATGGCTTTGATTTTTTATCTCTTGCGAGGGTTTTGATTAATTTTCCTTTGTTTGAAATTATGACGATAAAGCAAAAAATATGTTACAACGGAATATGTTAACGAACGGTTATTGTCGGTTAATGCCGGAAAATTAACGGTAAAAACCATTGGTTTCCGAAGAGGCAACTTTCAGCAAACTGCTCCTTCACTAATAGTTAATTTATTGTTTATGAGGCTTATAAAAAGTCATTCATGATTATAAATGATTCACAGTACTTGACATTTCGGGAATGATCCGACTCCAGGTAGCTATAATATGATGCTGCCCTGGCATTAATTTCGATCAGAGGCCCGGCATGTAACGTGCGAGAGTTTCTTAGTTGTAAATACCGAATGTCAGCAGTTTTGTGCGTTTTGCTCTATAATTAAATCGAACTAATACATCTTGAAATTGTTATTAATATCTGTTAACTTATGCTTGTGTATGCAATTAATACTTAGTTTCGCCGAATCACCGTATAGAAGCAATATAAAATAATTCAACCGCTTGTTTGCTTCAAAAATCAAAATAAAAATATGACTAATGCTGACACCGTTTCAACGGATATTTTAATTATTGGAGGCGGGCCTTCCGGTTTGGCTACCTCCATTCATCTTGCCGACACTTTAAAAGAAAAGGGGCTTACTCACCGGATTTTACTCATTGAAAAAGGCAGTTCTATAGGTAGCCACATTTTGTCGGGTGCTGTTATCAAAGCTGATGTTTTTAAAAGTCTACTGCCAGACGTTGAGTTCAGCGACATTCCGCTCAATTCAATAGTGACAAGCGATAAAACTGTTTTACTTAGCGAAAATGGATCTTTCACTTTACCGGTTCATGTGCCATATATGAATAACAGCGGTAATTATACCGCATCCTTAAGTCATATCTGCCGGTACCTCGCAAAAATTGCCGAAGAAAAAGGAGTTGAAATCTATACCGGTTTTTCGGTAAGTGAGATTCTTTATGCCGATGGCAAAGTAATAGGCGCTAAAACGATTGATACCGGTATTGATCATAACGGCAATAAGCTTGAGAATTTTCAGCCCGGATCAAGAATTGAAGCTAAACTGACCATCTTTGCCGAAGGTACACGAGGCAGTTTAGCCAAGCAACTCATAAAAAAGTATGACCTCGAAAAGGATAAGAACTGCCAGGTTTATTCGTTGGGTGTTAAAGAATTGTGGAGCGTGCCCGAAGGAAATATAAAGCCTGGCGAGGTATATCATACCATGGGTTACCCATTGAACCTCAAAGAATTTGGCGGTGGCTTTGTTTACGGGTTAAAAGATAATAAAGTCGCTGTCGGGTTGGTTGTCGGGCTTGATTACGAAGATCCTACTTTCGATGCACACGATGCTTTCCAGGCTTGGAAAACAAACCCGTTTATCTCTAAATTTCTGAAAGGCGGAAAAATGGTGGAATACGGCGCAAAGACCTTGCCCGAAGGCGGTTTTTATTCCATTCCAAAATTATATACCGATAACGCTTTAATTGTTGGCGACAGTGCCGGTTTACTCGCAATGCCCGCTTTAAAAGGCGTTCATCTTGCCATTACATCCGGCATGATGGCCGCTAAAACAGCAGCAATGGCGCTGAGTAAAAACGATTTCTCCGAAAGTATGCTCAGCCAATATGAGTCCTTGATTAATGACAGTATAATTTATAAAGAGCTGTATCCTGTTCGTAATTTCCGTCAGAGTTTCTCAAAAGGATTGATACTGGGTGCTATGCATTTCGGAACACAATTGATTACAGGAGGTGCCGGATTCTTCGGAAGACTGGAAGCTCATCCCGACAGCGAAACAACCAAAACACTCAGCGAATTCAAAGGCAAACCTTTCAAAGAAAGGTTTAAGGGCAAACTGGAATTCGATAAGGTGCTCACTTTTGATAAAGCTACGGATGTATTTCATTCGGGTGTCGCTCACGATGAGAAACAGGTGCCTCATGTGCGGATAAACAACCCGGAATCCTTCAATACCATTAATATCAAACAATACGGTGCGATGGAACAATTCTTCTGTTCCTCCGAAGTATATGAACTTCATACCGATAAAAACGGGCACCAGGAATTAAGGATTCATTTCGAAAACTGTATGCATTGCAAGACTTGCGACATTAAATCTCCCGGTGATGGAATCACATGGTCGGTTCCGAACGGCGGCAATGGTCCTGATTTTCAAAATATGTAATTATAAAAAGACAATGGCTCTCACAATTATAAGTTTAATAAAACAAGTGCCTCTACCAACCGAAATGCGAATGGGTGAGGACGGTTTGATGGACAGAACAAAAGCAAAATCAATCATCAATATCGACTGCCAGTTTGGACTCGAAGCCGGATTGCAGCTCAGGAAACAATACCCTGACGCCCGTTTGATAGTATGTTCCATGGGACCTGCCTCTTTCCAGGTTGCCTTGCGCACGGCCATTTCCATGGGATACGACGATGCATATCTTTTGTCCGACCGCAAGTTGGGTGGTAGCGATACGTATGCCACCGGGCTGGCAATTTCTACCATGCTCCGGCACCTGGGATTTACAAAAGATGCAAAAGAACCTTTTATTATTCTGGCAGGCCGGCAGACCAGCGACGGAGATACAGCTCACGTACCCTCACAGGTAGCTGAAAACCTGGGTATTCCGCAAGCTACTTTTGTGGAGAGCGTAACTGCTGATGGCAATGGAAATGTAATTGCTAAACGTATTATCGAAGGCGGTTACCAGATGATGAAATTACCGATGCCGTGTACTATTTCACTCACGCCAACAGGTATACCTCCAAGAAAACCATCTCTTATTGGCGCAATTAAAGCCCGGAACCAGGCGATTACAGTTTTTGGAATTGATGATATCGGCCTGGGAACCGAAAAAATCGGTATCAATGGTTCGCCTACCATCGTTAATAAGGTTGAAAATATTGTTAGCGAACGCGCCCCGGTTATTATGTCATCAGGACATGATGATGCAACACTTGTTGAAAGCCTGGTTGCCAACTTTAAGAAAGGCAGAAATGTTGTGGCTAAGGCAGAGAAAGCTGAGAAAAAGATTTCTGAAATTCCTGATTTTCCAAGTCGTGATGACCGTGATGGTGCAAAAGGTATACTTACATGGGCTGAAACAGCCAATGGCGAAATTACCCGTCCATCCATCGAATTACTTACTCCGGCTCGTAACCTTGCTAACCAGTTGGGCAACGACACCAAAATCACAACCCTGCTCATCGGGAAGAATGTAAAAGCATTAGCTCAAACTCTTTTCGAACATGGATCGGATGAAGTGATCGTTGTGGAGAATGATAAACTTGAAGAATACCTTGTCCTCCCCTTTTCATCCATTTTTGCCCAGGTCATTAAAGAACGTAAACCTGAAATAGCACTTTTTGCTGCTACTACTTCAGGTCGTGAACTTGCTCCGCGTATTGGCGTTAAAACAGGAAGTGGAGTAACCGCTGATTGCACAGGCCTTGAAATCGGTGAATATGTCGATAAGAAAGAAAAAGTTATTATTAAACCTATCCTTCAATCGCGTCGTCCAACGTATGGCGAAAGCAAACTGGCTACTATCCTGGGATTTGTTTATCCCCAGATTTCAACCGCCCGTGCCGGAACATTCCAGGTGCCTGAGCGAATACCCGGACGTAAAGGCATATTGTCCACTTTTTCACCTGTGCTAACCAAGGATGATTTCAGGGTGGAGATTCTTAAAACAGTACGAGGCGAAGGCAGCTTACAAAATCTGTTTGAAGCAGATGTTATTGTTTCAGGTGGCAGAGGCACTACCAGTGATAACCTTGGATTAATAAAAAAACTCGCTGAAACTTTAAAAGTTGCTGGTGTAAATGCTGAATGGGCTTGCAGCCGTGTGGTCGTCGACGAAGGTGTTGCCGAATATGCGCACCAGATCGGGCAAACAGGTAAAACAATCAGGCCAAAAGTATATATTGCAGTGGGTATTTCTGGCGCAATTCAACATATTGCAGGCATGAAAGAGTCCGGGCAAATTATTGCCATTGATCATAATCCCAAGGCATCCATATTTCATTTCGCAGATTTTGGAATTGTAGGCGAATACCAGGATATACTGCCCGAATTAATTGAGCGGGTAAAAGCTGGGTTTACTTTTGGAATTGAGCCAGGAAAAAATTGATATTTTCCTTGCTGGAAAGAGTTGCTTTGGGGAAAATACTAGAGCAACTTTTTTTATGCACATTGCATATCGGATAACCTGACGGTTAAAACTTCCAGCTATAATATTCCTCTTTATTAATGGCTTCATTATCGTTGATCGTATAAAGGATTCAAACACGAAACATTTTAATCGGTGGTAATAAGAATTAAGAAATATTAAGAAGGTTTTTAGCTATGCAGAAGATATCAAACATAAAAAATAGTTTTAAATTTGCACAAAGTAACCAACTTATTAAATTCAAAAACAATTTACTTATGAAAAAGATCACCTTATTAATTGCCGCACTGGCATTTGTTACATTCTCGTTTGCACAGTCAAACAAGGAGGAAGTCGATTTATTCCAGGCAGCTGCCGGGATGCAGAAAAAGGAAGCAGTAGCCGCGTTTGTTCAACCCTCAGATGCTCAGAAAGATGCTTTCTGGAAATTGTACGATGAATATGAAGTAACCCGCAAAATAAATGGTCAAAAACGCATTCAGCTGCTTGATCAATATGCAAAGCAATACAATACCATGACTGAAGAACAGGCTGATGCATGGGCTAAAGAGGTTATTAAACTTCAGCAATCCACCGACAAACTGATGTTGACCTATTACAACAAAATTAAGAAAGCGACTTCACCAATTGTTGCTCTGCAATTTTATCAGATCGAAAATTATATTCTTTCGGTTATACGGGCAGAAGTATTGGATCAGGTTCCTTTTGTACGTCAGAAAAAATAATTCCTTAAAAAGTACAAAGTTGAAATAATTAGAGGCTGCCTCAACCTGAGACAGCCTCTTATTGTATTCAGTGTTATGCAATTAATAGTTTTTTTTATTATTTGATCTTATATCCATCCGACAACGTTTTCATAAAGGCCACAATTGCATTTTCTTCAGCATCCGTTAGCCCGAGATTTCCAAGCTCCTCATGATTAACATTCGGCTCAACTTCGGGTGCCGGCCATGATTCAACATCGCGGGTGTTGTAAAAATGAACTACTTCTTTCAGAGATTTAAATACACCGTTATGCATATAGGCTTTGGTGAAGCCCTGTCCGAATTTTTTGTCGACATTTCGAAGAGTGGGCACTTTATGCTTACCCATATTTTTAGCTGCATACATTTTGTATTCCGATCTTGATTCAAGAAATCCGCCTAAACCCGGATCAATATAACCAGGATCATTTTTGTAAACCGGATTCTCAGGATTTTTAGGTACACCGAGGTTATCAAAAGTAAAATCTGTGAATAGAGGTTGATCGCCTTCACTCAAATGACATAAGGCACATTTACCCTTTTCTTCATCGTTAAACAGGGCAAGACCTAAGGCTTCCTCATCTGTAAAAGAAGCTAAACCCTTTTGAACATAATCAAACTTGGATGAGAACTGGTTGACTTCGGCTGAAGCCTCATATGCTGCAATTGATAAACCAACACGATTATAGTTTGTTTTGATTTCTTCACTGGTTGCATATTTTAATGGCTCTCCCCA
>Ga0315270_10001013_pt1 | contig 15065 bp, 11 predicted proteins | sample C1_bottom_MG_FD_204932 | JGI IMG/M metagenome (GOLD analysis project Ga0315270, IMG submission 204932) | Sediment microbial communities from Yellowstone Lake, YNP, Wyoming, USA - C1_bottom | ecosystem: Environmental > Aquatic > Freshwater > Lake > Sediment | place: USA: Wyoming | collected... | reverse complement strand
CTGGAAGCGATGGCGGCCAACGATCCCGCGCAACGCGAAATGGCGATTCGAACATTCATCAATAGCAATGGCATGGTACAGGTTTCTGTCACCGACAGCGGCGAAGGTTTCGCTGCGGATTTTGACCCGGAACAGGTTTTCCAGGCATTTTTCACTACCAAGAAAGAAGGGATGGGTATGGGGCTCGCCATTAGTCGAACAATAATTGAAGCTCACGGTGGTCGACTATGGGCGGAACGAAACCCCGACCGCGGTGCGACATTTCATTTTACTCTGCCAGTTTAAAATTCTGCGAGGTGGCAAACATGGCTTACGATCCCACCGTTTATATTGTTGACGACGATCGAGCTGTTCGTGATTCGTTGCGTTGGCTTATTGAGTCCATCGGCGTAAAAGTCGAAACGTACGAGTCAGCAACCGACTTTTTGCGGGCGCATGATCCCGAACGCCCAGGATGCATCGTTCTCGATGTGCGCATGCCGGGCATGAGCGGCTTAGAGCTCCACGAGCGCCTGCGCCGGTCTGAAAACTGCGTCCCGGTCATTTTCATCACGGGACATGGCGACGTTCCAATGGCGGTTCGCGCGATGAAAGCGGGCGCCGTGGATTTCGTTAGCAAGCCGTTTAACGATCAGGCACTGCTTGATCGTGTGCAACAGGCAATCGAGCGCGACAAACAAAATCGTTCAAAACGCGCCGAACACCAAGAAATCTTCTCGCGCTGGTCCCGCCTCACTCCGCGGGAACGAGAAGTAATGGAGATGGTGATTACCGGCCATTCTAACAAAAGTATCGCCGCTCGCTTGGGCGTTAGCAGTAAAACCGTCGAAGCTCATCGGGCAAAATTTATGGAAAAAATGGAAGCGCACTCACTACCGGATCTGATGCGCATCACGTTGAGTGCCGGTCTACCAAAGCAAGACGCTTAAGCAAGCTGGCACGAAAACCGACAGCAGGTTTCCGTGCCACGAATCTTCCTTCACAATCATCATTCGTAGCTGGATCAGTGGCCTCCATCGCACGTGCTAAACAGCGATGGCGTCATAATTTGCAACATGGAGCAAAGACGACGGTCACAACAAATCAACAGTGCGCAACAACGTACATTACGGGAACTGGAGCGCGACGGATGAGTCACACTGTTTAGTTGATCCGTTACTGAGGGATGAGCATGATTTCGCGCCAACCTGAGCCAAAGCTAAAAACTCGATGGAGTTAAACATTAGTTTTCGCCATTGGCACAGCTAGTGTTAAATTAGCAAAGATCTTAGATGCTTCGCCGATAATTTGACAGTCCGCAATTGTCGCGATTGAACAGGATATAGTAAATCGCGTTATGATGAACAACGTAGCATGGAGGCAAATCGATTGGCACGCACGTCACATCACACCACCCGATCGATAACTTCCGCGCTGCAAACTCATTGCTCTTCAGTACATTATCGACTTTACTCTTGAAGTAGGTGAAAAAAAGACTGCTCCAAATACTATTCGAGCAAGCCGATACAGGATATGACTACGGTGAACACAGGGAACTTGAACCACGTAGACTGCAATCGACATGGCGTAGATATTGCAAAATTAAATTTGCAGGTCGCGCGAGTGTTCGCCCATGCGAAGGAATTGATTCCATACTCACGGGCGAGATCCCGGTGGGCAGCCAGCACAAAGAGGTGATCCCCATGAATATTTTCAGCCACTTTCAAAACCGCTACGAGGAAGGCAAGGAAGAAGAGTACTCGCTGCAAGAATACTTGGAAATCTGCAAACGGGACAAATCAGCCTACGCCAATGCCGCCGAGCGGATGCTCATGGCCATCGGCGAGCCTGAACAAATCGATACGCGACATAATTCGCGCTTGAGCAGAATCTTCTCCAACAAAGTGATTCGCATCTATCCAGCGTTTCGAGAATTTTTCGGGATGGAAGATGTAATTGAAAATATCGTGTCGTACTTTCGCCACGCGGCGCAGGGACTCGAAGAGAAAAAACAAATCTTATACCTCTTGGGCCCAGTCGGCGGCGGAAAATCGTCGCTCGCCGAAAAACTAAAATCAATGATGGAACGGGTTCCGTTCTACGCGCTAAAAGATTCACCCGTTAATGAATCGCCACTTGGTCTGTTTTCTCCCGATGAAGACGGTAAAATTCTTGAGGAAGACTTTGGCATTCCGCGTCGGTACCTAAGCAGCATCATGTCCCCATGGGCGGTTAAACGTCTCCATGAGTTCAATGGCGATATTACGAAGTTTCGCGTCGTCAAAAAACGTCCGTCCGTGCTGCGTCAAATTGGCATCGCAAAAACTGAGCCGGGCGATGAGAACAACCAAGATATTTCATCCCTCGTCGGCAAAGTCGACATTCGCAAGCTGGAACATTTCAGCCAAGACGATGCCGACGCTTATAGTTACTCCGGCGGTCTGTGCTTAGCCAATCAAGGCTTGCTCGAGTTTGTGGAAATGTTCAAAGCGCCCATCAAGGTGCTGCATCCCCTGCTCACCGCAACACAAGAAGGTAATTACAAAGGCACCGAAGGACTGGGCGCGATACCGTTCGACGGCGTAATTCTCGCGCACTCCAACGAGTCCGAGTGGATCGCATTCAAGAACAACAAAAACAACGAAGCGTTTCTCGACCGCATATACATCGTAAAAGTACCGTACTGCTTGCGAGTTTCAGATGAGGTGAAAATCTACGACAAACTCATGCGCAATTCGTCGCTGAACAACGCACCCTGCGCACCCGATACGCTCAAGATGATGGCGCAGTTTGCCGTACTGTCACGCCTCAAAGAACCGGAGAACTCCAACATCTATTCGAAGATGCGGGTGTACGACGGGGAGAATTTGAAAGACACGGACCCGAAAGCGAAGTCTTACCAGGAGTATCGCGACTCGGCTGGTGTCGATGAAGGCATGTCCGGCCTCTCGACACGGTTTGCGTTCAAAATTCTCTCGAAAGTTTTTAACTTTGATCACGGCGAAGTCGCTGCAAATCCGGTGCATCTGCTATATACATTGGAACAGCAAATTGAGCAGGAACAATATGCGCCTGAAGTAGAGGAAAAGTACCTTTCGTTCATCAAAGGATATCTGACTCCTCGCTACGTAGAATTTATTGGCAAAGAAATCCAGACCGCGTACTTGGAATCCTACTCAGAATATGGCCAAAACATTTTCGATCGCTACGTCTCGTATGCCGACTATTGGATACAGGACCAAGAATTCCGCGATCCGGATACGGGCGAAATCTTCAATCGCGCTTCGTTGAATGAGGAGCTGGAGAAGATCGAGAAACCAGCGGGCATCAGCAATCCAAAAGACTTTCGCAATGAGATTGTAAATTTCGTATTGCGCACGCGCGCCGCAAATGCTGGAAAAAACCCAACATGGACGAGCTACGAGAAGTTACGAACGGTCATCGAGAAGAAGATGTTCTCGAACACGGAAGAACTGCTTCCTGTTATTTCCTTTAACGCGAAATCGACAGCCGATGACCAACGTAAGCACGAAGATTTCGTCGTGCGGATGATGGGCAAAGGCTACACACGCAAGCAAGTTCGTTTGCTTTCGGAGTGGTACTTGCGCGTACGTAAATCGCAATAGAACTTGTGTATCGTTTGGTTTCACACACAAACGCGCTCTCCGAGAATGAGTTTTACGGAGAGCGTACAAGGGTAACGCCGCATCGACTGGCGCATCCCTGGAGGAAGTCAACGTGACACAAGTCATCGATCGGCGACTAAACGGCAAAAACAAAAGCGCGGTCAATCGCCAGCGCTTTATTAAACGTTTCAAGAGCCAAATCAAAAAAGCCGTGGCCGATGCCGTAGCCGGACGAAGCATTACCGACATTGACCAGGGCGAAAAAATCAAAATCCCGACCAAAGACGTGTCTGAGCCATCTTTTCATTTAGGTTCGGGAGGCCGTCGCGAACAGATCCATCCGGGCAACAGAGAATTTATCTCCGGTGACCGAGTTCCGCGTCCCAACTCGGGCCAAGGCAAAGGCCGTGGCAAGCAAGCCTCAGACGGCGGCGATGGCGAAGATGAGTTTCTCTTCGAACTCTCGAAAGAAGAGTTTCTCGAATTTTTCTTTGAGGATCTTGCTCTCCCTGATCTTGTTAAAACACAGCTTGCGAAATTGCAAACTGAAAAAACTGTGCGCGCCGGCTACACGCAAAGCGGTGTCCCATCCAACATCAATATCATTCGCTCACTCAAAGGCGCGCTCGGTCGCCGCATCGCAATGCAGTCCCCTCATCGTGAGAAGCTCAAGGACAAAGAAAAAGAACTAGCGGAAGCATTGAGCCTCTACAGCGAGCACGAACCTATCGTTATCCAGCTGCGTAAGGAAATTGATGAGCTCAAGCGACGCATGGACCTGGTGCCTTTTATTGACGAGTTCGATCTACGCTTCAACAATCGAGTCAAGCAGGTCAAGCCTTCCACGCAGGCCGTAATGTTCTGCATCATGGATGTTTCCGGCTCCATGGATCAGGAAAAAAAGGACATTGCGAAGCGTTTTTTCATGTTGCTTTATCTCTTTCTTAATCGCAACTACGAGAAAATTGACCTTGTGTTTGTCCGCCACCACACAGTTGCCTTGGAGGTAGATGAACAAGATTTCTTCTATTCGCGCGAAACCGGCGGCACTGTGGTGTCAAGCGCATTGGAATTGATGCACGAAATCATTGTCGATCGCTACCCGAGCAATGACTGGAACATCTATGCCGCACAAGCATCGGACGGCGACAATTGGAATGACGACTCGCCGCTTTGTGGCCAATGGCTCAGGGATCGCATTATGCCGCTTGTGCAATACTTTGCGTACATTGAAATCACCACGGATGTGCACCAAAACCTTTGGCATGAGTATGAAAGCGTCAAGGAACAATATGTGAATTTTGCCATGCAGCGAATCGAATCCATCGCCGACATTTACCCCGTGTTTCGCAAACTGTTTCAGAAGCAAAACGCATGAAGCGTACCCCGATATCTACAGGTTCGGAATGGACGTTCGAGCTCGTGAAACAATACGATGCGGAGATCGCCCGCATCGCGGCCGACTTCAAACTCGACACCTATCCCAATCAGATTGAAATCATCGCTGCCGAGCAAATGATGGATGCCTACTCTTCAGTAGGCATGCCCGTCGGTTATCACCATTGGTCCTTCGGCAAGCAATTTCTGTCAGTGGAAAAAAATTACCGGCGCGGCCGCATGGGTCTGGCGTACGAGATCGTCATCAACTCCAACCCCTGCATCGCCTATCTCATGGAAGAAAACACCATGATGATGCAAGCGCTGGTAATTGCTCACGCCGCTTACGGTCACAATTCGTTTTTCAAAAACAATTATCTTTTTCAAACCTGGACCAACGCGGACGCCATCATTGATTACTTGTTATTTGCCAAGAGATACATTACCGAGTGCGAACAACGCTACGGCCTCGAAACCGTGGAGTTGATGCTCGACTCTTGCCACGCACTCATGAACTACGGCGTGGATCGGTACAAACGACCCGAACGACTGTCGCTTGCCAAAGAACAAGCACGACAACGTGAACGTGAAGCCTATTTACAGTCCCAAGTGAACGAACTTTGGCGCAAAACCGTGCCGCTCGGCAAAAAGGCCTCGGAACACGACGCCGAAGATCGCTTTCCGTCGGAGCCGCAAGAAAACATTCTGTACTTCATCGAAAAAAACGCCCCACTGCTGGAACCGTGGCAGCGCGAAATTATTCGCATCGTGCGCAAAATAGCCCAATATTTTTATCCGCAGCGGCAAACGCAGGTGATGAACGAAGGCTGGGCCACCTTCTGGCACTACACCATTCTCAACCGGCTGTTCGACGAAGGCCTCGTCACCGATGGCTTCATGATTGAATTTCTGCAATCGCACACGAATGTCGTTTATCAACCGAGCTTTGATCACCCCTATTATTCGGGCATCAATCCGTACGCCCTCGGTTTCGCCATGATGAGCGATATTCGTCGCATTTGCGAAAACCCAACGGACGAAGACAGTCGCTGGTTCCCCGACCTTGTAAACACGGACTGGATTAAATCTCTAAATTTTGCAATGCGAAATTTCAAAGATGAAAGCTTCATTGCGCAGTATCTGTCACCCAAAGTAATACGCGACCTTAAACTCTTTTCCGTGCTCGATGACGATGCACGCAAAGAACTGGAAATTACCGCGATCCATGACGACAATGGCTATCAACAGATACGCCAATCCCTTGCACGCCAATACAACTTGGGATCGCGCGAGCCCAACATCCAAGTTTACAAAGTCAATCGCCGCGGCGATCGCTCGTTGACGCTACGCTATTTCCAACACGAACGGCGGTCGCTTAGTAGCGACACCGATGAAGTGCTAAAACACATGGCGCGCCTATGGGGTTTCACCGTGCGATTGGAAATGGAAACGGAAAAAGGCAAAGTCGAAGTGATTGCCGAAGCCCCCGTCGAGCACGAGTAGTTCCAACCACCAGCTTTTTTCGCTTCCCGATGGCGAAGTGCCGTCGGTTTTACTATTGTTATTGAATTGAATAGAATTCGTTTCACATTTTACGCAGCCACAACATAAGCCTATCGGTTACAAGGAACAGCAACCATGAAAGTCACCATCTATGGTTCCGGCTATGTCGGTTTAGTTACCGGCACCTGCTTGGCAGAAGTCGGCAATGACGTCCTGTGCGTCGACATTGATGCCAACAAAATCAAGATGCTGCTCGAAGGCAAAATCCCAATCTTCGAACCCGGACTGGAAGCGATGGTGCATAGCAACCAGGCTTCTGGCCGCTTGAAATTCAGCACTGACCTAAAAGCTGGCGTTAAACACGGACTATTTCAGTTCATTGCCGTTGGCACTCCGCCGGACGAAGACGGTTCAGCTGATTTGCAGTATGTGCTTTCGGTTGCAAAGACCATCGGTGAAAACATCGAGGAATACCGCGTCGTCATCGACAAGTCGACAGTCCCCGTCGGCACCGCAGACAAAGTGCGCGCCAAAATCGCCGAAGTGCAAAAAGCCCGCGGCAAAAATATCGAATTCGATGTTGTATCCAATCCTGAATTTCTTAAGGAAGGCGCAGCGATTGATGACTTCATGAAACCCGATCGCATCGTCATCGGCACCGACAACCCCCGCACCACCGAACTGTTGCGCGCACTCTACGGGCCGTTTAATCGTAACCACGATCGCCTCGTTGCCATGGACATTCGCTCTGCCGAGTTAACCAAATACGCAGCCAATGCAATGTTGGCAACCAAGATCAGCTTCATGAATGAAGTGGCGAATTTGGCCGAGAAATTAGGCGCCGACATTGAAAAGGTGCGGCTCGGCATCGGTTCCGACCCCCGTATCGGGTACCACTTTATTTATCCCGGCGCCGGTTACGGCGGCTCGTGCTTCCCGAAAGATGTGAAAGCACTCGAACGCACCGCCCGCGATGTCGGCTACAACGCCGAACTCTTGCGCGCCGTTGAATTGGTCAATGACCGCCAGAAAGAGGTCGTTTTTGCCAAGGTCGACAAATACTTCAAGAGCGACATCAAGGGCAAAACCTTCGCCGTTTGGGGTCTGTCATTTAAACCGAATACAGATGACATGCGCGAAGCACCCAGCCGAGTCTTCATGGAAGCTGTTTGGGCCAAAGGCGGCAAGGTACGCGTCTACGATCCAGAGGGTGCGCATGAAACCGAGCGCATTTATGGCAAACGCGATGATCTATTTTTCTGCAAACAACCGATGGACGCCGTGGAAGGCGCCGACGCATTGGTCATCATGACCGAATGGAAAGTTTTCCGCAGCCCAGACTTCGCCGCCATCAAGAGCAAGCTCAAACAACCGGTGATTTTCGATGGCCGTAATATATACGATCCCGCCATCGTTAAACGCGAAGGACTCAGTTACTTCGCCATCGGTCGCGGCGATTCCATCACGGTCTAAAATTTTAGACACTCCGATCATGCCCCGCTCGCGCTGCCAACGCTCGCGAGCGGACAATTGCCGACGCGTGCGCACGCAACTATCGATTGTCGTCACCCCCCTTTTCGTTCAGGCGGATGTCTGAGAAAATACCGGGCGATAGCTCGACCGGACAATCTGGTTTAACCAAAGGTGCGCCATGAGTCTTAAAAAAATAACCCTTCCTGCATTAATCATCGCTCTTGCCAACATAGGGACCTTCGCCGTAGCGGCCGACAACACGGCAGCGGGCTGGGACGCTCCGCAGACTGGCGCTAAAACGCCGGCAAAAACGACGGCGAAATCAACAAAAGCATCAAAACCTGCCGCGAAGCCAAAAGCGATTGCGTCTGGCACAGCAACGCAAGCCGGAACAAGTACGGGCACAAGCTCCGCGACAAAAACTACTACGATGAGCGCGGTCGCAACAACTACGGGCCAGTCCAGCGGCGCGTCGAGCGATCCAGTCGCCACCGCCAAAGATACCGTCAGCGCTTGGAAGGAAAAGCACGACCAACTGTGGCGCGGACAATAACGCCAGGCGCACGCCTCGCATTTTTCCGTGTCTCGCCGGTGGTGCAAGCGGTTCACGCGCGCGCTGCACGACTAAACGCCGCCCGAATTGTCCGCCGCCTTGGCGGTCAATTCCTGAGCGTGCCCCTAAACTTCGCTCCCTTTGTCACAGGCGTTCGCCCTCACTCGCAATCAAACTCCTGATGCTGCCGCATCTCGCGATCGTTTCTACTGCCTGACCGGAGTATATTGTCAGAACAATAGTGCGAATTAGAATCTTGAAATCGCGACGCACTGCCCGCAGCTATCGCCACATCGGAGGTGTTAATAAATGCGAATGGATAAACTCACCAGTAAATTTCAGGTGGCGCTTGCGGACGCGCAATCTTTAGCGGTCGGGCGCGATCATCAATTCATCGAACCTGTTCACTTGTTGCAAGCGCTGCTTGACCAAGAGGGCGGCACCGCCCGCCACCTGCTCTCGCAATCCAATGTGAACGTCAATAATTTGCGCTCTCAACTGGGTGATGCGCTTGATCGCATGTCTTCCGTGCAAGGCGGCCAGGCGGGCGAAGTGCATATCTCCAACGACTTGAGCCGCTTACTCAACGTTACCGACAAATTCGCGCAGCAACGCAAAGACCAGTACATTTCAAGCGAGCTTTTCATTCTCGCCGCATTGGAAGACAAAGGCACCGTCGGCGATTTACTGCGCAAAAGTGGCGCTACCAAAGGCATGGTGGAGCAAGCCATTGAGAAAATGCGTGGCGGTCAAAAAGTGCAAGACCAAAACGCCGAAGAGCAACGCCAGGCATTAGAAAAGTACACCATCGATCTCACCGAACGCGCCGAACAAGGCAAGCTCGACCCCGTCATTGGCCGCGACGACGAGATTCGCCGCACGATTCAAGTTTTGCAGCGGCGCACCAAGAACAATCCCGTGCTGATCGGCGAACCCGGCGTTGGCAAAACGGCAATCATTGAAGGCCTTGCCCAGCGCATCATCAACGGCGAAGTACCCGAAGGCTTAAAGGGCAAACGCGTGCTCTCCCTCGACATGGGCGCATTGATCGCCGGTGCGAAATTCCGCGGCGAATTCGAAGAGCGCCTGAAAGCCGTGCTCAATGATTTGGCGAAACAAGAAGGCCAGATCATATTGTTCATTGACGAAATTCACACCATGGTCGGCGCCGGTAAAGCCGAAGGCGCGATGGATGCCGGCAACATGCTCAAACCAGCATTGGCGCGCGGCGAACTACATTGCGTCGGCGCAACAACCTTGGATGAATACCGCGAATACGTCGAAAAGGACGCCGCGTTGGAACGCCGCTTCCAAAAAGTATTGGTTGATGAACCCAGCGTCGAAGACACCATCGCCATCTTGCGCGGCCTGAAGGAAAAATACGAAGTTCACCACGGCGTCGAAATCACCGACCCAGCCATTGTCGCGGCAGCGACGTTATCGCATCGCTATATTAGCGACCGGCGACTACCCGACAAAGCAATCGACTTAATCGACGAAGCCGGGTCTCGCATTCGCATGGAAATCGACTCCAAACCCGAAGAATTGGATCGTTTAGACCGCCGGTTGATTCAGTTCAAGATCGAACGTGAAGCGCTCAAGAAAGAAACCGACGAAGCGTCGAAAAAGCGCCTCCATCACCTGGAAAGCGAAATCGACAAGCTCGGCAAAGAGTACGCCGATCTCGAAGAAATTTGGAAAGCAGAAAAGGCAGCTGTCCAAGGCACGACTCATATCAAAGAAGAGCTGGATCGCGTGCGCGGCGAATTGGAAACAGCACGACGCGCCGGCAACTTGGCACGCATGTCGGAACTGCAATACGGCCGTATTCCCGAGCTGGAAAAACGGCTGGCCAGCTCCAGCAACACAGACTCCCAGAAAAAAACCAAGTTATTACGCAATCGCGTGACGGATGAAGAAATTGCCGAAGTTGTCTCCAAATGGACGGGCATTCCCGTTTCGAAAATGTTGGAAGGTGAACGCGAAAAACTGTTGCGCATGGAAGAGGATCTACACAAGCGCGTGGTTGGCCAAAGCGAAGCTGTCAAAGCAGTCGCCGATGCCATTCGCCGTTCTCGCGCTGGACTGTCCGATCCCAATCGGCCCAACGGTTCATTCCTATTTTTGGGGCCTACGGGTGTGGGAAAAACCGAACTCACCAAAGCACTCGCGCATTTCTTGTTTGATACCGAAGAAGCGATGGTGCGCATCGACATGTCCGAATTCATGGAGAAGCATTCTGTCGCGCGCTTGGTTGGCGCACCGCCGGGCTATGTCGGCTACGAAGAAGGCGGTTATCTTACGGAGGCGGTACGACGTCGCCCGTACTCGGTGATACTGCTCGACGAAGTCGAAAAGGCTCACCCCGATGTGTTTAATATTTTGTTACAGGTTTTGGACGACGGCCGGTTAACGGACGGGCAAGGACGCACGGTGAATTTTCGTAACACCGTGGTGGTCATGACATCCAACCTCGGCAGTCAAATGATCCAAGAAATGGCGGGCGAAGAAAACTATCAGGCGATGAAAGCTGCGGTAATGGACGTAGTAGGCAAACACTTTAGACCAGAATTTGTAAATCGGATCGACGATGTCGTCGTTTTTCATCCGCTAGGACGCGAGCAAATTCAATCCATCGCCACCATCCAGGTGGCTTATTTACGCAAACGTCTGCAGTCGCGCGATATGGATCTTGAACTCAGCAAAAGCGCATTGGATCAACTTGCGCTCGCCGGTTACGATCCTGTTTACGGTGCGCGCCCCTTGAAGCGCGCCATTCAACAGAGCATTGAAAACCCGTTGGCGCAGGAAATTTTGCAGGGCAAATTTGTCCCCGGCGACATCATCGTAGTCGACGCCGATAATGAACGCCTGTTTTTCACGAAACGACGCAAATAAATAACGTAACAATTGGGGAAGCCAAAACCAAAGCAAAGGAGCACACACATGAGCACGTTACAACAATTGCGCAGCGGTGTCGGTCGCGCTTGGGACTTTCTCGCCGAAGGTTGGAAACAACTCAGCGAACACGCCACCCAAGCCATTACACATTTCAACCCAGTACATCGCGCGGACAAAACGGAATCGTTCGACTCATTGGTGGAACGCAGCGCCTCGCGCTGGAGCTTGCTCGCCTCCGATGTAATGGAAAGCCCCGAAGAAGTAGTCGTGAAATTGGAGATTCCCGGACTCGGCGCCGACGATTTTGATATTCAAGTCGTCGACAATATCCTCGTCGTCCGCGGCGAGAAACGCGTAGAACGCGAAAGTCGCGAAGGTCGCTACCACGTGCTGGAGTGCGCATATGGTTCCTTCGAGCGGGCGGTCCCGTTACCTACCGTCGTAGACGAGGCCCGCGCCAAAGCCCGTTACAAAAACGGCGTCTTGCGAATTAGTTTACCCAAACGCACCGCGGCGCGCGGCGGCAAGATAGGTGTCACAATCGAGTAACCTTGGCTCCTGGCAAAAATATGTCCCTGACTGTCGCCTGGCAAACGCCATTTAGCGTGGCCGGGTAACAGTCAGGGATGTTGGCATTGCTACGTGTTGTGCGGCCCCATGCAACCGGGTAGCCTATCCTTCAGGAAAGCAAATTCAGGCTAAAATTCTACTGTCGGCCGTATAACACCCTGCTGCCGACGGACGGTCGTTGCCGTAAATTAACCAAACAACATTGAGAACTTATGCCGAGCGCCGCACAAGAAGCTTTCATTGGTCTGCAAGGACAGCTGTCCCAAATCGTCATTGGGCAAGAATCACTCATCAATCGGCTGCTCATTTCGCTGTTAGCCGATGGCCATTTGCTTGTTGAGGGAGCGCCCGGTTTAGCCAAAACCACGGCCATCAAAGCGCTTGCTTCCGGAATCGAGGGTAACTTTCATCGCATTCAATTTACCCCGGACTTATTACCGGCGGATTTAACTGGCACCGATATTTACCGGCCGCAAGACGGCTCGTTTCAATTTCAACAAGGGCCGATCTTTCACAATTTAGTCCTGGCCGATGAAATCAATCGCGCACCCGCCAAGGTGCAATCGGCGCTATTGGAAGCCATGGCCGAGCGACAAGTCACCGTTGGGCGCACGACCTATCCACTGCCAACTTTGTTTTTGGTTATGGCGACGCAAAATCCCATTGAACAAGAAGGCACCTACCCGTTGCCAGAAGCGCAGCTCGATCGTTTTTTAATGTACGTTCGAATTAGCTATCCAAACGCCGAAGCCGAACGCAAAATTCTGCAACTTGCACGCACGCAAGCGCGCGACAACAAATTGCCCGTGGTCGACAGCAAACGTCACGTCAAACAAACCACTCTCTTCAGCGCGCGCAATGAAGTGTTGAATTTGCATTTGGCGCCCGCGCTTGAGGAATACATTGTGCAATTGGTCATCGCATCGCGTGCGCCCAAACCCTATGGCGAGGATCTCGCACGCTGGGTCACCTATGGCGCCAGTCCACGCGCCACCATCGCACTTGATCGCTGCGCGCGCGCGCACGCTTGGCTACGCGGCAAAGATTACGTTTCCCCCGAAGACATTCACAGTGTTGCCTTGGATGTCATGCGACATCGCGTCATCTTATCCTTTGAAGCCGAGGCAGATGGCGTGACAACGGATACGTTCGTTCGCGAGCTATTAGCACGAGTGCCCGTGCCATGATCTACAACACTTGGGCGAAGCTCGTTTCACCGTATCTGGCTCAGATCCCTTAGGAGCTGCAGCCTATGACCACCGCCGTTGCCACTTCGGGAGTCGCGGTCACCGCGGATGAACTTATCCAACTGCATCGCGATGCCAAATTGCTCGGTCTTTCGTTGCCAGCGAAACGGTTGGCGACGCACAGCGGCGGCCATTTATCGCCTTTTCGTGGGCGTGGCGTTGAATTTGCCGAGGTGCGCGCCTATCAGCCGGGCGATGACGTGCGCACAATTGACTGGCGCGTTACGGCTCGCACCGGTCAAGCGTATACGAAATTATTTCGCGAAGAACGTGAGCGTCCAGTGTTCATCTTGGTGGACCAAAGCAGCCACATGGTATTCGGCACACGCGTCGCGTTTAAATCGGTCGTTGCAGCACGCGCTGCCATGATGCTCGCTTGGGCGACCCATGATCGCGGCGATCGCGTCGGCGGATTGGTGTTCAACGAAGCGCAGCATCTTGAAGTTCGACCCAGTCGTTCGCAACGAAGCGTTCTACAACTCGCACATTCCCTGGCCGCACAGCGACTCCCGCCGATCGATGTTGAAACAATTCCTTGGCTCACCGCATTAGAACGAGCCGCCCGACTCGCAAAGCCCGGCAGCTTAGTCGTATTGATCAGTGATTTTTATCGACCGGTTGCGGCGGCAGAACGTTACCTCGCATTGTTACGTCGCCATTGCGATTTGGTGTTCATCTTTACCTACGATGCCTTGGAAGCCGAGTCGCCGCCACCCAATCGCTACCGCATAACCGATGGCCGACACTTATTGTTGATGGACACAGCGAACGACACATTCCGTTCGCAATATCGCGACGCTTTCGTTGCGCGGCGAGAATTCATGCGCGAACTCACGCAGCGACAACGCACATCATTCATTGAATTGGCTACGCATGACGACATCGCAAAGACGCTACGTCAGGGATTCGGCCACGCCGCATCCCACCGCCGCGCAGCAATATCACGACACGACTCATGAACGGCAACCAACTCGACACATCGAACCTCGATACCTTGCGCGATATTCAGTTGCCGCCCGCGATTGAGTGGTGGCCGCCCGCGCCCGGCTGGTGGATCGCCGTCGCTTTGCTGTTGTTTTTCGTCTTGGCGTTGGCCTGGTTTAGCTCGCAGCGGAAAGAGATTGGTCGCCAACACAAAGCGATGATCACGCTAGACCAAATAAATCGTCGTTACCTCAGCACGCAAGACCAAACTACCGCCATCACCGAGTTATCACAAGTCTTGCGCCGCTACGCGCTCGCTGTTTTTCCTGAACGCAATCCGGCCGGACTTACGGGCGCCGCATGGTTACAGTTTTTAAACGATACAGGCGGTGCTGGAAAATTCAGCGACGAAATTGGCGACGCGCTAACAAGCGGCCCCTACGATCCCAACGCACAAATTGATGTTAACGCTGTACTCGCCGCAGCACGTTACTGGTTGCGACATTCTGCGCAAACCAAAACGGCAGCGCGGGCAACGGTGACGCCATGATGAATATTGCTTGGCCATGGTTACTCCTATTGGCGCCGCTACCATGGTTCGCCGCACGTTGGCTACCCCCCGCCGCCAACGCGCAATTTGCCTTGCGTGTGCCGTTTTTTCGCGAAGTCGCCGCCGTCAGCGAGGGTTCGCAATCGCTAGCGCAACGGTCGTCCTTACGCCGCTGGCCAGCCATTCTGATTTGGTTGTTGTTGCTCATTGCCGCCGCACGACCACAATGGCTCGGCGAACCGATTGCGCTGCCGTTAAGCGGCCGCGACATCATGTTGGCCATTGATCTGTCCGGCAGTATGGAAACGCCCGACTTTACCCGCGGTAGTCAACAGCTGTCACGCCTCGATGTCGTTAAAGAA
>Ga0315270_10001012_pt1 | contig 15087 bp, 15 predicted proteins | sample C1_bottom_MG_FD_204932 | JGI IMG/M metagenome (GOLD analysis project Ga0315270, IMG submission 204932) | Sediment microbial communities from Yellowstone Lake, YNP, Wyoming, USA - C1_bottom | ecosystem: Environmental > Aquatic > Freshwater > Lake > Sediment | place: USA: Wyoming | collected... | reverse complement strand
GAGGATTTCAAGCATTAGAATGTTTGCTACCCCACTTTATTAAAAAATTAACACTGGAATGTTTGCTGCACTATTTTATTAAAAAAAAACCACCAGTTCGTGGATTAATGCCACTATCTCCTCCATGTCGTTCACAACTATGTTGTTCTGCTGGGCGTACACCTCTACATTGTACAGAAATTGACCTTCTTTGCTGTACACCTTGCTGCACCTGCTCCCATGGTCAACAACAATCCACTTGTTGTCAACAACAATCAGCTTAACCGGCATCAAGGCCAATTCACCCAATTGTATACTCGCAATTTGTTCACAGGCCCAGTTGTACACATGGATGACGCAGCTGTTGCGTGTCAGTATGCACACATTCTCAGCCTCATCAAGACAAAACGCATCGGGTGAGCCTCCTCGGCTGTACAGACTTATTTCATGTTCATCGCCCTCTGGCGAAACCCGATGAACACTCATTGTTACTGGATCGTTGACATAGCTTGTCCCACTGCGACCAACCTGCAGCTGCTGAGGATTGTAGATTCGTCCGGTAAATTCAATAAGGTTCCACAGAACATACCCGTCAACCGTATAGCTGCGTAGCCACGGCAGTTTGCCTCTGCCCAGCACACTGCCTCTACCCAGCACAATTATGTCCCCAAGCTCGGATGTCTTTATATCAATCGCATCATACATTCGAAAATGCATCTTAATCAGTTTTCCCTCGGGCGAATAGCTCACGAGAACAGAGTCTTGGCCTGCATTGCCATAGTTCATCAACACGTAAATGCAATTTGCAGTGCAACAGTAGTGCAGCAGCTCGGGAATCCCCCGGGGGTCACAGGAAAATCCCCGCTTGCAAACCCGGTGTGCCTTGATATCGGCGGCTAGCCTTACCAGAAGGGCCTGTACCCGGGGTTCCATGCTCTTGTAGTGCGATACGTAGGACCGAATCTCATAAATAATGTCCCTTGGCAGCTGATTGTAGGAAAGCCCTTGCTGCTCCAACATACCAATGACATTGGCCTCCCGCAGCGAAATGGCAGTGTTGCGGCGTTCCCAAATCGCGGCAGCGCGCTTCTGAAGGCCTGGTCGCGCAGCAACAAATGCGGCAAAGCCTCCGTTGCGGCAAACATACTCCCAAAAAACTGTAAACGAGATTATGCGTTTTTGTTTGCCCATAATTTCTCGGCAAACCCTCTTGGGAAACATTGAAAACCTGCGCAGCTGCTCCCTATTGAATGAGAGATCGCCAAAGCGCAGATAGGTGTGTAAATCAAAGCTTTCTACGTTTTGCAACGGTATCAGCGAGGAAATTCGTCCACAGCCTCGAAGCGTGTCCAGCACGATGGGTCTCAATTGCTTTATCTTGTAACATGCTCGCAAAAGAAATGGACTTTCCGCACAAAGTATCTCTAGAATGTACTGAATTACGTCGCTTGAAAGCCTTAGCATTTTTGCAAAATATAATCTAAAATTATATTTTTAAAATTCTTTAATAAGCTCTTTAAACTCTCCAATATGACTAAAAAAATCCTTTAGAGCTCTCTTTTTTTGCTTGGGAAGTCGCTTAAACTCTTCGTTGTTATTCATTATGTCTAACAATAGTTCATATGACCCTTCCAAATAATATCGTAATGCATCGTATGGGTTGTCTTCTCTTCTTTTTTTTGCTTTGCGAACCAGCGGACACTCGTCAATACATTCGTCAATTTGTGAAATACTTACATTTGTTCCATGTTGACACCACGATGTCGATATCCTATTTCCATCAACCAAGACTTGTCCATTTACGGTGCGATCAAATGTCCTTCCTGTTGGTGAAATATAAAATACACTGTGGTTTGTGTCAAGCATCCATAAATAATTGCCTTGTTCAACGTAGTATGTATGACCACCATTTGTTTTAATCTGGCTTAATGGCATAGTTAAATCAACGTTGTTTGGCCCAAACACTCCAATTTGTGCTCCGCATTTATAATACGTATTGTTTGGGTCATCTTTGGGTAACATTTGGTTTGCGACACTATCAATTGTTATCCTATTGTTACCATCAAAAATTACAAGCACCTTTCCTGTATTATTTTTTAAATATTCCTCCACACTGACATCTTCCATTGATTCTGTATCATATATAGTTTCATCTAAAAAATGATTTCCTTTCCTTTCCAAATATCTTTCCAGTGCTTGGCGCATCATTTTGTTTTATTTAATGTTATTTTTTTTAATTTTATTTACACATTTTTGCATGCTACGCCGTGCTTGCAGTACCAGACATTAACCCCAACAGCCTGGCAAAGCATATGCACCAAACATCCTGTTATAAAATAGCTCAACACAACCTGCCACCAGAAATGATACTTTTTTAGTTTAAAATGCTTGACAAATACAAACATCATTGCTGTTGACGTTAAAAACCCTACAACTGATGTTACAATTCCAACTGCTAGTACCTCAAGAATAAAATTCATTTTATTTATATCTAAAAAAAATAACATAAATTTACTTTAGCAAAACTTTCTTCTGCGCTTGTAAAAAGTATAAATAATTTTTTTTTAATTTTTTTTTAAATTTAGATAAATAAAAAATGAGTTTTGGTTTAGTTCAAAAAGATGTAGCTTTCTCAAACGCTGGAATTCAGCGCAGTATAAATAATTCAACTTCAACTGAAGATCTTAATATTAAAGAACTGAATGCAACCAATATTACTTTAAGTAGTATTGGTTCTCTTACTGTAGGTAATACAAGTATTGAAAATAATCGTATTACTGTGGGTGGTAGTATTTTTGACAGCAATGGTGTTACTATAGGTGGTAGTTTAATCTTTACTTCTGAAATAGTTGGTGACTCAATTACTGGTCGTAATGGTATTGTTGGGGGTAACGTTCCCATAATTCCTGAAAGTGTGAATGTATCTGGGGGTTACTTTATCGATGGTAACCCAGTTGCCCAAAATATAACATTTCAAGTAGACTCACTTCCACCTCCGGCGGAACGTAGTCGTGCCTTTGTTAATGATTCGTCAGTGCAAGCGTTTGGAAATTTTGGATTGGTTGTCGTGGGTGGTGGTGCGGAGTTCGTACCAGTTTATGGTAATGGAGGTAATTGGATAATTGGATAATTTTTTTACGTAGTACACGTGTTTGTTTTTTTTTAAAAAAAACTCTTTATGTCTCCAAAAAAGATGCTCGCTCTTCCTTCAAACGAAACCTGCATCTTTTGCGAAACTGTCCTATCCTCATTGCCCACAACATGTTATGCTGTTTGCCGAGACGCTGCCCCTGGCGGCTGTAACATGGGCTTTTGTGTCCCCTGTATTGACAAGTACCTGCGCGAGTGCCGTCAGGAATGCCCCGGCTGTCGCAGCCCATTTATCCTGGGACATCCCCTGCTAGCCATCGATCCAAGCACCATTGGCCCGCCACCTTCTCCCCTCTACGAGCCCATCGTGCCTCCCGAATTCGACAGCAACAGCGACAACGACAGCGACAACGACAACCTCGACACAAACTTGATTTATCGCTTGCTTTTAAATACAACGCACGGGACATTTGCTGACCTTTTTAATCTTTTGCAAGGCGACAAGCTGTTTTTAATTGCCCAGCTGCTGGCCCACCTCCCCCTGCTGCGCTTATTGGAAACAAGGTCCCCAGATTCGCTCCGCTCCCTAATCGAGGCCATAAAATTGCTGGACGATCCACTGCTTTTGCCCATCATAAATTTAATAAAAAATCAATAAAATATCTTATTGATGACGCATATATAAATTATACAAATTATACAAATATTAATTTATTAAAATTCAATTACTGTAAGATTTTTTTTTTCGTGGAGCAGGAGGACACACCCGTTGTTTTTCTTGTTGTAATACTATACAAGCATTGTCGCCAGTAAGCCTTTGAACGCATTCCAAAATTATTTTCTGCATATTAAAATCTGGAAGAGTTTGCAAAAAAAGTACGGCCATCTTCTTCAAATTATCATGGAAATCAAGCGTCGTTCTCGTGGCAATTCCAAAATCCATCATCATCCAACAATTTGTTTTTAAATTTTTTATAATGTTATCGCTTTTCAAATCGTTTTGAAAAATACCATTTTGCATTAAATTAAAGTACAGGGTTATTATTTCTACCACATCGCTTTCAGTCAAATCAACCTGATTAGCCAATGGTCCATCAATAAATTCCAATACAATAACATTATCTCCATCCAAATGCCGATAAAAATCAATCGGTCGTGGTATTCTTGATGGAAAAACGTTGAAAGCTTCTTTGGTAATACTGTACTCATTTTCGTTTGTGCCAGAAAAATCATCACCTTTTTTAAAGACTACAGTCCCATCAGGAGATCCATAAACAGTTGCATTTTTTCCAACACCAATAACCATGTCACCCTTGCACCAAGACATTTTTTTTTAACAAAATTAATTTTTCATGCTATTTATAGTTTAAAACATTTTCACGCGTTACTATTTTTACAATTTTAAAAATGTGTTTGTTAATATTAATTTATGTTTTTAACCTGTTCTTTGTCTTTTTGATTAAGGTTCTTCTTCTTTGCCTCCTATTCTTTGTCTTTTTGCTTGAGGTTGTTTTTTAGGGAATTTTCTGTTTGGAATATCCTCTATTTTAAATTTTCCATTATAATGATGAACTTGCCTTTGTACCATTGCCTCTTTTCTATATATTGAATAATGTCTATGCAATCTATTTTTAGAGAGGTTTCTATATTTTTCGTTAAATTGTTTATAAGCATTAAATATAATATCTTTGTCATTCCAAAATTCTTCAACTATTGGCAGGGTACAACTTTCTGTGTCATCAAAAAGAAGAACGGGTATTTGAACACATTGGTGTCTGTCTGGCTTATTGTCTGCAATAATCTTAGACATATTAGACAACGTATATATTTTAGGACTCTTAAAACTATACAGCTCAACTGCTCCAATTTTACGAAAAAAAATATCGTAATTTTTTTTGTGTGTGTTTCCTGAATATATTACAGCATTTTGCACTGGGGCATTATGAAAGGCAGTTTTTGGTTTTTGATCAGGTAATGGTTCATAGCTTCTAAACAAGCGTCCTAAAAGATATATATCCATTAGGGATACATAAGTTTGAATATATAACTCCCTGGAAGAGAGTGCCTCGATATCATCATACAGTTCATAAAGCTCGTTACGAACATTATCATCTTCTACGCGAAAAATTTGATTTTTAACCAGAATTTCAAAAAATTGCCAATTATCAGACTTCTTGTTTTCCATATCCACAATTAACCTGTTTTTATTATCGTCTATCCCCAGAGCATCTCGAATATCAATGGCGTGTATTCTTCCACTTGGAAAATTTTTCCTACATTTCTCAAGAAATTCTGACCCCACTGATAAACAATCTCTAAATTTATTATCCAAACGATTTCCTGCACCTTGGCTTAGCAAAGGTTTATTATTTGTTTTAAACCCATAAAAACCTTTGACCATGTAATCTAAACCGTAATTGTCAGTCCGCGGTGCTTCAAAAAAAAAATCAACCACCAAATTTGGATGTTCAAAATCGTAAAACATTGTTTGAGAGATTAATTTTTCAATTGACACAAATCCTTTAGCTTCCTGTTTACCAGAACATCCACTTCTAAGATGATGTATATCCCCAAAATTGTGGATAATGGTTGGCCGACCTTCTGGATTTGTGTATAGCCAACAAGAATAGGAAATCGGTCCATCAACCATCATCGATTCCATTTCGTAATTCTCCATTTACTATTGTTTTTTTTTTTTGAAAAATTTCTTGTTACAGCTATCATACTCTTCTTTGTCTTTTTGATCAAGGTTCTTCTATTCTTTGTCTTTTTGCTTGAGGTTCTTCCGAACGCGGTTTCTTGTATTTTGGCTGTGAAAACTTCTGCCCTTCAAATAATGTTTGGTATGGACGCAACAATTTCACTTGTTTTATTTTTTGTCTTTTTGATTAAGGTTCTTCTTCTTTGCCTTCCTGAGGTTCTATTCTTTGTCTTTTTGCTTGAGGTTCTTCCGAACGCAGTCTCTTAGGGAATTTTTTTATTGGAAAATCCTGTTCTTTAAACAATCCTCCGTTGTTTTTACAACGTCTTCCGGTTGTTTTGGGGTTTGTTACCGTTCTATTTATTGCATAATGTCTATGCCATCTATTTTGAGAGAGGTATCTATCTTTCTCAACAAATTGTTTATAAGCTCTATATATAAAAAATTTATTATCCGAAAATTCTTCCACCATTGGCAGGGTATATTCACCACGAAAAATGGGTATTTGAATGCATTGTGATCTATCGTGATATTTTTTGCTCAGAGGTGTATATATATCCTTAGGACTCTTAAAACTATACAGCTCAACTGCTCCAATTTTTTCAAAAAATTTATCGTAATTTTTTTTGTGTGTGTTTCCTGAATATATTACAGCATTTTGCACTGGGGCATTATTAAAAGCAGACTTTAAGTTTTGATCAGGTAATGGTTCATAGCTTCTAAACAAGCGTCCTAAAAGATAAATATCCATTAAGGATACATAAGGATACAGCAACTCCTGAGGAGAAAGTGCCTTGATTTCATCGTACATTTTATAAAGTTTGTTACGAACATTCTCATCGTTTACGCGAAATATTTGATTTATAACAAAAAATCTAAAACCTTGCCAGGTTTTAGATTTTTTTTTTTCTATATCAGGAATATATAATTTTCCGGGCTCATCTATTATCCCCAAAACATCTCGAATATCAATGGCGTGGATTCTCCCATTTGGAAATTTACTGCGACATTTCTCAGTTAAATTAACTGAGTACGACAGACAAAATCTAAATTCATCATCCAAACGATTTATTGCACCATATCTTAGCGGAGGATCTTCAAATTGCCTATAACCGTATCTTTTGAGAACCGAATCCTCCAAATTAATACCGTAACTGTCAGTCAGCGGTGCTTCAAGAAAAAAATCAACCACGGGTATTTTTTTTTTAAGCTCTGGAGCACTTTGAAGCTCTTTGGCATACACAATTGTTTGAGAGATTAATTTTTCAATTGACACAAATCCTTTAGCTTCCTGTTTACCAGAACATCCACTTCTAAGGATATGATTATCCCCAAAATTGTGGATAATGGTTGGCCGACCTTCTGGATTTGTGTATAGCCAACAAGAATAGGAAATTGGTCCATCAACCATTATCGATTCCATTTCGTAACTCTCCATTTACTATTGTTTTTTTTTGAAAAATTTCTTGTTACAGCTATCATACTCTTCTTTGTCTTTTTGCTTAAGGTTCTTCTTCTTTTCCTGCTCTTCTTTGTCTTTTTGCTTGAGGTTCTTCCGAACGCGGTTTCTTGTATTTTGGCTGTGGAAACTTCTGCCCATAAAATAATGTTTGGGATGGACGCAACAATTTTACTTCTTTATTCTCTTCCCTTTCAATCGCATAGTTTCTGCTTGAATCTTCTATTTGCTGCGTGTTCAAATTCTTAAACTTATCATATTCTGTTTCAATGGAAACAAAGTTTAAATTGTTAATATTGTATATAATGGAATATATATCAAAATCACTAACCATTGGCAGGTAAGAAATATTCCGAGCCCAAAAAATGGGTATTTTAACACACTGTGCTAGTCCAACTTCCGGGCTTATATATGTACTATTAAAACTATACAATAGTGTTGCTCCAATTTTTTTAAAAAAAATATCGTATATGTTTTTGTGATGATCTCCTGAATATATTACAGCGTTCTCTACTGGGGCATTTTCAAAGGCAGACTTTGGGGTTTGACCAGGATATGGTTCATCATATCTTCTAAACAATCGCCCTAGAAGATAAATATCCATTAAGGGAGCATAAGAATTTTTTTTAAGTTCCTCCCGAGATAATGCTTTGATTTTACTGTACATTTTTGAAAGTTCTTTACGAATTTTCTTATCTTTAATGTGATAAATTTGGTTAAAAACTATATATTTAAAATACTTCCAGGTTTTGGACCGCTTGTCTTCTATTTCTGGCCAATCTTTAACTACCGGGCCTCCTGCAAATCCCAGGACTAATCGAATATCACTGGCGTGTATTCTCCCGGCTGGAAAATCTAGTCGACAATTTCTCATATCTGTTAAGCAAAGACACGGGGCAAATTCACGCTCCAGGCGGTTTAGTGCGCCTTGGTTTAGCATCTTCGATCGCGACTGTTTATGGATGGTATTGTAACATTCATGCCGCGCATCTTCAAGAAAAAAATCAATTACTTTCTTGTGCAAAGGTCGTCTATTATTTATATGAGCAAGTTGCATTGTTCCAGCTATTAATTTTTCGATTGACATAAATGGGTCTTCGTTATTATTCATGGTAGAACATCCACTTCCATGTACATGTATATCCCCAAAATTGTGGATAAGCGTTGGACGACCTGCTTGATTACGGTACACCCAACAAGAATATGAAACTGGTCCATCTACCCTCAATAAATTCAAGGCAGATTTTGCATTTTCATTTTGAGTCTGAACCATAGCCATTTATTTATGTTTTTTTTTTATTGCATAAGTTTTGTTATGTTCTTTGTCTTTTGGCTGGAGGTTCTTCTTCTTGCGTGATTCCATTTCGTAACTCTGCATTTACTATTGTTTTTTTTTCGCACTCTTCTTTGTCTTTTTGATCAAGGTTCTTCTATTCTTTGTCTTTTTGCTTGAGGTTCTTCCGAACGCGGTTTCTTGTATTTTGGCTGTGGAAACTTCTGCCCATAAAATAATGTTTGGTATGGACGCAACGATATTACTTTTTTCTCCTCCTTTGTAATTGCATAATCGTTGAGGGGTGGTTTATATTTATTTTCAAACCTGTCATATAGTTATTAGAAGGCCAAATAGAATATATCCAAATTCAAAATTTAAAAATTTATCTCCACTTTCCAATATTTTGAAATCCGCCCCAAAGGTTAATGCTCGAAGTACCTGTTTACACAACAAAATTTTAGATGTAGATGAAACTCGTGAAGGGTACATAGCAGAAGGATCTGGTGGTGTTGCGAGAAAAGGTACTTATGTTAAAAATGGAGTACGTGTAGATGGCGTAATAAAACTCATCTTAAAAAATAAAATGTCTTACGATGATATAAATGAAGTGAAGGTTGCTCTTGAAGTTCAACGGGTTGTTCCTGGTTATGTAATACAAATCGATATTTTAGAAAGATGTGAAGTTTTAGATAGTGAAATTCTTCCTGATAAAGTGAATAAAGAAAATGATTTATTGCTTATAGGTATGGAACGAGGAATTGATAGTGTTGCTAAATTGTGCAATCGGGCTGTGAAGGGAAAATTTCCCGAAAATGAACTGAAGGAACTAATTAAACAGTCCCTGAAGGCCTGCTATGAATATAATTGTGCAGGTTTTTTTCATAGGGATATAAAGCCAGGGAACATGGTTGTGGTTGAACGCCAAGGAAAAAAACAAGCTGTTTTAATTGATTTTGGCTATACTACCTATATGTCTAACGTTGAGAATTATACAACTCATGGTTTTCGACAATATACACACAATCCTCCATTTGATGCAATGTATCTTGGCCTTTTCTTTCTAAATGATGTTGGTGGAGTTTCACCTCAAATTAAGGATTACATAATTAAGAAGCTTCAGCGTTACTATGAAATATTAAACGTATTGGAAAGAGATTTTGTTCGAATAAACAGTAGGTTTTTTTTCCATTATGGATTAGAGAAACCATTGGAAACTTTTCTGGCTGTAGAAGAATATCCTGGTAATGAAATTGCAGCAAAATATTTAAAAATACATCACAACACAGTTAAGGGCTATCTCAAAAAATTTAACAAATCATTAATTCAGGGATACACAGACGATGAGAGAGGATTTAAATTACTATATAGGTTAACTGGTGGAGATGAGGAGCTTTTAAATAGGCGTATGGAAGAGAAGCATCGTGAAGAACAAAGGGATGATAAAGAAAGGCAGCATCGTAAAGAACAAAGGGATGAGGAAGAAATGCAGTATATATTGCAGGAAGAAGGCAAGAATGATGAGGAAGAAAGCCTTAAAGGCCGTTACGACTCAGCTAAATTATACGGCGGGGATGATGAGGAAGAAAGCGAGGATGATGAGGAAGAAAGCGAGGATGAAAATTCTTTTTCAAATGAATTAAAGCAATATTTGCATGAAACTGAAGAAATAGAAAAGAAAATGAAAGCAGAAGTTAACAAATACAAAAAATTTCTTATCTATAACAAACTTTTTGTTATAAAAAAAAAAAGACAATGATTTATTAGATGAATTCATTGAAATAAACAAGCAATTAGCTCATAGAGCACATAACTTTTTTGGTAAATTTAAAAAATAAAAATATATATATATTAAAATATGATTGATGATCCTAACAGCCCAATTAGAAGATTTCCAAATTCAAGATTTAGTAAATTATCTCCAGATAAATATAAATATTATCCACAAGCGGAAGTTTATGCACGAAGTACCTGTTTACATAATAACATTTTAAATGTAGATGAAACAACCAGTGGCTTAATTGCGGAAGGAACTGGGGGAGTTGCTAGGCAAGGTTCTTTTATTGTACCCAGTACTGGAGTGCGTATAAATGGCGTAGTGAAACTTGTTTTGAAGGAAAAAATGTTTTCTGAAGACTTAAATGAAGTTAAAATTGCACTTGAAGTTCAACGTGTTGTTCCTGATTATGTAATAGAAACTTACATTTTAGAAAGATGTGATATTTTAAAAACTAGTGATTTACCCGATAAAGTAAATTCATTGAAAGATTTATTGCTTATAGGTATGGAACGAGGAATTGATAGTGTTGCTGGACAACTTAAAAACTTAGCCGGAGAAAATTATAATTTAACACAACTTATAAAACAATCACTAAAGGCCTGTTATGAATTCAATTGTGCAGGTTTTTTTCATAGGGATATAAAGCCAGAAAACATGGTTGTGGTTGAACGCCAAGGAAGACAGAGAGCTGTTTTAATTGATTTCGGTGAAACTGTTTATATGTCTCGTGTTGAAGATTATTCTAGAGGAACATATACACAATACACGAGTAATCCTCCATTTGATGCGATGTATCTTGGCCTTTTCTTTCTAAAAGATTTTCCTCAAGTTAAGAATTACATATTAAAGAAGCTTCAGCGTTACTATGATATTTTAATGCGTTTGGAACCAAGGTTTGTAAACATAAACAGTAGATTTTTTGACCATTATAAGCTTCATGTACCATTGGCAACTTTTCAAAGATTACAAAGATATCCTGGTGATGCAATAACAGACAAAAATTTCATGAAACATAATGAAAGAGTACATTTTTATCGCAATAAATTTAACGATTCAATAATCAGAGGATTTATAAATAATGAGGCAGGATTCCGATTACTTAAAAATACTGTTAATGCAGGTTCCAATGAATTTCTCGAAGAAGAAAGGAGAAAAAAACAACAACAAGAAATACAAAGAAAAGAAGAAGAGCGTGTTTTCTTACAGCAAAAACAACAACAAGAAATACTCGATTTGGAAAAAAGGAAGCAAGAAGACCAAGAACGTATTTTTTTACAGAAAACACAAGAAAAAGAAAAAAGGCGTGGTCAAAATTTGAAAATAAAACTAGAAGAAGAAAACATAAATTTTTTGCAAAAAAAGGCAGTATATTTAAAAAGGCGTTTTCCTTGGAAGCAAGAAAATAAACATACAAAACGTTCTCCAGAACGTTCCCCAGAACGTTCCCAAAAACGTTCCCCAGAACGTTCCCCAGAACGTTCCCCAAAACGTTCCCCAAACCGTTCCCCAAAACGTTCCCCAAACCGTTCCCCAAAACGTTCCCCAGAAAGTTCTCAAGGAAGTTCCCCAGAGAATAAATTAAAAGTAATTCCTTCTCCAATTCCTGTAAGAAGTCCTTCTTGGAGAAACTATAAAACGAGAAGTCCTTCTCCACTGGTTCATTTACCGAATAATGAAAAGGTACACCCAATATTTAGAAAACCACCACTTGGTTTGAAAAGTCCAAAAAAACCAAAACTAAAAAAACGTTATTTATCGCCTTACAAATCAGCAAGTCCGCCACCATACAAACGCTTAAGAAAAAATTATGAAGATTGATTGTTTGTTTCACAATCATATTTGTTGCTAAAAACAATGTTTGAATTGCGAGATTGTACGTTTAAATATTTATATTGAGGCAAACTCCAGGAACAACCCGAACCCAAGTCCCCGAACTTTTATTACATCGTGATGGACAAACACTTGGGTCAAGTCTTTCTATTCCACTTGACTTAACTGGGGCATTTTCAAAGGCAGACCTTGGGGTTTGACCAGGATATGGTTCATCATATCTTCTAAACAATCGCCCTAGGAGATAGATATCCATTAGGGGAGCATAAATATGTTCTTAAAGATCCTCCCGAGATAATGCTTTGATTTTACTGTACATTTTTGAAAGTTCTTTACGAATTTTCTTATCTTTAATGTGATTAATTTGGTTAAAAACTATATATTTAAAATACTTCCAGGCTAAGGACTTCTTATTTTCTATATCAGGAATAACAAACTGGTCGTTCATCCCCAGGACTTTTCGAATATCACTGGCGTGTATTCTCCCGGCTGGAAACCCCTGCTGACACCTTTGCATATTTGCTAAGCAAAGACACGGGGCAAATTCACGCTCCAGGCGGTTTAGTGCGCCTTGGTTTAGCATCTCCGATTGCGGCTGTTTTTGGATGGTATTGTAACATTCATGCCGCGCTCCTTCAAAGAAAAAATCAATTACGTCAAAATCAATGGCAGTGTGCATTGTTTCAGCTATTAATTCTTCGATAGACATATATAGGTCTTCATCTTTGATAGAACATCCACTTCTATGCACATGTATATCCCCAAAATTGTGGATAAGCGTTGGACGACCTGCTTGATTACGGTATACCCAACAAGAATACGCAACTGGTCCATCTACCCTCAGTAGATTAAAATCAGAATCATCCTCATCCTCATTTCTATTTTGAGTTTGAACCAGTTTCATAACCATCTATTTATATTCGTTGTTTTTTTTTCTCACCATCGCCCTTATCAAAATCTCGTTTGCGTTTTGTCGTCATCGTATACTTTTTTTTGGGTACTATTGTGCCTGTAAAATCCCTCGGCAACGTCATACTATGTACCGGGATTTGTTTAATTTTTATCGCATAATTTGCATCAATTTGTTTTGGTTTAAATTCTTGGTAATTGGTATGGGTAAAATCCTCATACAGTGGTAGGTAATATCGCCGATTACTAATCTTAAAAACAGGCACCCCTACACATTGAGGAAACGGCAACATCCTGGGATGTAGCAATTCTTGAGGAATTGGTTGAAATTCATAGACACGCCTTGCTCCAATTGCTTCAAAAAACTCATCGTATTGCAGCTTGTGCCTATTTCCGGTGTAGAGTATAGCAGTTTTTACTGCAGCGTTGTTAAAGGCTGATTTTAATTTACCCCCGATATTGTCATAGCTGCGAAAAAGACGACCCAGTAAGTATATATCCATAATGGGATTGTAACTATCCACTGTATCTTTTTTTAATTCAAAATTGCCTTTAATTGCCTGGTACATTTCCAACAGCTTATCACGAACATTCCCATCTTCTACGCGATAAATCTGATTTTTTACAAATGTTTTAAATAATATCCAGTGCGCAGACTGCTTGTCTTCCATCTCGGGCCAGTCCTTCGATGGTGTGTAAAACCCCAAAACTCTTCGTAGGTCCACTGCATGAAATCTTCCGGCAGAAAAGTTTTCTCTACATTCTTGTTTTTTAAGAGCATTTGAACAAAAACACGAGCTAAATTTAGCTGCAATTCGATTCATTGCGCCCCTCCATTGCATGGCATATTTTAAATATGTTACATTATTGTAACAGTCGCTTTGCTCTGTTTCAAAAAATAAATCAACAATTGAACTTTTTTCTTTTGCAACAGCTATTGTTTCTGAAATAAGTTCTTCTATGGATATATTGGGCCCAATTATATGGGAACATTTAGAATAGAGACGATGGATGTCCCCAAAATTGTGAATAATTGTTGCCAGACCATTTCGATTGGGGTCTTGGTATACCCAACAAGAATACGCAACTGGTCCATCTACCATCAATGATTCCATTTTTTGTTTTGTTTTTATTTTTAAAAAATTAAAACTGCTTTAAAAAAATCTAATAAAACAATTTTATTACTTCTATTGTTTTTTCAGGAATCGTCTTGACCCAAAAAGAAATTATTTTACAAAGAGCATCCAATCGTTGCTGCCATTCTTGAGCGCGCTTTTTCTTGACGACAGCAAGTCCATGACCATCAATTCCCCAGCAAGATGGGCCATTAGCATTACCATCGGGATTGAATCGTATAAATACCAATGGCCTATGCGCAACGTCTTCCGAAAGCTGCATCGTTCTGCGGTTATTACACAACTGGTCGTAGGAAACATGAGCGTTTTCATCCACTTCGATTATTAAAACATGCGTCAAAAGTTCAATAAAAATATCAGGACGACGCTTGGAGCACCCACCATATATTGAGCGGTCATCTACCATAAGCAATTCTGGAAAAATTTGCTTTACATGACAAAGTACAGCGCCTTCCTTAGTCTTGTAGTTTCTAAAAACCATTTCTTCAGGAAATAAACTCATGAAGCAGGTCATGCAGTGGCCACGATATTTTTTGCTTGCAGTTTTACCACAAGTTTCTTGTTTACAAAGCGCTTTTCCGCCACAATTTTTGCATGTTTGTTTCCACCGCCCATGCTCGCAAATACTCGAGCCGCCGCATTCCCTGCATTGTGATCTCTGGCGCCCGTGTTCGCAAATAGCCGAGCCGCCGCATTCTTTGCATGTTCTTTTTTGGCGCCCGTGCTGACAAAAATCCGAGCCGCCGCATTCCTTGCATCGTGATATACGGCGCCCGTGTTTGCAAATACCAGAGCCGCCGCATTCTTTGCATGTTCTTTTTTGGCGCCCGTGTTCGCAAATACTCGAGCCGCCGCATTCTTTGCATGTTCTTTTTTGGCGCCCGTGCTGACAAAAATCCGAGCCGCCGCATTTTTTGCATATTGATCTCC
>Ga0315270_10001011_pt1 | contig 15088 bp, 9 predicted proteins | sample C1_bottom_MG_FD_204932 | JGI IMG/M metagenome (GOLD analysis project Ga0315270, IMG submission 204932) | Sediment microbial communities from Yellowstone Lake, YNP, Wyoming, USA - C1_bottom | ecosystem: Environmental > Aquatic > Freshwater > Lake > Sediment | place: USA: Wyoming | collected... | reverse complement strand
ACATCGCGGCTGGCCAGGTCTTTTGCATTGGGTGCATAGCGTGGCATAAAGCGCTCGCCATCCTTGTTCACCAGATAGCCGCCCTCGCCGCGTACGCCTTCGGTAATCAACACACCTGCACCGTGTACACCGGTCGGGTGAAACTGGAAAAATTCCATGTCTTCCAGTGGAATGCCGGCACGTGCTGCCATGCCAAGGCCATCACCAGTATTGATAAAGGCATTGGTGCTGGCGGCAAAGATACGCCCCGCTCCGCCGGTGGCAAACAAAGTTGCGCGTGCCTGCAGCATCATCACCTCACCCGTTTCAATTTCCATCGCGGTTACACCCAGTACATCGCCCTCTTCGTCACGAATCAAATCCAGCGCCATCCATTCCACAAAGAAATTGGTGTTGGCCTTTACATTCTGCTGATACAGCGTGTGCAACAGGGCATGACCGGTGCGGTCCGCAGCGGCACAGGCGCGAGGCACCGTGGTTTTGCCGTAATCCTGCATATGCCCGCCAAACGGGCGCTGATAAATTTTTCCATTGTCCAGCCTGTCGAAAGGCATACCGTAATGTTCAAGTTCATATACCACCTCGGCCGCATTGCGGCACATATATTCAATTGCATCCTGGTCACCCAGATAATCCGAGCCCTTCACCGTGTCATACATATGCCAGTGCCAATTATCCTCGTTGATGTTGCCCAAAGAAGCGGCAATACCGCCCTGTGCAGCCACAGTATGTGAGCGAGTGGGAAACACTTTCGACAGCACCGCCACCTTGAGCCCGGCTTCGGACAAGGCCAGCGCTGCGCGCATACCGGCACCACCTGCACCGACCACCACCACATCAAATGTTCGTTTTGTCACTGTCATTACATACTCCACAAAATTTGGACAGACCAGATCACATATAACAACAGTGTCAAAATCACCAGCACATGAATCAGCAAGCGGATAAAGGCTGGCTTAACGTAATCCATCACGATGTCGCGCATACCTATCCAGGCATGATAAAAAATACACAGCAAAAATAACAACGAGAAGGTACGCACCACATTACTGGAAAACAGCAAGGTCCACGCGTTGTAGTCGACCACTGGCTGTATAAACAAAAAGCCGGCTATTATCAGCGTATACAACACCATCACTACAGCGGTAACGCGCTGAATCAGCCAGTCGCGCAGACCGTAATGGGCACCCGTAACGATCCGATTCAGCATATCCGGCTCCCTATCAGAAGGGTCAGCAGCAAGCTCACACCCATTACCCAGCGACTGCTATTACGGGCCTGCGCAAGACTTGTCCCTATATTTAAATCAAGCGCCAGATAGCGGATACCTGCGCAGAAATGATGCAAGAACGACCATAGCAAGCCAATGAGAACAAGTTTGCTTAAGGGGTGGTGGAGAATATCCAGCAAGCGTGTATATGTCTCGATCGAACGCAGGCTGGCATACAGCATCCATAACAACAAAGGCAGGGAGAGAAACAGGAACAAACCGCTTACCCGGTGCAGGATGGACACGAAGCCGGGCAAGGGAAGCTTGATCTTGTGCAGCGCGAGATGCTTGGGGCGTTTTTTATTCATCATGACGACTCGTAAAAAAGATTGCATAATCTTACACCTGAAAACAGGCTTTGGCTGTGCCTGTTACACCTTTTGGGCAAATTTGCTGCCGGTCAAGTGAAATACTCTATTAGAATTTAGCTATATCCCGATTGATAACTACCAGGATCTGACCCTCCGCCCCGATAGCATAAATAAAGGATACTCAATGACAACCCTAGCTACAACCATGGTAATTCTGGTCGCAATGTTGCACCTGTATTTTTTAGTACTGGAAATGTTTTTCTGGGAGAAGCCGTTAGGTTTGCGTACTTTTGGCCTGAAACCTGAATTTGCAAAAGCGAGCAAGTCGCTTGCAGCCAATCAAGGACTGTACAACGGATTTCTCGCAGCCGGTCTCATCTGGGGTTTAACATTGGGTGAAAATGGAAACGCGATCAAGATATTTTTTCTGCTTTGCATCATCATCGCAGGGATATTCGGCGCGCTGACTGCAAGCCGAAAAATACTCTATGTTCAGGCATTGCCCGCGATCATCGCACTGTTGCTGACCGGCTTGAGTATTTGAAATATTGCTTGTAACAAGATGGAGGCGCGACCCAGAGTCGAACTGGGCTCAACGGATTTGCAATCCGACGCATAACCGCTTTGCTATCGCGCCCTTAAAACGAATATGGGAAAGCAGAAGCTTTCCCAACAAATTTGGAGCGGGAAAAGAGGCTCGAACTCTCGACCTATACCTTGGCAAGGTATCGCTCTACCAACTGAGCTATTCCCGCAAAAAACGAAGTCCGCATTATAGTGATATTCGTCAGTATGTCAATTAAAAAGACACTGTAATCAAAAACACTCGCCGCCTTTCTATTTGGCAAAAACAGCCGAAATATAAATGCTTTACCGCATCACACTGAGCATTCGTCAAGTATATTAAATAGTTAACTTCGTTCTCAGGGTGTAATTCTTCGTGTCTCACCAATTGCTTTGAAATATTTTTCTCAAGCAGGAATAATTTTTATTATTACGTGTTTACCAACGCAAGGACGAACCATTCAAAGGCATATTTAATTCAGCCTTGATTACGACGCCCGAACATCTCGATTAAATCCTTTTAACTATAATTTGGAGAACAACGATGTCAGTCATGAAAATGCTCGTTTTAGCCAGCCTGATGACTTTATCAGCAGGAATGGCCGTTGCAGACGATGAAAGATCTGCAAAAATTACTATTTTTGCACCCGGCGCAGACGATGTCGCCGGTATTTCATCACGTGGATTTCTGGTCGATTTGGCAGTTAACTTTGAAAACAGCCTGGCGGATACCGGTGCCTCATTAGAGCTTACCGGCCCTGGCCCGCTGCAAAATGCCGGCCCTTTCCCGGGTACTTTCGGCCCAGGTGCCAATCTGGATCACTTCCCCGGACTGGTTGTATTGTTATCTTCAACCACTATTGGTGCCGGAGCAGGTCAGAACGTTGCGAATCTCTTCAATATTGTTTCAGTAACCAACCGCACGCCAACGAGTACAGAAATATGGGCGAGCTGGATCATTGGTGCTAAAAATGCCTTTGGCGTTGAAGGACAAATGACTCCATCCCACCTCTTTGTCACCGTGGTTGAAGGGACCTCACCCAATGTCATCATTGACATGGATGGCGATGGAAAACTGGATGCGAAAGATTTGCAATTGATGGGTTATAAAGTTATCTCCAAAAGCCGCAGCGTAGACTTTGTTGTAAACGGTCTACCTTAAATTAAAGGAAAAGAATCATGAAATCAAAATTATTCAGCAAAATATTTACCTCATTAATATTCTCACTAATGGCTTCGGCACTATGGGCCGCAAACTCGGTTGCACCGGCACCCAATGGCATTAAGCTTCCTGAAGGTTATAAAGATTGGCGCGTGATTGCTGTCTCCCACCGCACCGACAACAATACGATGCGTGCCATCGTGGGTAATGATCAGGCGATCGAAGCGGCACGCAAGGGGCAAACCAATCCGTGGCCGGATGGCGTCATTCTGGGTAAACTCGTGTGGAAAGCAGAAACCGATGCGAATTGGGCTGCCGCAACGGTCCCCGGCAAGTTTGTGCATGCCGAATTTATGACTAAAGACTCAAAAAAATATTCCTCAACATTGGGATGGGGGTTTGCACGCTGGCTGGGTGAAGAGCAAAAGCCCTATGGCAAGGATGCTAACTTTGCACTGGAATGTGTGGCCTGTCACACCCCGCTCAAGGCCAATGATTATGTGTTTACACATCCGGCCAAACTACCTTAACTCATAAAATATATATTGTATAAAGATAAGCCTGCTGTGTAATAACATGCAGGTTCTTTATTTCAATAATATATTATTAGGGTACGATCCAATCGCTTTCAGGCAGAAGTTGTTTGCCATCATTATCGGCAAAATGCATGATATATCCACCTTTTGAGGCAAAGCGCTGCTCCGGTGCAAGACCAAGCCTGGGGTAATGGCCTGTTACGGTGCGGTAACTCACCATACTTTCAATTCTTTCAATCATATAATCGCGCACAAAGCTGTCCAGCATTTCCGTAATCGTCTCTGCCATAATACCGCAGGCGAGATAGGTATTGGCTTGCGTCAGTTCGTCTACGAGCGGAATTTTGCGAATCTTCAGCCAGCCCAGTGGAAAATTCATGCGCGCTTTGCGTGATTCAGGCGTATCCAGCGGATAGGCCAAATGTGCTACCTTGCGCCAAGCCGGGGGTAGTGGCGCGTTTTCCAAACCGCCCATCAACCCTGAAAGGTAGATAGCATAATTTTTGCCCACTTCGTTGGGCAGACCCTTTAATTCTTCAGACCTTAACCAAAGTATAACAACGTCTCCTAAAGTGGTGTGCCTGAGTATCTCGGCCAGATCGCGCTTACCTGACCCCGACTTTAATTTATGAACAACACTCTGCAAGCCGGTAGCACCGCCCACATTTACAAATTCTTTTACTGCATCTTCACCGATATCTCCTTCCCGATAAATTTGCACGACTCTTTTCAACGCTGCCTTATCATCGCGTTCATGTAGAACATTGGCGATCAGTCGCGCTTCAAGCAGCACACCCTTGTTAAAATAAATTGAGTAATAATCCTTTTCCTGCACAACGGGCAAATCAACATTGGGCAAGATGCAGGGAATCGCCTGTTCTTCACAAAAATGATGGATCGGGGCCCAGGTTCGCTTGCCTAATCCGGAAATAATCGCAAACACCGGTTCTTCCGCCTGATGTTTTCGCAATTGACTTTCCCATCCTTCAGGCGGCCCGGTCAATTCCCATATATGCAACTTCCAGCTACGAGTTACGCGATATTTAACGTGTACTGAAGATTGCACAATGCGTCTGCCACCACGCAGAAACTCGTTCTTGTCTTCAAAGAACTGATTTAATACATCAAGCATACCTTTGCGCTTTACCGGATCGGCATCAGGCGTGATGATCGTAGCAAAATGCAGCGTGTCATTTGTAACACCGGGTTCTGTATCTGCCGACAAATTAGTAAGATAAGCAATAAGTGACGCCATCGTCGCATCATCAATCTGATAATGCGGCATTAAAGCGCCAAGTGGTTGCCCTTCCTTGCCGACACCTTCACGAATTGCGCGTGCCAGCGTTGTCTCGGTATAGGCTGCACGATGGGCATTCACACCCGTACCGAAACGGAAGTCCATATCCTCAAGGCCATGACTACCATTTGTACGAAACAGATATTTTGAAGTAATGGGCGGAATCAGAATTCTTCCCTCCAACGTACCAAGACCGCTGCGACGATGGCAGTTTGCACACGCCGCTTCTGCACCATCAACTGGTACACCAATTTCCCTGTCACCATGCAATAACTGACCGGTTGGCAGAATGCCACTACGATAAAGTGTTTCGGCTGAATTTGAGTTTTCTGCCTGTGCCCTAACTAGCGGCACAAACAAAACAAGAAGAAATAAAATACGTAGAAATGGTATCAATTCGGTAACGCCCGTTTCAGGCTGTGTCTGTCTACGGGCATAATTGCGGACATTATTTGGAAGCGGTGATTTCCCGATATTTGTTCAACAACTCGTCCGCAGAAGCAAAGCCTTCAATTCTGATCCAGGGCTTGTCCGGAGCTGCACGCAGCAATGTCACCGGTGCATGATTCATCTTATCGCCACGATAAACGTCAAAAGCTCGCTGAGTAGCTATGCTCGCATCGGTTGTACCCGTGTAAAAATTCCATCCCTTACCCGCTTCAAAGCGCTTTGCATATTCACGCAGCACCGGTGGCGTATCCTGTTCAGGATCGATTGAAATAGAAACCAGATGAATTTTTTTTACATCACTGCCCAGTTTTTCCTGCAATTGCATAAAGGTACGGCTCGTTACCGGACATATCTGCGTACAGGAGGTGTAGATAAAGTTAATTACCACCGCACGGCCGTCGTTAAGCTCCTCCGGCAGTGAAACATGTTTGCCATCATCGCGCACCAGTTTCAATTTTGGCAGAACATATTCTGCCGTTGAAGTCTTGGTGCCCTCTGCCATCGAAGCCATCATCATATGGTGATGAGCAGCATGCGGATCAACAGCGTCGGCAGCAGAAACACTTGATACTGCTGTAACTAAAATGCTCGCGCTGACTACTAGGCCAACAAGCGGTTTTACTAATTTACTCATCAATTGACTCCAGACATCAATAAAATTCAGCTCGGTTTCACGAAGCGCGTCTCTTCGAGTTTGGGATTAATTTCAACACGTTCAATGTTAATCTTGTCTGAACCTCTGACACTTTCAACCGTAGTTTCGAGTTCGTAAGGAATCTTCACGCCGTTTACCGTTCTGTAGTCATGGAAATAAGTGGCGACCTGGCGAGGTTTTCCATCCAGTTTGCGTGGTTCGCCGTCGATTTTTAGATCAAGAAAAGTCTTGGCATCTATCCACAGATTGCGCACATCACCATTTTTAAGGGTCAGTTTCAACTTATAGGCATTGCGTCCGCTAACCTGCTCCATACCTGCCAGCGATACTTTCGTACCTTTGGCCACATGATCCAGCAACGGGCCATCCAGCTCTTGTTGCTGAGCTGCAATTTTGGCTTCCTGAGGGGTAAAGGATTCAACTTCATGTCGTCCAAGATAAGGACGCAGCTTCCATCCCTGCGTGCCATCATATACCTGCACTGCAGTCTGTCCATTGAAAGGCACTTCAATACGGGTTTTCAGCGGTCGCTTCATGTCCATTTGAAACGGCAGGCGTATGATCTTGGCTGACGGCTCCTCACCCATATGCATGGCAACCTTGCGCAATTCCGCTTTCTTGTCCGCGTGAGACTTGGGTGAAGTTCCTTTGACAACATTGCCGCCATCAACACGCTCACGCCCTGCATCGAGTTTGCCCATCATCGATATTGACTGAATTTTATGCCACGCCGCTGCACCACCACGTGCACTGATATTTTTTTCAACAATCTGCTCTGCGGTCATATCTGCAGCCAAAGCCTGTGTTGCGCAAAACGCTGCAAGCAGACAAGACATTATTACTTTACGATTCATCATATTCTTTTACCTCACTGATAAAATTTCAAATAGCGATCAAAATACTAATTTACGACCAGGCCATCAACATGAAAGTTCCCAACCACTACGCTAACTTTGCCACCCGCCTTAACCAGCTTGCCCGGATTGCCAAAGATCATAAAATAGGTACGTCCCGTTTCCGGCGTTACACCACTGCGTAATTCACCCACTTTTTCCATCGCCGGCACGGCAAGGCGTGTACCGGTGGCATCATCGATCACATAAGCCTTGCTCTTCATATCATTCAACGACTTCGCCTTGACCGGGTCGGTTATACGGTAACGAAAATTCAGCATATAGCCCGACGAAACCGGATGCACCCCAATCACCTCTATCCCCCAATTCCGCTTGAAATAAAGATTTTGACTGGCACTCAAGGTTTTCGAACCGCTTACCTGATCGGCATGCAATGCGGGTTTAGACGCAGATTTATTAACCTCAGCTGTCATCGCACTGCTGCTGCCAACAACAAAAATCGTTGCCAAGGCCCCCGTCATCATCAAGCTATTATTCCAAGTCATCTTCAGCATACCTGTCCACATTTTTGGAACATTTTATACCTTTCTTTAAGACCAAATGCTGCTTGCGGATTTTTTCCTCAAGCAGCATTGGCTAAACTATACAAATTTTAAAATCCTTAATTCAAGCCTGTTGATCAGGCCTGGACTTTATTAATTTCCCGTCATCGTACGTGTCACCGTATAGGTTGGGGTTGTAGTTCCTTGCGCTACACCAGTCACCGTCAAACTCGCATTGGTCGTACTGCTGGTTGGCGAGGTGAAGGTAATATTAATGGTACAGCTGGATCCGCCATTCACCACTCCGTTTACAGCACATGTCCCACCGGATATCGCATACGTACCTGCACCAGCATTGGTATTTGCAACAGCTATAGTACTGATTACAAAATTTGCAGAAGTGCTTCCGCTATTAGCCAGTGTAAATGTCCTGGTCAACGCATTGGCAACATTACCAAAATTGTAAGTGCTGCCCGCTGTAGCACATCCACCGGGGCATTGTAATGCTAACACTGGTGCTGTCACACCCTTGCCAGACAAGGCAACAGTCTGTGGCGATGGTTGTGCATTATCGTTCAACGTCAACGTACCAGTTATGCTGCCTGTTGATGCCGGGCTGAACGTTACATTCACCACACAAGATGCATTCGGAGCTACGACTGCGCCATTTACACAGGTCGTTCCTGTTGCAACTGCAAAATTAGCGGTTATGACTGCATTACTGGAGAACACCAGGTTGGCATTTCCCGTATTGGTTACCGTCACTGTAGACGCCGCACTCGTCGTACCGATGAGCTGGTCTGCGAATACGAGGCTCGTAGTTGACAGTGTAACCACTGGAGCTGGCACGGCAACTTCATCAGCACCAATTTCCCAACCCGCGCCTTGCGGACGGAACTGGTTATCGATGTCATGCGCCGAGATACCAGTCGTACCGTGATCTAGTGCCGAAGATGTAGCAGCAGTCGCAGCCGGTGCCAAGTGGTAATCACCAAACTTCACATATGCCGAACCCGAACTATCTGTTGGCTTGAACATGGACAGAGGGCCGTAACGCACGCTGACATAGTTGTTGCCTTCATCGGTTGCCGCACCTACCTGCATGTTTTTCACGCCAGTAGGGTAGCCGGTATCAGGGAACTCAGGTGTAACACGAGAACCGTTGCAATACAGGTCTGCCAGCATTGGATCAGCGTTGCTGTTGTTATTACCTGCATAGCCAGCCGTTACCACCGTGTACTGAGGATTCAGAATCGGACCCTGAGCATCTGGCAATAAAGCTGTAACGCTGGCTTGACCTATTGCTGAAAATTGCGCAGTAGTGAAGCTTACTGCAGTTACAAACCTGAATGTAGTAACAGTTGTTGTCGTTACATTTGTTACTGTGTGTGCACCATTCAATGCAGCCAATTGGGCAGCAGTTCCTCCCGTAAAGCCTGCCAAGGTAACTGAACTACCATTTGCCAAGACTGATGACGGAATAGAAATCTGTATCGTTGTCGCATTAATACGTGTAGCAGAAATAACATTTACTGTATGCGAAGGTATATTGCCCGTTACGCTGGAAGTTGTATCACCAACTATTCCCAGATCCCAATAAGCAGAACCCGATACACACTGTCCAGTTACTGTCTGGTTACCCAGCGGTACACAAGTACCTGAAGCATCATTCGATGGGCACAGTACTGCGGCACCGTTAACTACCTTGTAATAGAAGGAACGATTCTGCCACACGATATTATTGGTCAATAACGGGCTCGATATCATGCTCAAGCCTGAACGAACCGCCAACAATTGTGCGCTAGTAGGCTCTGTACTTATACCGGCCGGATTTGGCTTGCCCGTTCCCGCCTGAGTTCCACCTTCTGCCGTACCAGCCAGCAACACACCGGCAATACCCACGCTGTCGTTTGATGCCACCGTATTATTAACGATAGAACTGTTCAACGTATCAGCCAGCGCAATACCACCACCCGCCCAACCGGTTACGTTGTTGTCGATGATGTTGTTCGTCACCGTCACTTTGTGCCATCTTGCTGCATTAGCAAAATACTCGATATCACCACCGTTTACCTGCTGCATGCGGATACCACCACCGTGGCCGGTTTCAGCCAGGTTGCCGCGGATCAAGTTCGAATCGATGCTCAGGTTACCAGTACCTGGCGATACGGTTGCGCCAAATAAGCCTGGCTCACCGATAACCGCAATACCGCCACCATTGGTTGATACCGTCTGCTGGAAGCTATGGTTGAACAGAATGTTGTTGTTCACAATCTGACCACCCTGGCTAAAGCCGATATGACCGATACCACCACCGTCGGAGCTGCTGTAGTTGCCGCAAATCCAGTTGTGGTCCACGCTGTAACCGTCAGTACCGGTACAGATCGATACACCACCACCTGCGCCGCCACTACCGGCCGGACCTTCAACGGTACCGTTTTTGGTAATCGCGTTATTGTGGATCTGCACGTTGTTATCGAAACCCCAACCTGCAATAAGGCCGTTTTTAATTGTTGGACTTCCTGCCAAATTACCGTTTGCATTTTCTGCAACACCCGGGAAGGCAGGGATTTCAAGGTAAGGAATACCAATCCGTACACCGCCATTCAATGCGCCGGCATTGCCGTATACGCGGTTGTTTGCGATTTCCAGATTGTGTGCCCAGCCGTTTACATAGATACCACCGCCCGAATCGCCACCCGTTACACTCAGGCCGTCAATGCGAGAAGCTGCACAACGGAAGTTACTTTGACGTATAGGCTGACCAATTGTGCTGATAGGTCCATTCGCACATGCACCAGCAGGCAAGTCTTTCGCCAGCACAGTGATGCCAGCACCTTCTTCGGTAGCCAAAACGGTAGGCTCAAGCAATATCACACCGCCGGTTACTGTTTGACCTGGCAACGGATCAATCTGCGAAGGATTGGTTGGCGTTGCGGTTGACAAACCTGTTGTGACATCAACCGAGAACAGATCATTGATACGTGGTCTCCATGTCTCCAGCTTGGATGTTGGATATTTTGCTGCGTTAATAATAACCGAAGTAGCGCCTACACCTTGCAGACGTACTGGTTTCCACATAATCACCAACTCGTTATAGGTACCGGCATCTACCAAGATCAGATCGCCAGGAGTAGCCGCATCAATTGCTGCTTGAATGGTACCGCCTGTAGCGCCCTGAACACGAGTAGGTGCTTTGTTCTCTATCGTTACCGTTACGGTATCTACCGAAGCTGTTCCATCAGCTGCAACAATCGAGAGTTCGCCTGTTGCGATACCAGCAGGAACTGTTGCGGTAATTGTCGTATCAGTCCAGCTTACATTTGCTGCAGACAATACGGTGTTACCGATCTTGACCGTGCCCTGAGTTCCACCAAAGCCATAATGACGTGTCAAGGTGCGCTTGCTGGCCGGGCCACTGGTTGCAAATGGACCTGCATAGCCTGGGTTAGGTACTTCCTGATCGCCTAAAGCGGTGATCGTCAAGGTACCACCTGCTGCTGGCAAATAAGGACCAAAGCCGGCACTACTGTCTACACGCAAGATCGCGGGTGTTCCACCTGGATATGAACAATCAACCGGGTTAAAGCCAGATGCAAATGCAGCAACGGGTAACACAGGCGTATCCAGATAAGTCGTACGACCCGGCATGAACGGCAACGTGTAGCAGAAGTTGCTGTATGCAGCATTGTATTGAGGATCAGTGATCATCTTGGTTGGATCTTTAGGATCGGGTATCGGACCTGGATCGTTCATGCAGGTAACCAGCATGTTCGGACCATAGCCTGATGGTGTGGGTGGGTTAACCAACCAGCTTGATGGCGTCATGATGTTATATGCGCCCCACTGGTCAGCGTAAACTCGGCTGAGTTCACGACCCATAAAATCTTTAACTGATACAGGTACAAATGGTACGGAAGCCTTTTCACCAAAGTCAGGTGATGCGGCATTAAATTCCGATGCGGCATCGTCCAGGATAATACCAGCGCCGTTTGCAGCCAATGGTACGGGGGTGAAGACGAAGAAGCTGGCAGAAGCCTGCATCTGGTCGCCCAGTTTAACTAGCTTGCGATCGCACAAGGGGCGATCCATGCCGGCAAACGGAGCAACCTGCTGAGCCTGAGGATAGATACTCAAATAGTCAGGCACGCGGTGTAGTTCACCCACGCAATCCGGCATACCTATCATTGAAGCAGTTACACCCAAGTTGCTGGTTGGATTGGTTTGCACCCCACCCACGACAGGATTATTCGGATTTGCGTTATTCAGCGTGGCTTGGTCAGGCAAGATAAACAAGCTCGACAATCCGCCGAACTGTTGTACAGCCGGTCCGATAAACGCATCACCAATCAGAATATTTTTGTCTTCTTCCTTGACGATTTCATAGCCCTGCGGCACAACCGTTTCAACGACATACTCGCCTGCAGGCAGCATGAGCGCAGGTTTAGCCGTAGGGTTATTCGGATTCAATGGTGCAGGATTTGTGATACAACCCGTGCAATTTGCAGTGGGGAAGCTGTAACGACCATCATAAGGAGCAGCCTGAATCTGGTTCCAGTTATGGAAGCCGTCGTAGCAACGGTTAACGTCAACCGGACCACCGGGATTTTGCGCAGCCAGCGTCACGCTGACAAACAGATCAGTCGCAATCTGTCCTGGGCATTGCATATTGATTTGCTTGCCCGTGGTTGGGTCTACTGCTTTGACAAAGTCATCCCAGCTTGAGGTTTGGGTTGTATCCACCAGCACCAGTGTGTCTGAACCATCAGCCAGCTTCTGTTTGCTGTAAAGGTTTACTGTCACACGCGGTACCAATGGCTCCCAAATTGTCTGCACGTTGAAACGCTGGTCATCAACCGGACGTGTGCTTGAATACACAACGATACCTTGAATACCACCGTTTTCACCCTGATCATAGGGAGTACGTCCCCAATTGATCGTATTGCGCTGACTGATAAAGCCCTGTGTTCCATATGAATAGGCACCCGGTATCTCAGTGCGTACACTGGACTCACCTGTTGCGTATTTATCGGACCACAAACCATTACCACCATTTACAGCAGAAACATCACCGCCACCGTCAACCATAATATTCACGCCGGTCTGCTTGAAGCGTGTTGTGTCCGCTTCCGACACATACCAGTTGAACAGCGGGAACAGCTCGGCCAGCAAACCGTTACCACTGGTGTCAGTCAAGGTCTGGTTCGAGATACTACCGTCACGATAACGGTTAATCATATTTACGTTGGCAATACCAACTTCACCAGCATCGTAAACACCGTTCTTGTTGGCATCGATAAAGATGTTTTGGTCAAACTGTGTAAACCAGCTCAACACAGGAATATTCCCAAGAGCAACCTCTGCCGGTGCAGCATCGGCGATCGTAACAGCCTTGGTCTGAATAATCTGGTCTAACCATTGATCCCAGATAACCATTTCAAAGGTTCCTGCAGGTACATTGCTCAGGGTAAAGCTGCCATCCTGCGCACACTGTGCAATCGAGATCGTCGGGCCATTCCCACCTTGTGAATTCAAAGCCACCTGACAGGTTGTTGAACCCAGCAGATCATAGGAACCGGAATCCCACAGGGTCACATCGGTAGGATGCGACATATGCTGGTTGGTAATTTTTCCGGTAATGCTATGTGTGCCTACCAGCTTGTTATCTGCAGCATATTTAACAACGCGTTGCGGGCTGACATAGCCAATCGTGGTATGGAAACCGGGCGGACCAAATTCCTGGAAATAGACCGGCTCCTTGATGCCGGTAAAGGCATCTTGGGCGGGTGTACCTTCCAGAGTCTCAGTCTGCCACCAGCTCTCGCCTGTTGTAGAACGGTCAGCACCCGGATGGGCGATTACGTCATAACGTGCAGGCGTAATATTTTTAATCAGGGCATGACCAGCAAGTGCATAGGTTGTTGCATCGCTCGTAACCAATGCATTATAGGCTGCCAGGGCTGCCCTGTATGCCGCTGTATTAGGGAAATTCGCACGAACTGGAGCGACACGGACGGGGGCATTCGGGCAGGTATAAACTTCGCCTACCAGATTATTGCCTGAGTTGGCTACCGATGCTGTATTCAATTCATTCGGGCAACCAGGCTGTCCCAATAATGCATTGGTAACCGGCATATTGAATGCATCGAATGTCTGTTGACCTGCAGGATCGCCTGAGCGACCGGCCGCATCCACCAGGATAATACTAAAGCCACCCAGACCTACTTCATCCTGGTCAAACTGACCATTGGTAGGGAAACTGTCTTCATAGATAAAGATGCTCAATTGGGCAGGCTCCAATGGAGTCGGCTCCACTTTGATGTCCTTGGTCACAACTTTACCGGTAGCAGCTCCTGCTATAGCAGCTGCTATATCTGCAGCAGATACATTGACACCGCCCATCATATGGCCGGGCGACCCTGCAGTAACGACCGGGTCAGCGGCATCACCTGGCAGAATCGAGATGTAGTAGTGCTTGGCTGGATCCAGATAGACATCACCCACATTGGTTGCTATTTGTGGTGCAATATCACCGACATTATTAGCATGTTGTCCTGCGCCACAGCTGATATTACCCACGCAACCAGTAGCGATAACTGGCATATGGCTGGTATGGAAGCTGGTTCCCAGGGTACGCGTACCCATTGAAGGGGTACCGCTTGGGTCAACCTTGAAGGTCTGATCTTCTTGTATCGTCCAGCGATAGTCGGTAATGGCTACTTTAGTGCCTGCATCTATTACGTTCAAGGCAATACCGCTGCCCGTTTTGAAATTCACGGTTACATTTGCTGCGGTAGTACTCAATGTTCCTTGTGAGTTTTTAGCCTGGTAAGTAAAGGTACAGGATGTTGCACCTACTCCTGGTACAGCTGAGAAGGAACCGTCCGCATTCAACGTCACCGCAGCACAGTTACCACTACTGAGTAATTGGGCCACTAGTTTGAATTTGCTTGGATCACTATCGTTTGTCAACACACCAGGACGTGATACTTTGAATAACGTACTTACATCACTACTGTAAGTGTCATCTTTTGCAACAGGTGGTCCTTGCAATGTGGCGATATTCAAGGTTACGGTCGCAATATTAGTTGCACCATCATTACCCTGGTAAGTAAATGTGTCTGCCACTCCAGAAACTCCGGGGGCAGGCGTGTACACAAATGAACCATCGGCGTTAAAGGTCAATATACCTTTAGCAGGATCATTTCCAGCCACAATCGCTGCACGCATCACTGCTATATCATTCAACCTGACGTTGCCGTTAATCGAAGTATTCAATGGTACTGCAAAGTTATCGTTGATTGCTGTTGGTGTTACTGCAGCATTCAACGCGCCGCCTGCAACTTGAATAATGCCTTGCATACCACCATCAGGCTGGTTTGCTGTTGTCAGATTTAATTTACGGTCAAATACGGCAAAGGTTGCTGGTGCAAAAGCTGCACCCGTG
>Ga0315270_10001007_pt1 | contig 15122 bp, 14 predicted proteins | sample C1_bottom_MG_FD_204932 | JGI IMG/M metagenome (GOLD analysis project Ga0315270, IMG submission 204932) | Sediment microbial communities from Yellowstone Lake, YNP, Wyoming, USA - C1_bottom | ecosystem: Environmental > Aquatic > Freshwater > Lake > Sediment | place: USA: Wyoming | collected... | reverse complement strand
CGCAGCGCTTCCAGCGTGGTGCGGCCAAACGATTCGGGCTGGGTGGAGAGCGACAACACCAGATTCGAAATCGCCAGAATGTTTTTCAGATCGTCGCGCTGACCGGTCAGGCTGATGTCGCCTGCCAGCTCCATACTGCGCACGCGGTAGCGCAGCTTGTGCAAATAGCGCTGCTTGGAAGGCGACGCGCCGCCGACGATCAAGCCATACACCGGCAGCCCGCGCCGCTTCAAGCGAGCAATCAGCTCGATGAAGTCTTCGTGTCCTTTCAGTCGTGTGATGCGACCCGGCAGGGTGAGCAGCAGCTTGCCGGCGGCTTGCGGAAACTGCGCAAAAAACGCTTGCTGCCAGACCGGGTCGGGTTTCCAGCCATGCGGATAGGTCTGACCATCGACGCCGCGATGGATGACTTGAATGCACCACGGCAGCGTGTCGGGATATTCGCGCAGGATGTAATCGCGCACGGTGTTCGACCCCGCGATTACCCGCTCGCCCCGCATCATGATCCGGCTATAGCGGCTGACGCCATACAGGCCATGCACCGTGGTGACGAAACGCGGGCGCGTGGACGGATTCATCCCGCGCCAGGCGAGGTAAGCGATCCATGCGGGTATGCGCGAACGCGCATGGATGATGTCCACCTTTTGTTCCACAAAAAACCGGCGCAGCTTGCCAACGAGCAACAGGGTTTTGAGCGATTTTTTGCCGACAGGCCAGGTGAAGTGCTCGGCGCCGGATGCAACAAGCGGCGACACCTGACGCCCGCCTGCTGACATCACCAGCGCGCGGTGGCCGTGCTCCACCAGCGCCTGGGCTATTTCGAGCGTGCCGCGTTCGACCCCGCCTGATTCCAGCGCGGGCAGCATTTGCAGAACGGTGAGCGGGCGGCTTGCCAACCCTCAGAACCCGAACATGTGATCCATTGCCACCGCCAGGCCATCGCGGATCAGACCGTGATAGCCAAACAGGCGGCAGCTGGTGTCGCGGACAAGGACATAGGCGTTATCACCTGCGGCCTGGCGCACCAACGCATCGAATGTTTCGCTATAGCGCCAGTGCAGCGAGCCGCTGCAGGGGATATGCACGGTGTGGCTGGCGATGGCCTGCCCCATGCCGTCGTAGAGTTCCAGACGGGTAGTGGAATGCGGATGCCAGGGGGTCGAGGCGGGATAGATCAGATGGCAAAAGCTGTCCATGCTGGCGTCGCCCAGGCGCAGAAACAGGCGCGTACTCAGGCCGGGCGGCGTGCCGGCATAGGACTGCGGTTCGTTCTTGTAGGTGAGCGGCGTGTTGTAGACGTGGGCGCCGAAGCTGGTTTCCGCAATGTGGCCACAGTCATTGTCGATGTAGCGGAAGAGGGCGTGTAGCCAGCCATCGGCCTGGCCGCCGTCGCGAAAGTCGTAAGTCAGTTCGACGTGACCGTAGTCGAGCTCGATGCCCTGACGGCTCAATAGCTCATTGACGTCGAGCAGCGCGCAGTTGTTGCGCGGCATGTTGCCGAGAAACTGTTCGGCGACAAGCGTGCCCTGCGCATCGTAGACTTTTGCGGCGAGCGGCAAGCTGTGCTGCGTGGTTGCCATGGGCGTGGGCAGCACCAGGTTGCGCCAGCGTCGTGTTGGGAATATCGGCGCGGGCAGAACAAAGCCTTTACCCATCAGTTTGGCCAAGGAAGGGATGGCCGGGTCGGGCTGCAAGTCGTTGCGCTCGACGTTGGCGTGGGCGATACGGCTGCGCCCGTCGCGCTGGAAAATCTCGTAACGCGGGCGCACGAAATATTTACCGGCCTGGATTTCCATCTGCTGCGGCCAATGCACTTCCGGGAAAAGTTTTGCGACATCCAGCGCAAGCGTTCCGAACGGCGGAATGCTTGCCTCGAGCCAGCGAATCTCATCCTGTCCCATCAGATTGAGGCCGATTTCATGCGGCGGGATGGCAATGGGATGGCTGTTCTGTATCCACAGCACGACGCGTTCGCCGTCGGCGGGCGCGGGCAGGCCGGCATAGAGCTCGGATGGCCAGGCGTTGGCGTCGTGCGTACACGACAGCACAGTGTCGGCATCGCCATAGGTATCGAGCGCGTATTTGACGACTTCGTGCCCGGCGGCCCCGAGGACATGCACGAACAGTGTGCCGGTGAATTCGCCGAGACCGAAGCGCGCGCGCACCTCGCGGCTATCGACGACGAGACTCGCGCCGCGCGCGGGGATAGTCGTCTGCCACTGTGCGAGCTCGCAGCCGTTTTCGGCGAGCAGCATGAACCACACACTAGGGGGTTTGGGCGCGCCCCAACCCGACCAGTAATCGCTCGTCACCAGCCGGGTATGGTGGCCACCTGCGTCGCGCAGGAAGGCAAAATTGGTGGCGAAATTAAGCGGGTCGAGATAGCGCCGCGTGTTGGTCAGCATCGTATCCGGCAGCCGGATGGCATCGAGGCTGACGATGCGGCAACCAGCGGGGACGAGCGCGCGAACCGGCTCGATCAGCCGCCCGGCATCAAACGCGATCACCAGCAGTGTCGAGACCTGGGCTTCAGGCAACTGCGTGATCGGTTGCACCGCGAGGCCGAGTATCGAGTCGCCCAGCGCCTCGATTTTTTGCACGTAGGCTGCGCGCACGTCGGCTTGCGACAGGTCGTACAAGGACAGCAGTTCCGGCGCGAGACCCAGCGGATCGTACAGCGCCAATGGCCCGGCGGCGGCGAGTTCGGCGAACAGGGCGTGCGCTTTGGCGGCGGCGAGCGGATGACCGATGGCCTTGAAAAAGGCGCTGCCGCCTTTGACGCTGCTGAAGGTTTCGATGCGCAGTTTCATGTTCTGGATGGGCCTTGTGATTTTGCGTTCATGCGCCTTAATACTTCGTGTGCTGCCGCGCTCATGTCGTCCAGGCGCTTGCCCCATCCGTCTTGCAGCGCGCCGGTGAAGGGGCGGGTATAGCCTGCGTCGCGCATTATGCGATGAAAACGCTCGAACTTGGCCGATCCACCCGGCAGGTCGAACACGTAAACGGGTTTGCCAGTGGCGCAGGCTTCGGATGCCATCGAGACCGAATCGCAGGTTGTGACGATATGGTCAGCCAGCGCCAGAAAACCGAGGTAGGGATTCTCGCCCTCGCCGGTCCAGATCACGCTGGGCAGATCAGACAGTTGATCGCGCAGGATTGCTTCCGCTTCTTTACCGGTACGGCGCGACGTGGTGAGCATCAGACTGCCGCCCGAATCCAGTACAGTCCGCCGCAAACGCCCGGCCAGATCACGAGCGACGACGGGCGTTAACTGGAAATATTTGTTGTTGCCACCGACCAGCACCGCGATGCGCGGCGCGGGGAGATCGTTCAGGCGTGGCCCGCTGGATTTCATCACATCACGGCGTGCGGCATCGGCCAGCCGCTGCGGTGTCACGATATGCAGCGCACCGCGCGTAGCAAAAACAGTGTCGCCACGACACTGGTCGTGCTCGGGGGTGACGACGAGGTCGAATTTTTTCAGGTCGATGTGCGGATCCTGAATGCGCACCGTGAAGGTCTGCCCGCAACTGCTGCGGCTGACAGCCAATGATGCCGCAATAGTCTGGCGACCTGTGCCGATGAGCACATCAGGCCAGGGCGGCTCGAAGCGATCTGTGCGCGAGCCATAAAACGATAGCGGCGGCACCCAAAGCTGGGGTGGAATGAATTTCCAGGGCGCGACAGGTTCGACGAATTTCTGCACGATGTCGAACCCCAGCACCTCGGCCAGCCCCAGCGACTGATTGTCCATGCCGGGGATGCCCAGCGTGATGACCCAGCAGGTTTTTGTGCTCATGGTGGTGGTTTACTGAATCCGGTCTTCGGACGAATGCGCCTGCTTGACCCCGTTACCGGTGTCGTCGCTGAAAGCAGGTGATCGTCTTCTCGCATGGATGTGTATGCGTGGGCGTGTGACATGGCAAAGTCTCGATGAGGTGATAAGCGAGCATATTTTCGCGCCGGTCGATCGCCTCGGTGTCGGGCGAGAGCACTTCGACGATTTCGTGACGAATCGGGCTGGCGCGTTCACCTTCAAGATAGTCGGCTTCGCTGAGTCGGGTTAGCGCCGCGTGTTTCATGGCCAGATCCTGATTGGGTCAACCCCGGCGGGGCAGATGCAGTGCCGCCTGATTTTAGCGCAGCGTCCTGTGCAAATCACCAGTGCCGTGTCATCGCCGCCGCCCAGCGATACGGCGCGGGATCAAGCGTGGGCGTCTTGCCCTCCATCAAATCGACCAGCAACTCCGCCGACGCCGGCGCCATCGTCACCCCGTAGCGGTAATGCCCGGTGTTGATGAACACGTTATCGAAATCGGGATGCCGGTCGATGATTGGAATGTTGTCCGGTGAGCCGGGGCGTAGCCCGGCCCAATGTTGCACCGGCTGCACAGCTGCCAGCGCGGGCAACAACCCGGCCGCTTCAAGATGCAGACGCTGGCGCGTGGCAACGTCGGTCGATTTGTCGAAGCCGACATCCTCCAACGTGCTGCCCACCAGCACATGGCCGTCGCGGCGCGGGATTAAATACAGCCCGTTGCGATACAGAATCGTATCGAGCACGCCGGGTTGCAGTTTGAACAGCAGCATCTGGCCGCGAATCGGGCGGATGTTGGGGGTGGCAGCCAGCCCCGGCAGCGCAACCCCCGCCCATGCGCCGGTCGCCAGCACAAACCGATCCGCCGTGAACGTGCCCTGAGCCGTGTCGACAGCCAGCATCCGCCCCGCCTGAGCGGTCACCGATTCGACCGCACAGTGGGTATGGATCACCCCGCCCAGCCTCACAACGGCCTCGCGCAGCGCCGCCACCAGACGTGGATTGCGCACCTGCGCGATGTCGGGCAGCCAGAGGCCGTCGCCTGCATGGGTGGGTTTGATGCGTGCTGCCAAGCCGTGCGCATCGCACCAGGCGAGCGCCGCATCGGGCTGGGTTGCCTCCAGCACATTCATCCCGCAGCGCCAGAATTCCGCGACGCGCCCGGATTGCGTTTCGATGTCCGCAACCCAATCCGCATACCCCGCCATCGAGCGCAGCGCCAGCCTGGAAAGCGACTCGGCGTAATCCCACGGCAATAGCGGCGACAAAATCCCGCCCCCCGCCCACGACGATTCGGCGCCTGCTTCGCCGCGTTCCAGCAATCTGATGTCATAGCCACGTTTGAGCAATGTCAGTGCTGCACTCAAGCCTGAAACTCCTGCGCCCAGGATGATGACGGACGTCTTCAGCCCAGATATGTCTGGCTCAAGCATGGGCCGCACCTACAACTAAAGTTGTATAGATATGCGCGCCACAGAGTGGCAAGCTCATTCCCTTGAATAAAAAAACAGAGGGAGGGGATATGAGAAGGCGTGGATTCACACTGGTTGAACTACTGGTTGTGCTGGCGGTGAGTGCAATTTTATTGGCGATTGCTATTCCGGGCTACGCAAATTTCATGAATTACAACCGATTGGTTGCGGTGACCAATGATCTGGTTTCCTCGCTGCAACTGGCCCGATCGGAAGCGATCAAGCGTGGCATACGAGTCACAGTCTGCAAAAGCAGCACACCGATGGAGTCCGCGCCTGTCTGCGATGAGGAGGCCAACTGGCAGCAGGGCTGGCTGGTTTTTGTGGATGATGGAATAAAAGGTGTTCTGGATATCGGCGACCAGATACTGAAAGTCCATGGAGAAACCCCTGGGGGAGCCGTTATGACGGTCACCAATTACAGTACCTATGCCAGCTACTTGCCCAGTGGGGTAAGTCAGGGCCCCAACGGGTTGGGCAATGGTACGTTTTACGTCTGCGTTGCTGGAAGCAAACGAAGCATCATTATTAATCAAACCGGGCGTATACGGCTCGACAAAAGCACATGTTAGTCAGATGAATTCCCGGCATGAAGACGCTTAAGTTCAGCCGCTGAAAAGCCGTTAACACTCAGACTTTGTTTGTCTGGCAAAGTGTGGACGCTGCCGCTCATGCGCGAAAAACACCCATTTGTCTCGTGGAGCTGGACAGCATGTCGGATACTTATCTATCGTAACGACATACAAATTGGACGCTGAACATGTCTGGATATCGGATGCTTCTCAGTCGGGGATTCACGCTCATCGAGCTCTTGGTTACGATGGCGGTTCTGGCTATTACGCTGGCAATCGCTGTGCCGAGTTTTCAGGACTTTGCGCGCAGCAATCGCATCGCGTCGGCAACCAACAATCTGGTTTCCGCCTTGGCGCTGGCTCGTTCGGAAGCAGTCAAGCGTGCTACCCGGGTGACGGTCGCCTCAGCGGATTGGGCTGGTGGCTGGAAAGTGTTTGTGGATGGTGGAACGGTTGGCGACCCGAGTGGAGATACTGTGCTCAGGGTTTATCAGCCCAATGCCGGCAGCGCGCCGACTATTACGCCTGACGCCAACTTTGCCAGTTATATAAGCTACCTTCCATCAGGTGAGAGCATGGGCAATGGCGGCTCGGGCAGTGGAAGTTTCCAGATTTGCAGCGGTGGGGTGGCGCGGGTGGTTTCCATTATTAACACCGGGCGTGTAAGTACCTCTTCGGGAGCCTGCTGATGAAATCACTCACATCACCTTCCTTCCGCCCAAGCTTGCCGCGCGACCAACGTGGCGTAACCCTGCTTGAGGTGCTCATTTCCATTGTGGTGCTTTCCGTGGGCCTGTTGGGTTATGCGGGGCTTCAGACGCTTTCCCTGAAAAATAACAACAGTGCCTACCAGCGCAGCCAGGCCACCATGCTCACCTATGACATTGTGGATCGCATGCGTGCCAACCGGCCTAATCTCGCCAGTTATCCTGTAGCCATGGGTTCTGCGGGCACTTACCAGGACGTGATTTCCTGGAAGAACAATGTGTCGGCCGCCTTGCCGGATGGTAAGGCATCGGTTGTTGTGGATTTGAACGGTATTGCCACGATTACCATCCAGTGGGACGACAACCGCGACGGCACGAACCCTATCCAGTTCATTACCCAGACGGCCTTGTGATGCGCACATCCCTACCCCCCCCATTTTTTCGCCAGCAGGGATTTTCCCTGATTGAGATGATGATTTCCCTGGTACTGGGAGGCTTGATCATTGCTGCGGTGGGAACGGTTTATCTGGGTAGTCGCCAATCTTTCCGTACCCAGGATTCCATGGCGCGCATGCAGGAAGGGGCGCGTTATGCCTTCGAGACGATGTCCGTTGACTTGCGCCAGGTTGGATTCGGCTGTTCCTCCGTCAACACGGGTGCTGTGGACGCCACCTGGTACAACAATCTGTTCAAGCGTCCCCTGCTGGGGTATGAAAGTGGCGCGGGCCTGCCGGCCGGCGTAACCGGGGCGATCGCCAATACCGATGCGCTCATGGTATTGCGAGCCGACAAAAGCCGGGAATCCCAACTGGCGACCACCACCACCACCAAGACCCCGCATGGCGTCAGCGCGGGTGGGCTGGTTGTCATCACCGAAGTCTATTCGGACGCAACGGTCTACACCGCCAGCGCAGCGGCCGGCACCAGCGTCACGCTGAATGCAGGATCGGCGTTGCCCTGCAAACCGGGTGCGCCGGTTGCGGCCAGTGCCAACTTCATGCTGCTGCCTCTCTCAGGCCATATTTTTTACCTGAAGAACAATGCAGCAGGTGAGCCGAGTCTGTACCGGGAAACGCTGCGAGCCGACGGGACGACTGAAGCCCAGGAATTGGTCGAAGGGGTCGAAAACATGCAGATCACCTATGGTGAAGACACATCCCAGGTCAGCCTTCCGGAATGTCCGGACGATGGCTGCTCAGCGGATGTTTATGTGGCTGCCAATGCGGTGACCAACTGGAACCGCGTCGTCAGCGTACGGGTGACCCTGAGCATGCGCACTCCGGACGCCACTGTGGGCGTGGGGGGTGATGGCCGCATACACAAGCCATTCACCACCACCATCGCGGTGAGGAATCGGCTATGAAATCCATACACTTGATAACACCGCCATCCCGCCAGCGCGGGGTCACGCTGATTGTCGCGCTGATTTTTCTGGCCATCCTGATGCTGTTGGGAGTAACCGTGGCGCAAACCACCAGCATGGAAGAGCGCATGGCAGGCAACACCCGGGACCGGAATCTGGCCTTGCAGTCGGCCGAAGCTGCATTGAAGGCTGCCGACACCGCGCTGAAAGCACTCCCCAAGGATGGGGCGGGCAATATCACCACCGTTTTCAACGGCAGCACCGCAGGTTACGTGACCTATAACGCGGCCAATGCCAGCGATGCCGCTTACTGGAATACCTACAACTGGGCTGGTGCTTCCCATTCAGCAGGGACCGCACTGTCCCAAGTGGTGTCGCAGCCCCTCTACGTGATCGAGAAATTACCGGATGTCGCTACCACCCAGCGTTTCCGGGTGACCGCCCGCGGCGTGGGGGCAAGCACCAGCACAGTTGTCATTCTGCAGGCCGGGTACGAGAACAACTGAACCAGGGAGATTTCCATGAACCTCAATCAAACCACACGAAAATCTTTTGCTCTGCTGCTGATGTTCAGCAGCCTGGTCTGGATGACGCTACCCGCCCGTTCGGCGCCCCTCACCATTTCAGAGAATCCCCTGTTTCTGACCACCAACGTGGCGCCCAATGTGACTGTCACGCTGGATGATTCGGGGAGTATGTCGCGGGCTTTTACGCCGGATCTCTGTGGCAACCCCGATGCGATTTGTAATAACAATCCGGATTCCAGCCTGGATGACCGCTATGTGAAATCGTCCCATTTCAACCCGATTTATTACAACCCGGCAACCACCTACACGGCTCCGGTAGATGCCAACGGGACGGCGTTGACCACTACGTTCAACCAGGCCTGGATCGATGGCTATGCCCACAGCCTGTCTCTGAATGGCGCTTCCTACTACGACCTTGCAACGCAATACCGTCCGACGGCGGGACTTTACCTGTCCTCTGGGACCAAAAGTCATGAGTTCATGAACCACTATACGGCTTCGCCAGACTTGACCAAGCCGGTCAGTTATGCCTCTCATGTGCATACCGGGGCGATGATAGGCACCAATACGGGTAGCAATGCACCCTATTTCACGATCGCCGACTACGTCAATAACGATGGCAGCGGGAGCGGAAGCAATCCAGGCACCAATTTGATCAGCGTGACCGTAAATGGAACGGCTTCCAGCAATGTCGGTACGTTTACCGGGGCGTGTGATAACAGTAAAGACCCGGGAAATAACTACGAATACAAGACCCAGATATCCGGGTCGACGCTTACGCTGTGCTTTCTTGACAGCAACACCATGTATGGCAAAACGGTCGTGGTAACCCACAAGATTGCAGGCTCGGGCACGACCCCGGTTGCGGCAACCGATCCAACATCAGCTTATTACTATGTGTATAATGAAGCGAACAGTGGCTGCACGGGAACGGCGGCACAGAAAAACATAAACGACGCTTGTTATACCGTCAGGATCGTCAGCGCCACATCCGGCCCGGGCGGGACGGATGAACGGCAGAATTTTGCCACCTGGTATTCCTTTTACCGCACCCGCAACCTGGCGGCGATGGGGTCGGCATCCCTGGCTTTTGCAGCATTCGATGCATCAACCCGCGTATCCTGGCAGTCGCTGAATACCTGCTACGCCTTGCCGACCGCTTCATGCAGCGGTTGGGCGGGCACCAACGTCAGCAATGCCATCAAGCCGTTTACCGGCACCCACAAACAGGATTTTTACACCTGGTTGTTCCAGTTACCCACTTCTCACAGTACCCCGCTTCGCGAGGCGATGGAGCGGGTGGGTGTCTATTATTCGACGACCGGAGAGAACTCTCCCTATGATGACGATCTGACTACCGCGGGGACGGTGACGGCGACTGCCGGGCAAACGTCATGCCGCAAAGATTTCCACATCATGATGACCGATGGCATCTGGAATACGGGTGGGACTGGTGTGTTTACTAGTGTAGGCAACACGGATGGCGCATTGCTCGCGCCTTACAAGGATTCCAATTCCGACAGTCTGGCTGACATAGCTTATAAATACTGGAAGACGGATCTGGCCCCGGGTTTGAACAACAATTTGGTTCCGTATATCGTGGAATCGGGGACGGAGCCGGGTCAGACCAACAACGCCAAAAACGATCCCGCCACCTGGCAGCACATGGTCAACTTTACGATCGGCATCGGCCTGACGCCTTTTTTGGCAAACACGGGCCTGACCTATGGGGATACCGATCCCAACACGCCGGATACCTACACTGGCAGTTATCCCTCCATCGCTGCCGGAACAACAGCCTGGCCGGCCACGAGTTCTGGCGTCGATGGCAACGTAGCCGATCTCTGGCATGCAGCCATCAACAGCCGTGGCCAGTTTTTCAGCGCCGATACCCCGGCCGATCTGGTTGGTTCATTCAAGAAGGTCAAGAATGCGATCGAAGTGGCCACGCCTTCTGCTGCGGCGCTGGCGGCCAACTCCACCAGTATTCAGACCGGCGCCCTGGTGTATCAGGCCACTTTCAACAGCAAGGATTGGCAAGGCGACTTGAAAGCCTATTCGGTGGGGTTTGGCGGGGTGGTGGGGTCGGTGCCGACGTGGAGCGCCGCCACCAATTTGCCGGCTGCGGCCTCGCGCACTATTTTGACGATCAATGGTGCCAGCGGGGTTGGCTTTAATTGGGGCGCGCTCAGTGGCGGTCAGCAGACTTATCTGAATACGAGCCCAACCGGCACTGCGGATACCAAAGGCTCCGACCGGCTCGACTGGATAACGGGCGTGCAGACCAAGGAAGTCAAGAACGGTGGCACTTTCCGCAATCGTGTCAATGTGATGGGGGACATCATCAACTCGGACCCGGCTTTCGCGTATGCGGATGATTTTGGCTATGCGACCTTGGGTGCGGCTGAGTCATCAAGCTACGCAGCTTATGTGACGGGCAAGACCGGCCGTACGCCCGCCGTGTTTGTGGGGGGAAACGATGGCATGCTGCACGCTTTCCGGGCGGACTCCGGAGCGCCGCAGTCTGGCGTTGAACTGTTTGCCTATGTGCCGAACGGTGTGTATCCCACTCTCAGCAAGCTGACCGATCCGGCTTACAACCATAAATATTATGTGGATGGCGGGCCGACGGTGGGGGATGCCTACCTGTCGGGCAACTGGACTACGGTATTGGTAGGCGGCCTCGGCGGTGGTGGAAAATCCATCTATGCCCTGAACGTGAGTAATGTGGCCAGCCCGTCGGCCAGCATGGTGATGTGGGAATTCACGGATGCGGATCTGGGGCTGACCTACAGCAAACCCCAGATTGGCCGGTTGAACAACGGCCAGTGGGTGGCCATATTTGGCAATGGCTATAACAGCGCGTCTGGAAAGGCCTATCTGTATGTGGTTAATTTGGCGGACGGGACGCTGATCAAGAAAATAGCAGCGGGCAGCGCCACGTCAAACGGACTGTCGACCCCCGCACTGTATGACGCCAATAATGACCGGATTACGGATTTCGCCTACGCGGGGGATTTGCAGGGCAACCTGTGGAAGTTCGATCTGACCAGCCTTGCCGATCAGACAACCCCCCTGTATGTTGCGCTCAATGCCAGCAGCCAGGTACAAGCGATTACGGCACAACCTGTTCTTGGGGGGCATCCCAACGGCGGGGTGCTGGTGTATTTCGGTACCGGGCAATATCTCCAGAGTGCGGATGTGCTGAACACGCAAGTGCAGTCTTTTTATGCAATCTGGGATAAAGACAGTGCATTGGCTGTGGCGGCGACTGTCAGCAAGAGTGCATTACAGGCACAAAGCATCGTCTCCCAGACGAGCCAGACTTTTACCATTGACAACAAGGGAACCGTTACAACTGCGGACGATATCACGCAGACTTCCGCACTTCGGGAAACCAGCGCCAACACCGTTGACTGGGCTATCAAACGCGGCTGGTATCTGGACTTCAATCAACCTTCCTCGACGGGCGAGCGTGTTGTAACCCAGGCATTGCTGCATTACGGGCGAGTGATTTTCCTGACGGTGGTGCCCTCCACAGACGTCTGCCAGGCGGGCGGGGATAGCTGGCTGATGGAACTGGATGCGGTGACCGGGGCCAAGACGACGGGTTCCAGCTTTGACTTCAATAACGATGGAGCTTTTGATGGTGGTGACAACCTGGCGAGTGGGGCGGTGGCCAGCGGCGTCAAGACAACGGTTGGTATTACCAAGCCGCCAGCCTGGTTCACGCCGTCGAATAGTGGGAGTGGGGGTGGGAGTGGGACTACTGGGACTGCCACGGACTTCAAGGTGATGACCGGTACGACAGGCGGGATTGAGACCGTGAACAATAAAGGCGCGCAGGGAGGCGGCGGGGGAGGCGGCGGTGGGGTACTCCGGCGTGTTTATTGGCTGCAGATTCAGTAATGCCCCGGGGGAAATCCATGCGTACAGCTAACAAACAATACGGCTTCACCTTGATCGAGCTCATGATCGCCGTGGCCATCATTGGCATCCTGACTGCGATTGCCTATCCGAGCTATCAGCAATATGTGCTCCGCGCCAACCGGGCCGATGCGCAGGCCATCATGCTGGGTGACGTACAGTTCATGGAGCGATATTTCACGACCAATGGCACGTATGTGGGTGCTGATTTGCCCGAGCAATTCTCCCCGGAGAGTGGTACGGCCAAGTATTCACTTACCCTGAGTCCCGCAGCGACGGCTACGGGGTTTACGATTCAGGCGGCACCCACGGGAGGCTACGCGGATCCCCAGTGCGACACGCTGACTATTGACCAGACGGGGGCAAAAACGGTATCGGGCACGGGTGCGCTGGCTGATTGCTGGAAGAGCTGATTATTCAATATTGCCCAAGCCCTTCGGCAGCGGGAACCCGACCTTCTCCTGTACGCCATCCAGTTGGGTTAATGCGTCAACGCCCAGGTCTTTCAGGCGCGCGATCACTTCCTGCACCAAGACTTCCGGGGCGGAAGCCCCGGCGGTGAGTCCGACCCGGTTTTTACCTGCCATCCATTCGGGCTGGATTTCCGACGCGTTGTCCACCATGTAGGCCGGTATCCCCAGATTCTCTGCAACTTCGCGCAGCCGGTTTGAATTCGAGCTGGTCGGCGACCCCACCACGATCACCATATCGCATTGCTTTGCCAGCGCTTTGACGGCGTCTTGCCGGTTTTGTGTGGCGTAGCAGATGTCGTCTTTTTTCGGTCCAGTGATGTGGGGAAAACGCGCGCGCAGGGCATCGATCACGCGCGCGGCGTCGTCGACCGACAACGTGGTCTGGGTGACGTAGGCGAGTTTGTCGGGGTTATTCACTTGCAGGCTGGCGACGTCATCCGGCGTTTCGACCAAGTACATGCCGCCTTCCGACTGCCCCAGGGTGCCTTCGACTTCGGGGTGGCCTTTGTGGCCGATCATCACGATCTCGAATTCCTTGTCACGCATCTTGCTGACTTCGACATGCACTTTGGTGACGAGCGGGCAGGTGGCATCGAACACGTTGAGTCCGCGCGCTTCGGCTTCAGCGCGCACGGCCTGCGAGACGCCGTGGGCGCTGAAGATGACAGTGGCGCCCGCAGGGACATCGGCCAACTCATCGACAAAAATTGCCCCCTTGGTTTTGAGGTCGTTGACGACGAAGGTGTTGTGGACGACTTCGTGGCGTACATAAATCGGCGCGCCGAATTTTTCCAGCGCGCGCTCGACGATGGCGATGGCGCGATCGACGCCGGCGCAGAAGCCGCGGGGGTTGGCGAGAAGGATGGTGGGCGTCATGGGTTTTCGGCTACAGGATGCGGACGACTTCGACTTCGAATTCAATCGACAGATCGGCAAGCGGGTGGTTGAAGTCGACCTTCAACGCGTCGTCGCCGATTTCCAGAATGTGCCCGGCCAGCGTTTGACCGTTGGGCAAGGCGAATTCGACCAGTTGATCGATCTCGAATGTCATGTCGGCGGGCAGGTCGGTTTTGGGCAGGGTGTGGATGAGGTCGGGCTGGCTATCACCAAAGGCTTGCCAGGGTTCGAGCAGGAACACATGGCGCTCGCCGGGATGCAGGTCGATCAGCCATTGTTCCAGCGTTGGCGCCAGGGTGCCATCGCCGAGCGTCACGGTGTCGGGCTCAGGGTCGTCGAAATTGGAGATGAGGTCCTCGCCGCCGCGCGGGCGCAAGGCGTAACGAAGCAGGAGGGTGTCGCCTGCGGCGACGGCGTGCGCAGTCATGCTGTGGGCCTGCCGCGCAGGCTGTCCCAGATCAGCAGGCCGGCGCCGACGGTAATGGCGGAGTCCGCGACATTGAATGCCGGCCAGGCAAAACTTTGATAGTGGAAATACAAAAAATCCACCACATGACCCAGCACGACGCGGTCGATTACATTGCCGAGCGCGCCGCCGAGCAACAACGCCAGGGCGAAAGCCAGGCGCGGCTGGTGGGCGTGGTGTTTTAACAGGCGCGTAATGATCACGGTGGCGACGACGCCCACCGCGATGAAAAACCAGCGCTGCCAGCCGCCCGCATTGGCCAGAAAGCTGAAGGCCGCGCCGCTGTTGTGGACGAGCACTAGCGAGAAGAATGGCAGCACCGGCACGGCTTGCTGGACGTCGAGCGCGGACGACACCCAGAATTTGGTGAGGTGGTCGACGACGATGACGGCCAGCGCCACGCCCAGCCATTTGCGCATGGCCGGGTTCAGGAGACTAGGGGAGGCATTAAGCATGGCTGCGCGCCTCGCCTGCGCCCACCAGATTGCTCACACAGCGCCCGCACAGACCGGGGTGGTCGGCATGGGTGTCGACGTCGTCGCGGTAATGCCAGCAGCGCTCGCATTTTTTTGCCACGCTCGGCGTAACCTCGATACGGTCGGCCTCGGACTCCACCATGCGTGCCTGCGAGGTGATCAAAACAAAGCGCAGGTCGTCGCCCAGTGGTGCCAGCAGCGCGTGAGTGGCGGGGCTGGCGTGCAGGGTGATTTCAGCTTGCAGCGACGAGCCGATGCCCCCGGCGGCGCGCACGGTTTCGAGGTCTTTTTGCACTTCGGCACGGACGGCTCGGATGCGGGTCCAGCGGTCGATTAAATCAGCTTCGTTGGGTTGAGCCGGAAGTGCGTGCCAGGTATGCAGGAATACCGAATCGTTAATCGGTTTGGGCTTGGCGTTTGCCCCC
>Ga0315270_10001006_pt1 | contig 15127 bp, 18 predicted proteins | sample C1_bottom_MG_FD_204932 | JGI IMG/M metagenome (GOLD analysis project Ga0315270, IMG submission 204932) | Sediment microbial communities from Yellowstone Lake, YNP, Wyoming, USA - C1_bottom | ecosystem: Environmental > Aquatic > Freshwater > Lake > Sediment | place: USA: Wyoming | collected... | reverse complement strand
ACCGTCTTCCACTGTTTCTCCGGCGATGTCGAGATGGCAAAGACCTGCATTGATCGCGGATACATACTTTCGTTTGCTGGCACGATGACATTCAAGAATGCTCCGCAATTGCGTGAAGCGGTGAAGCTTGTCCCGATTGAGCAACTCTTGGTTGAAACGGATTCGCCGTTCTTAACTCCTTCTCCTCATCGCGGATTGCTCAATACGCCTGCACAGATCGCCACGATTGTGCGAGCGATGGCAGTAGAGCGCGGAGACGATCTGGCCGAACTGGCTACTGGTCTTGGCAACAACGCAGAGCGCATCTTTGGATCGTTCTCTTCATGAGCCTGCTCGGCGCGGCTGAAATACGGGCCCTAGCCGCACAACTGGACCTCAAACCTGCCAAGGCTCTGGGTCAGAACTTCGTGATCGATGCCAATATCTGCCGCAAGATTGTGAAGGTTGCTGGAGTTTCCTCCACCGATGTTGCTCTGGAGATCGGCCCGGGGTTGGGTTCGCTCACACTGGCATTGCTCGATGAGGCAGCGAGCGTCACGGCGATTGAGATCGATCAACGATTGGCGCAGCAACTTCCCATTACTGCCAGAAGTCACTCAGAACATTTTGCGAATCTCACAGTCATCAATGAGGACGCGCTTCAAGTTTCGCAGTTGCCGGAAGCGCCTACGGTTTTAGTGGCAAACCTTCCTTACAACATTTCTGTTCCCGTGCTGCTTCATTACTTGGAGAAGTTTCCAACGATCCGTTCTGGCATCGTGATGGTTCAAGCAGAGGTTGCAGACCGACTCGTGGCGAAACCTGGATCGAAGGATTATGGAATCCCAAGCGTTAAGGCTGCGTGGTGGGCAGACATGTCCCATGCCGGTTCGGTATCCCGATCTGTTTTCTGGCCAGTGCCAAACGTTGATTCCAAACTCGTTGCATTCGTCAGGCACGAACCTCTAGGCGACGAGCAATTGCGACTTCGAGTTTTTACGGCAATCGATTCAGCATTCTCGCAACGTCGAAAGATGCTGAGGTCGGCATTAAAGAATTGGCTAGGCAGTTCAGAGACCGCCCAAGAAGTTTTAGAAAAGGCTGGCATCGACCCAACATTGCGCGGTGAAGCCCTTGTGGTCGAGCAGTACTGTCAGATTGCACGTGCAGCCGACGAATTAGGCATAGGGTTTTGATATGGGGGTTTTGATATGGCACACGCGGTAGCAAATTCAGTCGTCGTACGCGTGCCTGGAAAAATAAACCTCCAACTCTCAGTCGGCCCAAAAGAAGAAGACGGCTTCCACGGGATCGTCACTGTATTTCAATCGATTTCCCTCTATGACGACGTCACTGTCGCCAAGGAAGAAATTGGTGCTGGGCTTTCACTTAATATCAATGGCGACCATGTTCATGGCGTCCCTACAGATGAGTCGAATTTGGCATGGCGCGCAGCGGTTCTGATGTGCCAGAAGCACGAGCTGCCTGCAGATATGCGGATCGACATAAAGAAGTCCATTCCCGTTGCCGGCGGAATGGCAGGCGGCAGCGCTGATGCGGCCGCGACAATCTTGGCTATTGACGCTCTTTTTTCATTGGGGCAGACGCGCGAAGAGTTGCACGAAGTCGCAGCCCAACTTGGCAGCGATGTTCCATTCATGTTGAGCGGTGGAACTGCTGTCGGTCGCGGTCGCGGTGATCAAGTCACTGCTGCACTTTCTCGTGGCACATACCACTGGGTCCTTGCACTCTCGACGGTCGGACTTTCTACTCCGGCGGTTTATGGCGAATGTGATCGCCTTCGTGAAGGCATGAAGGTTGCGACACCACAAGTCAGCGATCATCTTCTCCAAGCACTTCTTGCTGCAGACGCTGACGCACTTGGTAAATCACTTGTAAATGATCTGCAACCAGCTGCGTGTTCTTTACGTCCCGCACTTCGTCTCATCCTCGATGTAGGCAGCGAATACGGTGCACTTGGATCGATTGTCTCTGGATCAGGACCGACGGTTGCATTCCTAGTCTCTGATGAAGATGCCGCACTTGATCTTGCTGTTGCACTTACATCAAGTGGTGTTGTCGGAAGCGTTACTCGTGTCAGCGGCCCAGTTCCTGGAGCGCGAGTAACCGAAGTTCACTGAAGTTCCAAACTTTCCGAATTATCGCTCTTCTTGCTGTTCATCGAATGGCGCAGCAACGATCGCAAGCAATGAAGCAAGTTTGATGCGTTCGGTTTCTGTTAAGGATTGTAGAAAAACTCCCTCTTGTTGAAGCAAGTCTTCCATTGCGGCATCAACGGCGCGCATTCCGCTCTTGGTCAACGTCACCAGACTTCCGCGCCCATCTTTCGGATCAGGCTTTCGAGTGATGAGGTTGAGTTCCTCCAAACGGTCTAGGCGGTTGGTCATCGTCCCGCTGGTCACCATCGTTTCCTGCAGGAGTTGGCCAGGGGAGAGTTGGTATGGCTCGCCAGATCGGCGAAGGGCGGCCAAGACGTCAAAGCCCCATGTGTCCAGGTCGGCGAAGGCGCGCCGTCTGGCGATATCCAGGTGGCGGGCAATTCTGGTGATTCGACTGAGGACTTCGAGGGGAGAAAGGTCCAGATCGGGGCGCTCGCGCTTCCAGTCGGCTACAAGGCGGTCTACTTCATCGCGCATCTGGCTGCCGACCCCCTCAGTTTGGATCCCCAGTTCGAATATCCCTACCTGGTACTTCTAGGAGATTACCCCATGCTTCTTTCGCCAAGGCGCATCTTCCAGACGCGATAGAGCTAGTGGTCGAAAGCAGTGCCCTCTATACGGGAGAATACGGGTTCCGCCATTGTGTAGTGGCTAGCACATGGGCCTTTGAAGCCCAGGGTCCAGGATCGATACCTGGTGGCGGAGCAAACTTGTTTGCATAGCCAAACAAGCTGGCGGAGCAATTAGGCTGGCGCCTAAGGAACAGATCCATTGGAACCCAGACCTGTTGAACCTAGCGTGGGAGCGATGCTTGAGCCGACTTGATTATGCGATCGTCTTAGCGGCCGGTGAAGGCACGCGGATGAAATCAACAACGCCCAAGGTTCTCCATTCCATTGCAGGTCGTTCACTTCTCGGACATGTACTCGTTGCAGTTGAAACACTTGCGCCCGCGGAAATTCGTGTTGTTGTCGGGTCGGGGCGCCAGTTGGTTATAGAACATCTTGCGGAAGTTTCGCCCAATGCAATTCCCGTTGTTCAAGAACATCGCGGAGGCACTGGGCACGCGGTGCAGTTAGCGCTCGCGGGCACCGAAGTGAAAGGCACTGTTCTCATCGTCGCCGGCGATACTCCGTTGTTGTCGAGCCAGACGCTTAGCCAATTGATCGCGGCCCACAACGAAGGCGGTTTCTCAGCCACTGTGTTGACTGCCGAGCTTCCCGATCCAACAGGGTACGGACGGATCATCCGCTCCGAGAACGGTGACCTTCTCAAAATTGTCGAAGAGCGCGATGCCGACGAGTTCGAACGCGAAATTGATGAGATCAATTCAGGCGTCTATGTTTTTGATCTTTCAAAATTGCACCGAGTCATAAATCAACTCACAGATGACAATGCCCAAGGCGAACTTTATCTAACGCAAGTTATTGAGATTATGCAGGCAGAGGGCGATCGCGTTGTTCCGATTCTCACCCCTGATGCCGTTGAGATTCTCGGTGTGAACGACCGCGTTCAACTCGCAGAGTGCGCAGCAATCATGCGCGACCAGATCAACGATTCCTTCATGCGCGCCGGCGTCACCTTGGTCGATCCGACCACGACCTGGATCGACACCACTGTGAAAATCGCAGCCGATGTCACTATTTATCCTGGTACTGCGCTTTTAGGTGCGACGACCATTTCCGAATGCGCCATAGTTGGTCCGCGCACGACTCTTATCGATTGCGAAGTTCTGGCCAGAGCAACCGTCCTTGAGTCATATTGCATCGGTGCCACAATCGGAGAAGGGGCCAGCGTTGGGCCCTTCACTTATTTGCGGGCCGGGGCAAAACTCGGAACAAAGAGCCGTACGGGTGCATTCGTCGAGATGAAAAACACGACCCTTGGCGAAGGCTCCAAGGTGCCACACCTGTCTTACGTTGGCGATGCCACCATCGGAGTCGGTACCAACATCGGCGCGTCCACGGTATTTGTCAATTACGACGGCGTCGAAAAGCATCACACTGAAATTGGCGATCACGTGCGAATCGGCAGCGACACGATGCTGATCGCCCCAATTTCCATCGGCGATGGTGCTTACACTGCGGCAGGTTCGGTCATTACTGAGAACGTCCCAGCGGGCGCAATCGGGGTTGGCAGAGCAAGGCAGAGAAATGTCTTAGGGTGGGTTCTACGCAAGCGCAAGGGCACGCAATCCGCAGAAGCAGCACAGGCATCCGATGCCAGTTCCGAGAAAGGGATATGACACCAATGAGCGAACTAAGACTCGCCTCCGAAAAGCGACTACGAATTTTTTCCGGTCGTGCTTTTCCAGAGCTAGCAGAGCAGGTCGCTTCTGAATTGGGTATCCCCCTGACTCCGACATCTGCATACGACTTCGCCAATGGTGAGATCTTCGTGCGATTCGAAGAGAGTGTCCGCGGAAGCGATGCTTTCGTCATCCAAAGTCACGCATCGCCAATTAACAAGCAGATCATGGAACAACTCATCATGGTCGATGCACTCAAGCGCGCATCTGCAAAGCGCATCACTGTTGTTGCACCTTTCTATGGATATGCCCGTCAGGACAAGAAGCACCGCGGCCGCGAGCCGATCACCGCTCGTCTGATGGCAGATCTTTTCAAGACCGCTGGTGCGGACCGTTTGATGGTCGTCGATCTTCACACCTCGCAAATTCAAGGATTCTTCGACGGACCAGTTGATCACCTCTTCGCACTTCCACTTCTTGCCAACTACGTTGGAAGCAAAGTGGATCGCTCGCGCCTCACCATTGTTTCTCCAGACTCAGGACGAGTCCGCGTCGCAGAGCGCTGGTCAGATCTTCTCGGCGGTTGCCCCATTGCGTTCATTCATAAGACACGCGATCCACGCATTCCCAACGAATCCGTGGTTGGACGCGTCGTCGGTGATGTTCAAGGACAGACCTGCGTTGTCATTGATGACATGATCGACACCGCTGGCACAATTATCAAGGCAGTCGATGCACTCTTTGATGAAGGCGCAAAAGAAGTAATTGTTGCCGCAACGCACGCTGTGCTTTCCGGTCCTGCAATCGAACGCCTCAAGAATTCTCGTGTGAGCGAAGTCATCGTCACCGACACTTTGCCAATTTCAGAAGACAAGTATTTCGATCGCCTAACTGTGCTCCCGATCGCACCTCTCTTGGCCAGGGCAATCCGAGAGGTCTTTGAAGACGGTTCCGTCACAAGCCTTTTTGACGGTCTTTCCTGATCCAAAATCAGACGCAAAAGTCCGCGGATTTGCTGTTAACAGGCTTTATTCGCTAATCTTTCGCAAGTTCCGGCGAGGGTACGCACACCGTAATCGACGGTTTATGCAAGTCGACGATTTAAACGTGCGCTCCTGCCGAAACCAACGTGATTTGTCCGAAGGTTCGAAATAAGGGAGATTTGAAATGGCCGAGATCCTCATCAATGGCGTGAGCCGTACCGAATTCGGTAAAGGCGCAGCCCGTCGTGCACGTCGCGATGGAATGGTTCCAGCGGTCATCTACGGCCACGGCGCAAAGCCAGCCCATATCTCACTTCCTGCCCTCGAGCTCGGTAAAGCGTTGAAGACCAGCAACGTTCTTCTCGACATCGTTGTTGATGGCAAGACCGAACTCACCCTTCCAAAGTCAATCGTTCGCGACGCCATCAAGGGCACGCTTGAGCACCTTGACCTCATCATCGTTCGTCGCGGAGAGCGCGTCGTCGTCTCTGTCCCAATCCACACATCAGGTGAATTCGACCGCGATGGAATTCTCGAGCACATGAACACCACAATTGAAGTTGAGACCGAAGCCACCGCGATTCCTGACTTCTTGGCCTTGGACCTCACCGGACTGGTTGCTGGTCTTTCGCTCTATGCATCTGACGTCAAGCTTCCTGCAGGAATGACCTTGGTCTCCGACGCACACATGCCAGTCGTTCACCTTTCAGTCCGTTCAAGCCATGACGACATCGAAGCCTCTGATACCGCGGCCGCCGCTGCAGCATCTGCTGCAAGCACTGCGACTGCTGAGGCAGCCGAAGAGAAGAAGGACTAATTCAGCTTTTCTGCCTTAGTCTTACCTCATGGTGTGGCTTGTCGTAGGACTGGGTAATCCAGGTCCCGAATATGCAGCGACAAGGCACAACATTGGCCAGATGGTTGTGGAAATGCTCGCCGGTCAAAATAAGGCTCGTTGGACTACACATAAATCTCGCACCGATGTCGCCGCGTACAAGATCGGCGTTGGTTCGGATGCTGCCTCGGTAATTCTCGCAAAGTCCAAGAGTTACATGAATGAATCTGGCGGACCGATCAAAGCGCTCGCCACGTTCTACAAAGTGGAACCCGCAAACATCATCGTCATCCACGACGAACTCGACATTCCATTTGATGCGATCCGCGTGAAACTTGCTGGCGGAGACAATGGACATAACGGATTGAAGAGCCTGACCTCCTCATTTGGAACATCCAATTTCTATCGGGTTCGCATGGGCATTGGTCGTCCGATTGGTCGGCAGGATCCTGCTGACTTCGTCCTGAAACAGTTCGCGGTCGCAGAGAAGAAAGCACTTCAGGATTTCCTCATCAGGGGGACCGAGGCAGTGGAATCACTTATAAGCCGCGGCCTTGAAACCACCCAGCAGGACTTCAATACCTAGTCCGCTCCAGTCACGAAAGAGTTACCCGGTTTCCCTTCCAAAATGACTGTCTCGCTGTTACCTTAACTCGTCGCAATCGATTGTTAGGTGGATTTATGGACGAATACATCGCCTCAGCGAAGGCTCACTGGGCCCCTCGTTTTACCGCCAACGGGATTCCGCCGACTGATTTTGATCAGATGATGAAGGGCCTCGAGTCTTGGGATGACTGGTGCGCGACCTGGTCGAAGGGTGCCCTCCCTTACGAAGCGCTGGGAACTGAAGCACTCTCCAAGAAACACTACAAATCTGCCGGCGCTCATTTCAGCACTGCTGCTGTCTTCTATCACTTCGCCAAATTTGTATTCGTACGTGACTACGAGCAAATGCGAGTTGCTCATGCGAATGCAGTTCGCTGTCGCAGCATCGCACTTCCTTTCATCCAGTATCCAGGGGAGAGAATCGAAATCCCTTTTGAGGGCGCCAAGATGGTGGGGATTTTGCGCAAGCCAAAAGGCAAGGGCCCTTATCCAGTCGTGATTCTTGTTCCAGGTTTAGATTCAACAAAGGAAGAGTTCAAACCAACGGAGGATCTTTTCTTAGAGCGTGGCATGGCCACATTCAGTGTTGACGGCCCCGGCCAAGGTGAAGCCGAGTACGCCCTTCCCATCCGCGCGGATTGGGAAGTTCCTGGTCCCGTTATTGTCGATGCGCTCGTTGCACGTAATGACATTGATTCCGAACGCATTGCTGTCTGGGGCGTGAGCCTTGGCGGCTATTACGCACCGCGTTTTGCCAGTGGAGATTCAAGAATCAAAGCCTGTATTTCTCTATGCGGCCCATACAATCTCGGAAAGATTTGGGATCACCTTCCCGATCTCACCCGCGAGACCTACACGGTTCGAGCAGGCTTTGGCGATGACCAAGAAAAGGGCCGCCAGCACGCCTTGCAATTAACCATGGAAGGCCGGATGGAGAAACTCACCTGCCCAACATTGATCATCACTGGTAAGAAGGATCGCCTATTTCCTTGGGAGGATGCCGTGCGGTTCCATGAAGAGACAGCCTCGGTCAGCGAATTGTTATTACTGGAGAACGGCAATCACGGCTGCGCCAATGTTCCTAACGAACATCGTTATCGGGCAGCTGACTGGATGGCCGAGAAGCTAGGACTTGCTGCCAATCTCTAATTCCCCGCAGTAATTATTCTGTCATCACCAATAATTTCCCTAGACGGCTCGCAAGTTGGAGGCTTACACTCCGACATGACTTCACGCGCTGATCACAAAATCATTCTCGAAGAATCAGAAATGCCCACGCAGTGGTACAACTTGATTGCTGATCTGCCAACACCGCCGCCACCGCCACTTCACCCGGGAACTCACGAGCCGATCGGACCAGAAGCGCTCGCACCATTGTTCCCCATGGATTTGATCATGCAAGAAGTCACCACCGATCGTTACGTGGATATTCCGCAAGAAGTCCAGGACATCTACAAGCTTTGGCGTCCATCTCCACTATTTCGCGCTCACCGTTTAGAGAAGGCACTCGGCACGCCAGCGCGTATCTATTACAAGTACGAAGGCGTAAGCCCTGCAGGTTCACATAAGCCAAACACTGCAGTTCCTCAGGCTTACTACAATCACAAAGCAGGAATTAGAAAATTAACGACTGAAACAGGCGCGGGCCAATGGGGCACTGCCCTTGCATTCGCTGGTGCGCTCTTTGGAATCGATGTCGAGGTCTGGCAAGTAGGTGCCTCCTACGATCAGAAGCCTTACCGCCGAATGATGATGGAAGTATTTGGTGCCATCGTTCACCGCTCGCCATCGATGCTTACCCAAGCAGGACGCAATCAACTGGCATTAAACCCAAATCACACAGGATCACTTGGCATAGCCATCAGTGAAGCAGTTGAAGTTGCTGCGCAAGATCCTGCAGTTAATTACGCACTCGGCAGCGTTCTCAATCACGTCCTTTTGCACCAGACAATCATCGGCGAAGAAGCGCTCAAGCAATTCGCAAAGGTTGGCGACTATCCAGATGTCATCGTCGGGTGCACCGGTGGTGGATCTAACTTCGCAGGTTTGTCATTCCCATTCATCCGCGAGAATCTGAAGAATGGAAAGAACACAAAGATTCGGGGAGTCGAACCCGCATCATGTCCATCACTTACTCGTGGCGAATACCGCTACGACTTCGGTGACACTGCTGGAATGACTCCACTCATGAAGATGCACACCTTGGGCCATGACTTTGTTCCAGATCCAATTCACGCAGGCGGCCTTCGCTATCACGGCATGGCTCCACTGATCTCTCACGTTTACGAACTCGGCCTCATGGATGCCGTAGCGATGGGACAACTCGATTGCTTTGCAGCTGGTGTTCAATTTGCTCGCACCGAAGGAATCGTTCCTGCTCCAGAACCGACACATGCACTGGCCGAGATCATTCGACAAGCAAAGGAATGCAAAGAGACAGGCGAGGAGAAAGTACTTCTCACCGCCCTTTGCGGTCATGGTCACTTCGACTTGGCCGCATACGACGCATTCCTGGGCGGAACAATGATCGATCACGAGCTCTCTGATGCTTCAATCCAGGCAGCATTGGAAACAGTCCCCCGGATATAAGGGGATTAGACAGTAGCGGTCGTAGTAGATCCGTGGGTTGCTAGCCAATTTGTCGAATCGGCAGAGAGGGTTGAGTGTGGAATTTTGTAGTCGTCCGTTCGCGCAATCACTGCAAGATTTGGTACGCCGCGTAGCATTCCACGGGTCAAACTGAAGGTGGCGTGAAGGCGTGAACCGATCGTGCGACGCGTACCGGAAGCAAGATAACGACGAGCGATAGTTTCGAAATCTTCGGCGGGACGACCGCCAATCTCTTCTACAACGTTGGTGGGTGCGCCGTGGCCAAAAGCGTTGCGTTGGTAGTCAGCTAGGTAATGGAGCACTTGCCCTGTTGTGTAATCAGGTAAACCTAGACTTCGCCCGATTTTGCCGAACATACCCAGTGGGACGTTTACGTACCTGACCTTGCGGCTGAGCACATTGCCCAAAGCCCCCGCGATTTCTTGAGGGTCAAGGAGTTTAGGACCGGTGGGGCGATAGCTCTGCCCAATGTGTGGGGCTGGGTCTGCAAGAATGGCAGCGACAACGCGGGCGATGTCTTCGTTTGATGGAGGTGCGTTTAATCCGTCACCAAGCGGCATCGGTAAGAAACCAAATTGCGTGATTAAGTCGGGAGCGGCTAAGTAATTGTCAGCGAACCAACCTGGATTTACGAATGTGCTTTCGACATTGCGCATTTGCCTAAAGACAGCGTCTGCCAGCCAATGCTGCCTTGTATGTATCGAAGGGTGACTGGGGTCGGCCAACCACTGTGAGAGAGAAACAACGAATTCCAGATTCGTTTCCTCCGCTGCTGCGGCGAATATGGTCGCCTTGTCCAAGAGCCCGGGCAGTATCGGGGGACAGAAGTAGGCGCGCTGTGCGCCGGTTAGTGCGCGGCGGACGTCGCTGATGTCGTCGAGGGATCCGACGAGGATTTCCGCGCCCATTCGCTGAAGCGTCTTACTTCGCTCGCTCTCCCGTCGCACAAAGGCTCGCACCGGAAATTTCCGCTCAAGAAGTTCTAGAGCTGTAGGAAAGCCAGTGTTGCCAGTTGCTGCCGTAACCAAAATCTTTGGATTGATCATTCCCTGTGTCCTCCCTCGTTCGGCCACGGGGTTTCCGTACACGAACTTCGACTTGCATGACAATAGTGACTCTAACCTAGAGACTATCGTGAAGCAAGTCCCCCAGATAGACTCCATTTATGTTGGGACGAATGTATGAAGGTCAGGATTGTTCAATTGCCCGTGCTCTTGAAGTCGTCGGAGATCGTTGGACTCTCTTATTGTTGCGTGATCTTTTTTTCGGCCTAAAGCGTTTTGATGAGTTTCAACAAAGTTTAGGAATCGCGCCGAACGTACTCACGGACCGTTTGAAACGTCTTGATCAAGAGGGCCTTTTGAAACGAGTTCGCTACCAAGATTCACCTGAACGATATGAGTATCTTCCAACGCGGAAGGCCCTTGATCTTCAACCGGTGATTTTTCATCTAGCTAAATGGGGCGACCGGTACTGCCCTGACCCACTCGGCCCACCGCGGATCAGTTACCACGCCAATTGCGGCGGAAAAGTAAATGAGAAGTTGCATTGCGGTAGGTGCAAGAAACTTGTCTGGTTTGACAACATCTATACCGAAGCAAATCCGACTCACCAAAAGGCGAAGTGATCTGCCGACGCTTAATTCGAGCACTTAGTCCTCTAATGTGAGTTTTTTGAGTGAATTACTTAGACGCTCGATACTTTCTTGATCGACTTGTGTGCGAAACTGACTAAGGGCTTTGGATGTCTCTCGATACTCATCGGAGATCGCAGCGCATTTGTCGCATATGGCGATATGAGTTTGCAGACGAGTGAGTTCTTCTTCGCTCAACGGTGCCGACGGATCTCGATCTAAATATCGGATCAGATGCGCCCTCACCCAGTGGCACTCTGGCATTGACATAACTTCAGAGATCTTCATTTTGTGACCGCCTCTTCTCGTGCCTTCTGTAAAGATTTTCTGACCTTCGCCACTGCCCGACTTCTGCGTGACATGATGGTCCCGATCGGTACCCCTAGAATTTCTGCGCACTCTGCATAGGTAAAGCCCTCGACATCAACGAGTATGAGGGTCGCGCGAAACTCCTCGGCTAAAGCATTAACTGCGGCTGCGAGCATCGGATCCAGTACTCCGCTAAGGACTTCTTCCTCAGCGGAACGGGGAGTTTCGGCATTGAATGCGGGTTTATTTTCAGGGAGGAGATTCCAATCCCCGACGTAATCCGGTTTCTTCTTCCGCCAAACGTTATGGGCAGTATTTCGCAATATAGTCAGTAGCCAAGCGCGTGGATTCGCACCATCGAAATTCTTCAACGCTCCAAATGCTTTTATCAGCGTCTCTTGTACGAGATCTTCTGCGTCGGCTGAATTGCCAGTTAGAGAGCGTGCCACTCGAAGAAGAACAGGAATTTCCGGTTCCACTAAGAGCCTGAATCTTTCAGGATTGTTCATTTCGCCGCCTTCGAAATGTGAATCTGGCACGCTCTCAACTTAGCACCCGCCTAGTGGATGAACTCGTCTTTACTTGTGCATCTTGCTCGGGATGACAACGGTTAATGCGCCAAGGACCATTCCAAATACGACGTGGCCCATCAAGCTCTGCCAGGCCATCGTGTTGAAGTGAAAGAGTGGCATATTCAATTTTGCAGGCATCAAGATGAGGCCACCCAACACCCACCAGAAGATTCCATAGGCCATCCCGTAAGCAAGCCCGGCTGAGATATTTTTCAATTTCTTTTCCAGCAACAGGCTAAAAGCGATTCCAAGGACCATTGAAATTGCGAGGTGGACTCCCCAACCAACTGCATTTGATTTGCTGCCCACGAGCATGGCAATCGTTCCGATCATTCCGAGCATGTTCATCATCATTCCGAAGACCATGCCGGCGACGACACCGCCCATGGCTCCGATCATTACGCGCTGGGTTGGGGTGCACGCGCACGTGATTGACGAGCTGTTTCTAGTAATTGTTTGGTTTGCCATCAGTTTCTCGCTTCTTCTAGGGTGACATGAAGGAAGGTCGCGAGGGGGAGATTTAATTCCCAGTTCAGGAAAAGAATTTCTCGGAGCGAGTTATTTGTAGGCTGCTGAGATCTCGGCTGAAAGTTGATCGCATATCTGAGCGGCCATCTCAGGGTTGAAATGGGCGATGACGAGAGCTCCCATGACAGAGGAGGTGATCTTCCGAGCCTCAAGGTTAAGTTCCTTGCCCGCCAATTTCCCTGCGCCCTTGAGGCCGTTTTCGATAGCCCCTTTGACTCGTTCGAAATGCGCGGATGTGACTTCTCGGGCGGCATCGTCCTGTGCGGAGAGTTCGACCATCGTGTTCACAATTAGACAGCCTCTTACGGCAAGTTCAGGTTCACTTCGAAAGGTGCCCGCGAGAATGGAGAAGTATTGCTTCAATTCTTTGATACCTGCGTTCGGGTCTTCCAGCGCACTCAATGTTGGTTCGACCGTTTGCTCGTTGTAACGGACTAGGGCAGCATCGAAGAGTTGTCGTTTGTTTCCAAAAGTGGAGTACAGGCTCGAACGTGAAAGTCCCGTCGCATTCTCCAAATCACTCATTGAGGTGGCTTCATAGCCACGTGACCAGAACGAATCCAATACGGCATCCAAAGCAGGACTGACCTCGAACTCTTTGGGCCGGCTCATGGAATCTCCTTTTGACAGTTTCGAACTGATCGGTACATAATACACACAAATATTGAACCGATCGGTACAGAAATGAGGAAATCGTGAGTGAAACCAAGCCCTGCATCGTCCTTCTCCAGGGCACCTTTCGAGAAGGCGGGAAAGAGACCCCTGAGTTCAAGGAGTATTCGGCGCGAGCTAACGCCAACGGGGCAGCTCATGGGGCAAAGGTCCTAAGGCGCTACACCGTCAACCAAAATCTCGGCCAGGGAGACATCACCAATTTTGTTGTCGTGGTCGAGTATCCATCGCGTGCGATTGCCGAATCAGTTTTTACCAATGAGGAATACAAATCGATCATCCCACTGCGCGAGGTCGCCTTTAAAGAAGTGAAGATTCTTATCTCAGAGGAGTTTGAAAATGCCTAAGTCGTCTTCAGTATCAACCGATATCAGTCTCGTCGCGCACAGATCTCGCCTCAACAAACTAGCTGTCAACGGCGGGAGCATCGCCTACCTTGATGAAGGCCCTCGCGATGGCGTGCCGATTGTTCTCGTTCACGGAATGCCAACATCATCTTGGCTCTATCGTCGGATCGCAGATCAACTAGCCAATCAAGGTTTTCGTGTGATTGCTCCCGACCTTCTTGGCTTTGGCGCCAGTGATAAGCCAGAAGGCCACGAGATCTACTCGCTGCGCAATCAATCTGATCGCATCATCGAGTTACTGGACCACCTAAAAATATCTAAGGCGATCTTCACGGGTCATGATCTGGGCGGCCCGTGGGTATTTGAAATCGCCGATCGCCACCCAGAGAAGATCGCGGGATTAGTTGTACTGAATACTTCTGCCTACGCCGAATTGATGAAGCCACCACTACAGGCGCGCATGATTGGCGGTCCACTCGGTCCGATGATGCTCAAGATGATGGGATCCAAAATGGGCAAACCTATGATCCACAAATTCTTCGTCGATTTCACAGGCACGGGAAAAGCCCTTGATCCGAATGTGAGTCACGGATATTGGTTGCCTTTACACGAAGGCGGCACCCGCGCATTCCGTGCATTCGCAAAGGAACTCAAAAACATGATGGCGCAGTTCTCCCGTTATTCAAATGCGTTAAAGCGCCTTGATGTGCCTGCAATATTGATCTGGGGAGCTGAAGATCCAGTTCTAAACCATGAGCGAATGGTTCCCAGATTTGTTTCTGATTTGAAAATCAAGCCGGAGGATGTGCATGTGCTTTCTGGTGCAAGTCACTTCCTTCAGGAGGATCGACCCGATGAGATTGCCGCGCTCATCTCATCATTTCTTCGCTCTCGAAGTGCCGATTTTTGACAGTGAAGTAAGGTTAATTATGATCAGTTCCCTGAGAAGAGCGACGGTCGCGGCGGCGATTGTCGCTTCGGTCTTGGTGTTGGTCGCTGGATGTGCGTCTCAGAGTCCTTCTCAAACAAATCCGACCCCGAGCGCAACTCCTTCGGCCACTCCATCGAGTGCGACATCGCTCACCTACAGCAATGCCCGGTACGGATTCACATTTACTTTGCCGCTTAGTTGGACTGGTTACGCGATCGTAAATACGACGTGGCAAGGGTGGAGTTCGAAATCAGGGAAGGTGGTCGAGACCGGTCCACTTCTTTCGATTAGGCATCCACTGTGGACTGCCGCCAACAAACGACAAGACATTCCCATCTTGATTTACACACTCGCTCAGTGGAGTGCACTTGGCAAGGAAGTCTTTAATATGGGAGCCGCGCCTATCCCGCCAAGCGAACTTGGTCGAAATGCAAAGTACGTGTTCGCGCTACCGGCTCGATACAACTACGCATTCCCAACTGGCTATCAAGAAGTTGATCAGATCTTGCAGGGAAAGCCTCTACACGCCATCTAAAGAGCGAAATCAACAAGTGGCGCAAAGTCCCATTATGGGGATATTGACTTGAGCCGCGAAAGATTTCGTGATGCCCAAGCTCACCCAGTCTATTCATGATTCCTCAGTGCTCGGTCTGCCATGTAGACGCGCGCTTCAGGACCAGACTAACATGGTGCG
>Ga0315270_10001004_pt1 | contig 15138 bp, 14 predicted proteins | sample C1_bottom_MG_FD_204932 | JGI IMG/M metagenome (GOLD analysis project Ga0315270, IMG submission 204932) | Sediment microbial communities from Yellowstone Lake, YNP, Wyoming, USA - C1_bottom | ecosystem: Environmental > Aquatic > Freshwater > Lake > Sediment | place: USA: Wyoming | collected... | reverse complement strand
CTCTACCCGATTCTCGGGGAGAGCGCAAACGGCTGTTCAAATCGACACCAACCAAAATCGCCTCTAAAGTCAATCTGTGCTTTTACTTCCAAAGGGTGGGCACGGAGTTAACCGGACACTAGTGAGAGCAATGGATTGAAAATCCATGTGTCGGCGGTTCGATTCCGTCTCCAGGCACCAAAACAAAGGCCCCCAAAATGGGGGCCTTTGTTTTGGTGAGACGGGATCGAAGTCACAGCAGTCTTGGGGCGCGTTCCGGAGGCCAGAGGCGCCCCTAGACTGCGAGCGGCGGAGGGGACACGCGGGAGCGTGGCCCAGGAGGATTCCGTCTCCAGTTCCACGTAGAAGGCCCCCACTCGGGGGCCTTCTACTTAGGTGGGGCGGTGCCGTTCTATTCCGCGCCGGCGGGCCGGTAGTCGTCGGCCATCGTCACGGGGACCTTCTGTTTGACCTCGTTCTGGATCTGGTCGCTGAGGGCCTGGGTGCGCTGCTGCTTCCAGAGCTCCGGCAGTTGGGCCTTGACGGCCTCGAAGGGGGGCACACCCTGGGCGCGGCCCTGGGCCTGGAGCGCGGCCACCCGCTCCTTGTAGAACGCGAGGAGCTGCTCATCGGTGGGGGTGAGCCCGGCCATGTGCTTCTTCATGAGGGCCTGGAAATAGATGTTGGCCTGCTGCTGCTCCAGCTGGCGCTTCACGGACGGCTCCTTGTCGAGGCCGGTCTGCGTGGCATAGGCGGTGACGGCCCTGGACATGGCGATGCGGTGGGCGAGCTGGGCGCGTTCATCCCGGGCGGCGGCATCCGTGAGGAAATTCTGGGCTTCCTTGGGATCGGGGGAGAGGCTCTTCACGATGTCCTGGAATTCGGCTTCGGTGAGCTTGCTGCCACCGATGTTGGCGATGACGCGGCTGGAGTCCGGTGTGGCGTTCTTGCCGCAGCCCATGGCGAGCGCCAGGAGAAGGGCCGGCGCTACGACAAGCCCGGCCTGGATGGTCATCTTGGACATGGAACCCCCAAAAAAAGCATCAAAGGTTCCAGAATGACAGGTCCTGGAGGATCCCATGAGCCGAATTGATGAACTGGAAGGCCTGGATCTGGCGGTCTACAGCGCCACGTGGTGCCCCGATTGCCGCCGCCTGGAGGCTTGGCTGGCCGAGCACGGCGTGGCCCATCACAAGGTGGATATCGAGACCGTGCCAGGGGCGGCTGAGAAGCTGGAGGCCGAAACAGGCAAGCGGGCCATTCCGTTCGTGCTGGTGAATGGGGGGCGCTGGGTCCGGGGCTACCACAAGGATTTGCCCCAGCGGCTGGACGGAGACCTGTTGGTGGAGGAGTTGGTGGTGGCTGGGAAGGCGTAGGGCGGGGGCCCATCCGGGCCTGATTCCCTCCCTGTGGGGCCCCGCTCCGCAGGCTGCCCCGCAGCCTGTTCCGCGACCCACATGGTCGGGAGGTGGAGGAGCTGCTGGCGGCTGGGAAGTAGCACCGCCGTGGATTTACCGGTCCGATGGTCGGGGGGGGCGGATTCATGGCACCCTAGGAGGTTCTCCGGGAGCCGCCAGTGGCCAGCTTTTTCTCCAGCCAGTTCTGGTCCAACATCTTCAATTCGGACCTCGCCATCGACCTTGGCACGGCCTCGACCCTGATCCACACGAAGCAGGCGGGCCGCATCGTCATCTACGAACCCTCCATCGTGGCGGTGAACACCGTCACCCATGAGGTGGAGGCCGTGGGCGATGAGGCCAAGCAGCTGCTGGGCCGGGCCCCCCAGGGCGTCCGCACCATCCGGCCCATGAAAGACGGCATGATCTTCGAGGTGGATGCCGCCGAGAAGATGCTGGCCCAGTTCATCGCCAAGGCCCGCCCGAACCGTGGCATCGCCCGGACCCGCATCGTGGTGAGCGTGCCGCCCCGGGCCCACCAGGTGGCCCGCCGCGCCGTGAAGCAAGTCTGCTACGACGCCAAGGCTGGCGAGGTGTTCCTCGTGGATCAGACCATGGTGGCCGCCATCGGCGCCGGGCTGGCTATCAACGAGAAACGCGGCTGCATGATCGTGGATATCGGCGGCGGCACCACGGATGTGGCCGTCATCAGCTACAACGGCAAGGTTTTCTCAGATTCCATCCTCATCGCCGGTGACGAGATGGACGAGGCCGTCATCAAGTACATCCGCGAGAAGTACAACGTGCTCATCTCCGAGGCTTCCGCCGAGGAGGTGAAGTGGACGCTGGGTTCCGCCTTCCCCTCGGAATTGACGCGCACCATGGAAGTGAGCGGCCGGGACCAGTTCGAGGGTCTGCCCAAGACGCTGACGCTGAACGACGCCGAGATCCGCGAAGCGCTCACGGAACCCATCGGCGCCATCATCGACCTGGTCCGCAAGGCCCTGAACGAGACCCCGCCCCAGCTGGCGGCGGATCTCATCGACCGCGGCATCTGCCTCACGGGCGGCGGTTCCCTGATCCAGGGCCTGGATGAGCGGCTGCGCAAGGAGACCCACCTGCCGGTCTTCCGCGCCGAGGATCCCCAGACTGCCGTGGTGCGGGGCACCGCGCTGCTGCTGGAGAACATCCCGCTCCTCCGCCGCATCCAGATCCTCGACTAGGGTCTGTTTTCAAAGTGGGGTGTGGCCGCGCGAGGGGCGCCGCCCAAGCGAGACAAGGAGAACGACGATGACGATAGCGGCACTATCGGCGAGGAGTTCGACGCGGTATCGCGCCGGGCGCCGCCCCTCGCCCTCCGGGACGGGTCCAGCCGCGCGCCCAGGCGCGTTGGTGGCCTTGAACGATGTCCCGCATCGCCCTGCGGCCACCGCCTTCCTGGATCACGCGGCTGGACCCGTCGCGGCTCGCATCCACTTTGAAAACAGACCCTAGCCACCCGGCCGGGAGAGGGCATGGTCGTCCACAGATCCAAATGGGGATGGAGTCGCGCGGGGTGGCAACGCCTCGCCCTGATTCTCCTTTGGCTGGGACATGGAGGCTGGGTGCTGCTCGGCCCCAATCCGAACCGCCACTGGATACGGGTGGCCGACACCTTTTCGCGGCCTTCCCAAAGTCTGGCCTCCCGCTGGGAGCAGTGGCGGTCTGCCCGCCGGAACTCCTCCCGTGATTTCGCCGAGACCCGTGCCGAGAACGCGCAGCTGTCCGCGGAGCTGGCCCAGATGAAGACGCAGGCCGCACAGGACGCGCCCCGGCTGGCAGAGGCCGATGAAGCGATACGCCTGCTGGGTCTGAAACGGCAGATCCCCCTGGACCTGAAGGCCGCCCGGGTAATCTTCAGCACGCGGCCCGCCAACTTCGGGGGCCTGATCCTCGACCGGGGCGCCGATCTTGGCTTGGTGCCGGACCAAGGTGTGCTGGTGCCCGAGGGCATCGTGGGCCGGCTCTGGTCCGTGGGGCCCACCCAGGCGAAAGTGCTGCCGGCGGACGCGCCCAACGCCTCCGTGGCCGTGATGCTCCTGCGGAGCCGGGCCACGGGCGTGCTGCAAGGGGTTGGTTCGGGGCGCGCCCTGATCCGCTATGTCAGCAATCAGGAAGTGGTGCAGGTGGGTGAGGCCGTGCTGACCTCGGGATTGGATCGCGTGTTCCCCCGGGGGTTGTTGGTGGGGTATGTCGCCGAAGTGGTTCCGGGGGACTTGGAGCTGAAGGTGCTGGTGAACCTTTCGGCCCCCCTGGACCGGATTTCCACGGTGCTGCTGCTGCCTTCCCAGCCACCGCTGGAAGTGCAGCCGCCCTTTGTCGTGCAGGAACAGAAACCGCAACGCAAAAAGGGGACGCCATGAGGATCGCGGCCCCGTCCGCTAGCCGGCAGAACCTCCTGTGCGCCGCGGCCCTGGGTCTGGTGTTCCTTTGTGCGCCCTTCCCGCGAATCCAGCCGGTGGTCCACGTCATGCTGGTGTTGGCTCTGGCACCCCGGGTGGGATCGCCGCTTTCCGGCGTCCTGTGGGCCGGGGCCGCAGGCTGGGCGCTGGAGGGCTCCCTGCGCCTCTATCCCCATCTGGGCGGCACCGCCTGGGCGGACATGACCATCACCCTGGTGGCGGGTGGGTTGGCCGGCCGCTGGCCCCTGGAGGGCCTGAAGGGCTGGATCGCCCGGCTGGCGGGGCTGCTCGTGGCGCACACCCTGCTGGTCCATCTGGCCGTGCGCCTGGCCGCGGGCCCCCATGCCTGGGGTTTCGGGTGGTTCTGGGCCCTGCTCAGCCTGCCTCTGTGGGGCTGGGCGATCTGGCGCCTGATGTACTCCGGGCCCTCGCCGCGGCTGGGCTGATGGATCCGCGGCAACGCCCCTTCCTTCACCGCCGGCTCAAGGTGTTCAAGGCCCTCGCGTGGAGTCTGGTCGCCTCGCTGATCCTGATCTACGCCTGGCTTCAGCTGGTACGGCACGGCGAATTCACGCAGTTGGCCATGCAACAGGCGGTGAAGGTGCGCCCCATCGCCGCGCCCCGGGGCCTGGTGCTGGACCGCAACGGCCACCGGCTGGTGGACAACCGCCGGGCCTTGCATCTCGTCATTCAGCGCGAAGATCTTCCAGACCGGCCGGAGGTGGTGCAGGCCTTGGCGCTGGCCCTGGAGTTGGATCCCGTGGTCCTGGTGCGGAAGATCCAAATCTACCGCCTCGCGGGCAAAGGCCGGCCCCTGGTGCTGAAGGAGAACCTGGACGATGCGGGCATCGCCCTGGCGGAGCGGGTCCGGGCCCGCTTCCCCTTCCTCAGCGTGGACGTGGCCCCCCGGCGGGTCTACCTCGGTGACGAACTGGCCGGCCACGTGCTGGGGTACGTGGGGGAAGTGGACGAGGAGCTGATGAAGGCGAAACCGGGCGTCTTCCGCCTGGGCGAGACCATTGGCAAGGAGGGCTTCGAGGCCAGCGGCAACGACAAGCTCAAGGGCGTGGACGGCCAGAAGCGCATCCTCGTGGACCAGCTGGGCACCGAGGTCGCCAATTTCGGCCAGGCCGATGCCACCTCGGGCCGCAGCCTCTACCTCACCCTGGACGCGGGCCTCCAGAAGGTGATGCAGGATGCCTACGGCGAGGAAGCCGGCGCCGCGGTGGTCCTGGATCTGCGGGACGGCGGCATCCTGGCGATGTATTCCAGCCCTTCCTACGACCCGAACCTGTTCCTGAACCGCCTCAGCCAGGAGATGGTGGACCGCTACCTCAACAATCCCACGCGGCCCATGCTGAACCGGGCCATCCAGGGCATCTACGCGCCGGGGTCCACCTTCAAGCTCCTCATCGCCCTCGCCGCCCTGGAGCGGGGCGTCGCCACGCCCCAGACGGCGATCTTCTGCGGCGGGAAGAAGAATTTCTACGGTCGCGACTTCCGCTGCGACAAGGCCTCGGGCCACGGCACCCTCAACATGGTGCAGGCCATCGCCCAGAGCTGCGACGTCTACTTCTACGAGTTGGCCTCCCGCATGGACATCGACGACATCTACGCCACGGCGGAGAAGTATGGGCTGGCGGACCGGACCGGGATCGACCTGCCCCAGGAGAAGCGAACCCGCATCCCCAGCCGGGCCTGGAAGCGCAAGGCCACCCCCCGCGATCCCAAGTGGTACGCGGGCGAAACCATCAGCGTGGGCATCGGGCAGGGCGCGGTCGGCGTTACACCCATCGGTCTGGCCCGGTTCTACGCGCTGATGGCCACCCGGGGGAAGCTCATCACGCCCCACCTGTTCTACGGGTTCAGGAGCGACCAGACCAACGAGCTGGAACCCGCGCCCGTGTCGCCGTTCAAGGACACGCGGCTGGATTCGCGGAACTGGGCCACCCTGGACGAGGGCCTCTACGAAGTGGTTCACAGCGGCACGGCCCAGCGGTCGGGCCTCAAGGAGATCACCATCGCGGGCAAGACCGGCACCGCCCAGGTGGCCACTTTCGTGGACAAGGCCCACTATGCGCGCCAGGCCAAGAAGCTGAAGGACCACGCCCTGTTCGCGGGCTACGCGCCCCGTGAACACCCCCAGATCGCGTTTGCCGTGGTGGTGGAAAACGCGGGCTTCGGGGCGGACATGGCCGCGCCCATCGCGAAAAAGCTGGTCCAGTACTGGTTTCTGGACCGCCTGAAGAACCCCTTGCCGCCGCCCCGCGGGCGCATGGTGGATCCTTTCGCCCCGGCTGCGGAGGTGGCGGAATGAAGGAGCGCTTTCACGCCCTGGACCCCCGGCTGCTGTGGGTCATCCTGGCCCTGGTGGTCCTGGGCACGCTGACCCTCTACTCCGCGGGCCGGAACACGCCCCAGGCCAATATCTGGCTGAAGCAGAGCCTTTGGAACCTCATGGGCATGGTGCTGATGCTCCTGCTGGCGGCCACGGATCCGCGCCGCATCTTCCGCCACAGTTTCCCCGCCTACCTGCTGGGTCTTGTGGCCCTGGCGGCGGTGCTGGTGGTGGGCAAGAAGATCGGCGGCGCCACCCGCTGGTTCGTCGTCGCCGGGCAGACCTTCCAGCCTTCGGAGCTGATGAAGTGGGTGACGCTGCTCTACGTGTCCCAGCGGCTGGGCTCTCGGCCCGCGGATGCGGTGGGCCGCCTGGAGCTGCTGGGCGCGGTGGGTCTGGTGGTCTTTCCCATGCTGCTCATCCAGCGCCAGCCCGACCTCGGCATGGCCATCAGTTTCCTGCCCATCCTGCTGATCATTCCCCTGATGAAGGGGCTGCGGGCGCGGTGGGCTGTCACGCTGCTCCTGCTCGTCACCGTGGGCGGATTCGGCGCCTGGAAGGTCGCGCTCAAGCCCTACCAGAAGCAGCGGGTGAGGGTCTTCCTGGACCCCTCCGCCGACCTCCAGGGCAAGGGCTACCAGGTGAACCAGAGCCGCATCGCTATCGGAGCCGGCGGCCTCATCGGCAAGGGCTTCACCAGCGGCTCCCAGACGCAGCTGAATTTCCTTCCCGTGAAGACCACGGACTTCGCCTTCAGCGTGTGGGCGGAGGAGCGGGGCTTCCTCGGCGTGCTCCTGGCCCTGGGCCTCTTCGGTCTTCTGCTCAGCCGGATCCTTGATGCCGCCAAGGGTGCCCACACGAATGCCGAAGCCTACTTCTGCGCCGGAGCCACGGGTATCTTCGCCCTGCATCTGATGGTGAACGTGGGCATGGTGGCGGGTGCCCTGCCCAACAAGGGCATGGTGCTGCCCTTTTTCAGCGCGGGCGGCAGCAGCACCTTGAGTTTCTTCCTCGCCCTGGGCCTCATCATGGGCATCCTGCATCGATCGAGGGTGTGATGACGGACTTGCGGCAGCGCATGAAGGATCTGGCAGACCAGGTTCGGATGCACCGGCACCGCTACTACGTGCTGGACCAGCCCGCCATCGCCGATGCTGAATACGACGCACTGGAGCGGGAGCTGCGGGCCCTTGAGGAAGCGCATCCCGACCTCGCGGATCCCAACAGTCCCACCCGGCGCGTGGGCGCCCCGCCCATCGACGCCTTCGAGAAGCGCCGCCACGCCACGCCCATGCTCAGCCTGGACAACGCCTACTCCGAGGCCGAGCTGCGCGAGTGGGAGGCGAAGTGGCGCCGGCTCGCGCCGGATGCCGAACCTCGCTACGCCGCAGAGTTGAAGGTGGACGGCCTCTCCCTGGCTCTGCGCTACGAGGACCGGATCCTCGTGGAGGCCCTCACCCGCGGCGACGGGGAGACCGGTGAGCTCGTGACGGAGAACGCCCGGACCATCGCGGACATTCCGCTGAGGCTGCCACCCGACGCCCCGGAGCACATGGAGGTGCGCGGCGAAGTCTTCCTGTCCCGGAAGCGCTGGGAGGAGTTGAACCGTCAGCGCGATGCCCGGGGCGAAGCCCGCTTCGCCAATCCGCGCAATGCCGCCAGCGGCACCATGAAGCTGCTGGGCAGCCGGGAGGTGGCCGCCCGCGGCCTCTCCTTCCTCCCCTGGCAGGCGATCTGGACAGGCGGCGTGGCTGAGGATCATGCCCGTTCCATGGTCCACCTCGGGGCCTGGGGCTTCGGGGTCATGCCCGCCCATGCCAGCGGGGATCTGGAGGCCATGCTGGCCTTCATTTCGACCCAGGCCGAGGCGCGCTTGAAACTGCCCTTCGATACGGACGGCGTGGTGCTGAAGCTGCTGGATGCCGTCCTCCAGCAGCGCCTGGGCGCCACGGATCGGGTGCCGCGCTGGGCCATCGCCTTCAAGTTCCCGGCCACCCAGGTGACGACCACGGTGCTGGGCATCACCTGGCAGGTGGGGCGCACGGGCAAACTCACGCCGGTGGCCGAGCTGGAGGCCGTGGAAGTCGCAGGCTCCACGGTGCGCCGCGCCACCCTCCACAACGCCGACGAGCTGGGCCGCCTGGGGCTGCGCGTGGGTCATCGCGTGTTCATCGAGAAGGGTGGCGAGGTCATCCCCAAGGTGGTGGCCCTGGTGCCCGGTGAAGAGGAACGCGATCTGCCGCTGCCCGCCATTCCCGCGGCCTGTCCCGTGTGTGGGGGCGAGGTGGGCAAGGCGGACGACGCGGAGGTGGCCATCCGTTGCCTGAACCCCGAGTGCCCCGCCAAGCTGGTGGCCCGGCTGCTCCATTTCGGGGGCCGGGCGGCCCTGGACATCGAAGGCATGGGCGATGCCCTGGTGGAACAGCTCGTCGCTTCGGGGCGCTTCGAGCAGCCCTGGGAGATCTTTTCGCTGCTGAACGAACCCATGCAGGGCCTGGCCTACCTGTCGGGTTTGGAGCGCATGGCGGAGAAATCGGCCCAGAACCTCCTGGAGGCCCTGGGGGCTGCCCGCACCAAGCCCCTGTCCCGCTGGATCCACGCCCTGGGCATCCCCATGGTGGGGGCCCGCACGGCGGAGCTGCTGGCGGAGGCCTACCCGTCCCTGGAGGCCCTGTGGGCGGCGGACGAGGGTCGCCTCCAGGCCGTAGAGGAGGTGGGGCCCAAGGTGGCCGCGGCCCTGCGTGCCTTCGCGGCCCTGCATCCGGATCTGCCCGCCCGGCTGGCTACGCTGGGGGTGCGGCCCAGGGCCCCAGAGCCGAGGGGCCGCGGAAGCCTGGCGTTATCGGGCGAAGTAGCGGTCGTCACTGGCACGCTGCCCACCCTTTCGCGGGAGGACGCGGAGGCCTTGCTGAAACGGCTGGGCGCGAAGGTGACCAGCAGTGTCAGCGCCAAGACCACCGTGCTGGTGGCCGGGGAGAAAGCTGGAACCAAGCTCGCCAAGGCAGAAGCCCTGGGCATTGCCGTGCGGGATGAGGCCTGGTTGCTGGGGCAGGAGGGTGGTTCCTAGCGCTCCTGGATCTCCATGATCCGCCAGTGACCACCGGCCTTGCGCCAATGCAGTCCGAAGGAGCGGCGGGAGGCGTCCTGGGGGATGAGCCCGCTCCGTCCCGTGAGGATCAGGTCCACCTCCTGGAAGGCTTCGTTCCCCCGTACGGTTACATCATTGCGGACCACCGTCACGCCCACCTTCTCTTGCCGGAAGATGCCCATGAGGAAGAAGCGGGCGGTGGCTTTGTCCATGCCGTCGGGCCCCCGGAAGGTGGCGTCCAGGGGCTCGGCGGCGGCCGCGGCGTCCCCAGCCTCCACGGCGGCCACACAGGCGCCGAAGGCCTTCCGCACCTGGTCCTCCGGCTTGTCGGATCGGCAAGCCAGGAGGGCCGCCAGCAGGGCCAGGACCATAGATACCGAAGCGATGCTTTTCCTCATGGCGGCACCCCATCACACTGAAGGATCACGAAGGATGGTCCCATGAACCTCGAAGGCCGTTTCGACACCCGCTGCATCCACGCTGGCCAGTCGCCGGATCCGAACAACGGCGCCATCATGACGCCGGTCTACTTCACCAGCACCTACGTGCAGGAAGGCATCGGCCAGAACAAGGGCTTCGACTACGCCCGCGTGCGCAATCCCACCCGCGATGCCCTGGAGGCCAACCTGGCCGCACTGGAAGGCGGCGCCCACGGCATGGCCTTCGGTTCGGGCATGGCGGCGGTGCAGGCCATCTTCGAGCAGCTCTCCAGCGGCGACCACGTGGTGCTGGGCGACAACGTCTACGGCGGGACCTTCCGCCTGCTGGACAAGGTGATGACCCGGTTCGGCCTCACCTACACCCAGGTGGACACCGGCGACCTGGCGGCCTTCAAGGCCGCCCTGCGGCCCACCACCAAGCTGGTAATGCTGGAGACACCCACCAATCCCATGCTGGGGATCACGGACATCCCCGGCGTCCGCCAGGTCATGACGCTGATGGGCTCCAAGGCCGTGCTGGCCGTGGACAACACCTTCGCCACGCCCTACAACCAGCGGCCCCTGGAGCTGGGCGCCGACCTGGTCTTCCATTCCACGACCAAGTACCTGAACGGCCACAGTGATTCCATCGGCGGCATCGCCATCACCAACCGGGAGGACATCGCCGAGGGCCTGCGCTTCCATCAGAAGGCCGCCGGCGGCATCCTCTCGCCCATGGAATCCTGGCTCATCCTGCGCGGCACCAAGACGCTGCACCTCCGTATGGAGCGCCACAACCAGAGCGCCCTCACCGTCGCCCGCTGGCTGGAGGACCGGAAGGATCTCAAGGCCGTCTACTATCCCGGGCTGGAATCCCATCCCCAGCACGCCCTGGCCAAGCAGCAGATGAAGGGCTTCTCCGGCATCGTGAGCTTCGACACGGGCGACGCCGAGCGCACCCGGCGCATGGCCTCCTCGTTCAAGGTCTTCTCACTGGCCGAAAGCCTCGGCGGCGTGGAAAGCCTCGTCTGCCACCCCGCCAGCATGACTCACGGCAGCGTGCCCGAAGCCGACCGCCAGCGTCTGGGCATCAACGACAACCTGCTGCGCCTCAGCGTGGGCGTTGAAGACGTGCAGGACCTTCTTGAGGATTTGGCGCAGTGCCTGCGCCAGTAAAGAAGGCAGTCGGATGGTCAGATGGTCGGAGGATCGGAAACGGCGAGCCCTATGGGCTGCTGCGCGGCCGATAGTCGGGTTGTCAGATGATCGGATGTTCGGTATCAGCGAGCCCTTCGGGCTGCGGATCTGATGCTCCGATAATCCGACTACCCGACCATCCGATACGGCGAGCCCTTCGGGCTGCGGATCTGAATGCTCTGACCATCTGACTATCCGAGCATCGGCGTCAGCCCCGGCCGAAGGCCTCGAAGAGCTCCGGGTAGCTGCGGGGCTCGGCGCGGTCGGGGGCCAGCCCCAGGCCCTCCATGGCGGCGCGGATGGCTCGGGGTTCGCCCTCCAGTTCCAGGTAACAGCCGAAGGGGGTCTCGTCGAGGCAGGCCTCCAGCTCCGCCCGCTCCCATACGGCGCGCACCTTCTCCATGCGCATGACGGGGGCATAGCCCAAGGCCTGGAGGATGGTCTCCAGGGCCTCGCCATCCTCGACGCCGGTCTCGTGCTCGGGGCGGATCTTCAGCATGGCGTCGGGCACCTTGGGGCCCTTCCAGGTCAGGCGGAAGGTGCCCGCGAAACGCCGCGTCCGCAAAGCCGAACCCGCGGCCCGAAGCTCGCCGCCCCGGTCCCAGAGCACGCTGAGCTCGGATTGGGCGGGGACCGTCTCATGGAAGCCGAGGGCCTCCAGCAGGGGGCGATAGGGACCCGTGGCCGGGATGCGCAGCTTCACCTCGGTTTCCAGGTCGGGTTTGTGCTTCATCGCGGCGCGTCTCCGATCAGTCATGATGGTGCTGTCCCTGCGGTCCCAACGTGATCCCACAACGGTACATCATCGCCAGCCTCTTCATCGCCGCCATGCTGCTGCTCTTCGCGGTGGTGCAGGCGCCACGTCCTGTGAGCGCGGGGGGGGTTGCTGCGGTGGAGACACCTGCGGTCATGAACCTCGGGGGCTACGAGTCCCTGGCGGAACTGCGAATGGAGGACGGCTGGGCACCGCGCTTCCAGGGCACCCTGGACCCGGATCAGGCAGAACCCTGGCCCTTCGAGGGCGGCTTCGGCACGCCCTGGGAGCCGGCCTCGCCCTATCTCGGTGACCAGGGCCTGGCTCTGAACGGACCCGGTGGACGCAGCGAGGTGGTGCTGTGGAAGGGACTGGAGTGGCGCCGTTATCGGTTCGACGCACCCCTCTGTTCGGCGCGACTCGACCCGGTGAAGGGCAACCGCCTACTGGTGACGTTGCAGATGGGTCCCGCCCGCTTCGAAACGCGGCTGCTGGAGGTGCCCGAGGGCCGGGTGATCTGGTCCACGGAATCGGGCCCCTGGAGCCGGTTCAGCTGGGACGGGAAGGCCGCGTTGCTGGGTTTCTTCGAGAAGGTGGAACCAAAGGGGGAATCCCGCCTGCTGGTCAGCACGCTTCCGCTGGAAGCGGATCCGGGCGAGCCGACGCTCGCCGCCTGGGACGAACCGGGTCTTCCGCCGCCGCCCCGGGGCCTGGCCACGAGGGTGGAGACCCTGTCGGACGATGGCCGGGATCTGCCGGGCGCCCGCATCGACCTTCCCTGGCATGCCGGAGACCGGCTCTGGTTCCCGCGGGCGGACCGGCTTTGGCACGGTGGCGTCCTGGGCTGGACCGCCTGGTCCCTGGAGAAGGGACGATGGCGTCGCAGCGCCGCGGGCCCGGGACTGTTGACGGCCCATCCACCGCAGCGCATGGCCCTGGTGGCGCCCCTTCCGGACGAAGGGATGGTTCGGCGCACCAGCCCGGTGAGCGCGGTGGAGTGGACGCCCGTGGCCGACGACGCCCTGCCGTGGCCCGCCTGGGATGCTGCCTGGGCCTGGCGGGAGAATGGCGCCTTCGATGCCTGGGACCAGAGGTGGAACGAAAGCGTCCTTCCGCCGGAACGTCAGCGTCAAGCCTTGTTCCAGGCCTACCGCTCGGAGTGGCGCACCGCTGTGAACCTGCGGGCCTCCGTGAAGGGCTGGCTGCCGCGGGGTCCCGAAGTCGCCCTGCGGGAGCCGCTAGGCGCCGCCTGGATCTGGGTGGGGGACCGGGTGCTGCTGGTGCGTCTGGTGGAAGTGGAACGGGTACGACTCTTGAAGAAGCTGTTGCATTAGTGTCGGATTCCAGACACCCTCCAACCCATTCGCTTGCGTTGGAAGTGCAGATTTCTGGTAGCGTTGTGCCCAGCCACTCTTTCTTCCTCCCGACCTCCCGAGGTAACCAGATGTCGCGCCTCCTCCTCGTGGACGACAACCCCAGCATCCATCGCATTGCCGAATCCCTGTTGGCCCCCACGGATGTGGAACTGGTCTGCGTGGATTCCGCGGCGGAGGCCCTGGATCGTCTTGAGCGTGGGGAACACTTCGATGTGGCCCTGGTGGATACGGCCATGCCCGGCATGGATGGGTGGACCCTGCTCGCCCGCCTCAGAGAGATGGAGGCCACCGCCCACCTCCCCATCGCCCTGATGGCCGGGGTGCTGGATCCCGTGGATCCCGTCAGATTGGCCAAGGCGCCGATCCAAGGTTTCCTGAAGAAGCCCATTGAACTTCGCGAACTGGGCGACCGCGTGAAAACCCTGCTGGCCACGCCAGTACTGGCCCCCTCCGACTCATCGGCCTTCACCACCGTGCCCGCCACCCCAGCCAAGGAGCTCATAGGGAGGGGCAGCAGGGCGGCCCTGCCCGAGTTCCGGCCGGAGTACCCGCCCGCACCGGACATGGGGGAGATCCACTCGATCGCCCTGGATGACTCTGTGGAAGCGTTTGCGGTTTCCGAATCCTCCGAATCCGCAGCAGAGCCCGAGGACGACCTGCTGGTGCTCGCGGCCGAGGACCTCTGGCCCGAGGAGGCCCCGGTGGGGATCGCCTCCGCCCCGGTTCCCGTGCCTCCACCGGTACCAGAGGTGCATCTGGAACTCGAGGAACTGGATCTGGAGAGCCTCCAGGAATTGGCCTCCGATCCGCTTCCCGCCATGCCCTCGGCTGCACCGCTGCCTGCCGCGCCCGTTCCTTCCACCATGGAAGCGGTGCCCCCGAAGGCTGCGGTCCTGGAATCCGAGGCCCCGGAAGCCAAGGTCCAGGTGGCCGAAGCCCTGGCCGAGGAAAGCCTGCTCTCCTTTACCGATTTTGAGGTCCTCGATGGTCTCCCGGGCGGGCTTGCGCTATCGCCTGCGGTGCCCACCCATGGCCCGTTCGGGGAATCCCGGGCGATGCCTGCCGCGGAGCCTCCTCCGGTGGCTCTGGGCCTGACACCTGCCGCGCTCGGACAGAGCCATGCCGTTCCCGGTCAGTCCCCCCTCTCCCCTGAACAGATCCAAGCCCTTCTGGCGGACCCGGCGTTGGTGGATGCCCTGGTGAAGGCGGTGGTGGCCCGTATGGGCGATCAGGTGATCCGGGAGATCGCTTGGGAAGTCATGCCTGACTTGGCGGGAAGATTGCAAGGGTAAGCCCATGATGTACCCTACCTTCCCGTCTTTCGGGCTTCTCCCATGATCACTGGCTACAACACGGACGTTCGCCACGGGAACCGCGTCTACCACGTCCAGACCGAGGACAAGGGTCTGTCCAATCCCAAGATCGAAACGCTCATCTATGTGGGCGGCGAGATTCTCGACAACTACCGATCCTCCTATGAGGATTTGCTGACCAGCCCTCCATTGGTCGAGTCAGCCATTCAGAGCCGCATGGATGAGCAGCACCGGGCCGTGATCCGGGATATCAAGAACGGAAAGTACGACCAGACGCCACCGGACCTCTTGGAACAGCAGGCCTTCAATGACCGGCCCCTGGATCAGGCCATCCTCGAATACCTCCAACAGGAAGGAGATGTGGAAACCCTGGAACTCGTGCTGGATCAGCCCATGAAGCCTGCCTTCGGGGACCTTTTCCATGTGCAGGTGCTGGTTCGGCTCTGCCAGAGCCAGAGCCCGGTGCCGGGCGCCGAGATCTCTGTGAAGCTTGTGTCCAGCCTGAAGAAGGCCACCAGCCTGCTCTCGGGACGCACGGACGACCAGGGCCGCTTCACCGGAGAGGTTCAGTTGCCGCCCAGCCAGCCGGGCCAGTGCGCGGTGGTGGTGAGCTGCGCCGGCGACCAGGGTTTTGACGAACTCAAGGCGACCGTAGTCGCCTCTTAGAGTGTGTTTTAGAATTCCCGCGAGCCGCGACGGCGGCCAGCCACGTGATCCAGCAGATATCAGCCTGTCTTGCGTATCGCCGCAGGCGATACCAAGAAGGAAGCACGCGCAGGGCGATGCGGGACATCGTTCAAGCGTGGTGACGCCGCTGGGCGCGTGGCTGGCCGTCG
>Ga0315270_10001002_pt1 | contig 15146 bp, 18 predicted proteins | sample C1_bottom_MG_FD_204932 | JGI IMG/M metagenome (GOLD analysis project Ga0315270, IMG submission 204932) | Sediment microbial communities from Yellowstone Lake, YNP, Wyoming, USA - C1_bottom | ecosystem: Environmental > Aquatic > Freshwater > Lake > Sediment | place: USA: Wyoming | collected... | reverse complement strand
TCTGTTCTTTATTATTACTTAGATCTCTGAACGGAAAGTCTGCCATATGGAACGTGCAAGGAGTAATCTCAAAGGTCATTCCAGCAATCCTCTTCTGCACTGTTAACAATATTTATGGCAATACCGCTTTCATCCATCAGTTGTGCCATAGCCAAGCTTTCTTGTTGCGCTGCTGCTTTCGACGATGAACGAGGAAAAACGACGACTTCGACTTCGTCGCTCATTTCGGGCGGAAGAGCGAGATGAATTGTATGGCTTGCGTCTGCCGTTAACTGTTTGTGTAATATGTTACTCATGCTTGCACTCCTTTTGAGTAAGTGAAAATTTGTTCCAATGTTGCTTCTTTCATATTTTTACCCTGCCGAAAAGCTCTATGCCACGTCACAATGCTTTCTAACGTTTCATCAAGATGCCATTTTGGGTGCCAATCCAGACGTGCTTTCGCCTTGGAACAATCAAGTTTCAGGTAGTGCGCCTCATGTGGATGATCACCTCCATCCAGCAACCAAGTCGCGCCCTCACCCCATGATTCGGTCAGCTTCTCCACGATCCATTGCACCGATTTGGCATCTTCATCGTTCGGTCCGAAGTTCCATCCCTCGGCAAAAATTACACCCTCTTCATACAATTTTTGCGCCAGCTGCAAATAGCCGGCTAAGGGTTCAAGCACATGCTGCCACGGACGTATCGCATACGGATTGCGAATGTTGACTGGCATACCGTCTGATATCGCGCGCAGAATATCCGGTATGAGTCGATCTCCAGCCCAATCTCCGCCGCCGATGACATTGCCCGCCCTGGCGGAAGCAATTGCTACGCCATGCTGATGATATTTTGCCGGTGGGAAATATGAGCTGCGATAGGCCGACGCTACCAATTCCGCACAGCCTTTGCTGCTGCTGTATGGATCATAGCCACCCATGGCTTCATTTTCACGATAGCCCCACACCCATTCGCGGTTCTCATAACATTTATCGCTGGTGACGTTTACCACGACCTTTACGCTGCCCGTATTGCGCACTGCTTCGAGTAAATTTACCGTGCCCATCACATTGGTGGAGTAAGTTTCAACTGGCTCGATATACGAGTATCGCACCAGCGGCTGCGCTGCCATATGAATTACAATCTCTGGTTTGTGCTCGGCAAATACCCCACGCAATTTTTCAAGGTCGCGAACATCACCAATAATACTGGTCATACCATTACCGACTGCTGCGACTTCATACAAGCTCGGGTTTGTAGGCGGGGTGAGCGCGTAACCAACCACCTGTGCACCCATAGATTGTAACCACAGCGATAGCCAGCTGCCTTTAAAACCGGTGTGGCCTGTCACCAGTACGCGCTTGCCACTCCAAAAATCCGTCTTCATTTCCACACCTTCCACGGTGCCTTGCCGGTCTGCCATAGCTCTTCGAGATGCGTCTTGTCGCGCAAGGTATCCATCGGTTGCCAGAATCCTTGATGGTGAAATGCTGCAAGCTCTCCCTCTTCAGCCAATCTCTCCAGTGGTTCACGCTCCCAGGTTGTTTTATCATCTGCGATAAAGTCGATAACACTAGGCGATAACACAAAAAATCCGCCGTTGATCATCGCGCCGTCACCTTTAGGTTTTTCGCGGAAACTGTTAACTTTGTTGCCGCTCATGTCCAAAGCACCGAAGCGTCCGGGCGGAATGGTCGCGGTCAAGGTGGCTTTTACTTTTTGCGCCTTATGAAATGAAATCAACTCAGTAATATTGACATCGCTTACGCCATCGCCGTAGGTGAAACAAAAAGCTTCCTCACCTTTGACGTAATCGGCTACGCGTTTCAAACGACCGCCAGTCATGGTCTCTTCCCCGGTATCAACCAAGGTTACTTTCCAAGGCTCTGCGTAGCGCTGATGAACTTCCATTTTGTTGTGTTCCATATCAAAAGTCACATCTGACATGTGTAAAAAATAATTGGCGAAATATTCCTTAATTACATATCCTTTATAGCCACAGCAAATTACGAAATCATTCACACCATGTGCTGAATAGGTTTTCATGATGTGCCAAAGAATAGGTTTTCCACCTATTTCAACCATAGGCTTAGGTCGTGTAGATGTTTCTTCGCTGATCCGCGTACCCAATCCACCCGCAAGAATTATTGCTTTCATATTGTCGCCTCAATAAACGCTTTATAAGTCATACCGCCCCCTCGTTAAGACTTGTTGTTGCATGCCATTAAAAATTTCGAAATAGTGACATCCATCAGCGTCTGCTCAGTTCCATCCGGCTTAGATGAATCAACAATCAATTTCCCGCTATTGCCATTCACCATACGCAAGATATGTTCGGCAAAAATCCACGTGGTGATTACAAATAAATTGCGAAAGCCTCGATGCGTATTTGCGCTATTGTAAATGCGCTTTAGACGTGTTAGCACTTAGTCGTTCCCAAATAAATCTCTGCTATAAATTTTGTTCGCTACGTCACGGATATCGTCGGTGATGCGGTTGGCTACAATCAAATCGGCCTCTTGCTTGAATTGCGTCAAGTCATTTACGACTCTGGAGTGAAAGAAAGTCGGCTCTTTGAGTGCGGGCTCATATACGATTACTTCGATTCCTTTGGCCTTGATGCGTTTCATGATGCCCTGGATGCTGCTTGATCTGAAGTTGTCCGAGCCGGCTTTCATGACCAGGCGGTGAATACCGACAATCTTGGGATTACGCTTTACGATGCTTGCTGCAATAAAGTCTTTGCGCGTGGTGTTGGATTCAACAATGGCGTGGATGAGATTTTGCGGTACATCGTTGTAGTTGGCCAGAAGTTGTTTGGTGTCTTTGGGCAGGCAGTAACCGCCGTAACCAAAAGAGGGGTTGTTGTAGTGGTCGCCAATGCGCGGATCCAGGCTGACGCCTTTAATGATCTGCTTAGAGTCAAGTTGGTGTGTTGCGGCATAGGTGTCGAGTTCATTAAAAAAGGCGACACGCATGGCAAGGTAGGTGTTGGCAAAAAGTTTGATCGCCTCGGCCTCGGTGGAATCGGTTAACAGGGTGTCGATGTTCTGTTTGACGGCACCCTGCTTGAGCAAGTTTGCAAAGACTTCGGCGCGCTTGCTGCGTTCGCCCACGACGATGCGTGAGGGGTGCAGGTTGTCGTACAGTGCCCTGCCTTCGCGGAGGAATTCCGGGGAGAAGATCAGGTTGGGTTCGATTGCAACATCATCACTGACTCCCCCACCCCAGCCCTCCCCCGGGGGGAGAGGGAGTTTTGAGGCGAAGCGTTGGCGGGTCTTGGCGGTGTAACCTACGGGTACGGTGGATTTGATGACCATAACCGCCTCTGGGTTGATGGCGATGACGTCCTGGATAACAGCTTCAATTGATTTGGTGTTGAAGTAGTTGGTCTCGGGGTCGTAGTCCGTCGGGGTGGCGATAATGATGTAGTTGGCGCCGGTATAGGCGTCAACTTTGTCCATTGTGGCGCGGAAGTTGAGTTTTTTGTGGGTGAGGTAGTCTTCTATCTCGGCGTCTTCAATGGGCGATTTTTTGCGGTTGAGCATATCAACTTTTTCGGCAATGATGTCGAGCGCGACCACTTCGTTGTGTTGTGCGAGGAGGATGGCGTTGGAGAGGCCGACGTATCCGGTTCCGGCGATAACGATTTTCACTTTGCGTCCTTCAAATATGATTGATATGCCGATAATATTCCTTTGCGCAGGCTGGTTGTAGCCACCCAACCCATACGCTTCATGCGTGAGACATCCATCAGCTTACGCATGGTTCCATCCGGTTTGGATGAATCAAAAACCAATTTCCCGCTATAACCTGCTACCTCGGCTATCATTTCTGCCAACTCTCGTATGGTCAGATCTTCGCCACATCCGATATTGACCAATGGCGGTTGCTCGTCATTGAACAGATCGGACAACTTGCTTTCTGCTTGCTCCAATAGATAGAGGCACGCCTCTGCCATATCGTCGCTGTAGAGAAATTCCCGCTTTGGTGTGCCTGTTCCCCATACCACGACTTCCTTGTCCCCACGTAGTTTTGCCTCGTGCATTTTGCGGATCAATGCAGGCAGAACATGCGAGTTGTTGAGGTCATAGTTATCGTTTGGTCCGTACAGGTTGGTAGGCATCACGGCTATAAATTTGCTGCCGTATTGGCGGTTATAGGCATGGCACATTTCTATGCCTGCGATCTTGGCCAAGGCGTAGGGGCGGTTGGTTGGTTCCAGCGGGCCGGTCAGGAGATATTCTTCCTTCATTGGTTGCTGACAGGCTTTCGGGTAGATGCAGGAAGATCCCAAAAACAGCAAGCGAGTAACATTGTTCTGCCATGCGCTATGGATGACATTGGACTGTATAACCAGATTGTCATGCATGAATTCTGCAGGGTAAGTGTTATTGGCGTGAATTCCCCCCACCTTTGCCGCGGCAAGTATGACGTAGTCCGGTTTTTCAGCGGTGAAAAAAACTTGCACTGCGGCTTGATCACGCAATTCGAGTTCGGCATGCGTACGCAGCAGCAGATTGTTATACCCGCGACTTTTCAGTTGACGAATCAGAGCCGAGCCGACCAAACCGCGATGCCCGGCTACATAAATTTTTGCATCTTTATTCATGTCTTACTCGTGATTTTTGGATACGATGTAGCCGTGCTTTTTCACCAGCTCATCACGCTCAGCGCCCTTGAGGTCTTCGCGCACCATCTCTGCGACCAGGTCATCGAAACTGATTTTGGGTGTCCAGCCGAGTTTGTTTTTGGCTTTGCTGGCATCGCCTAGCAGGGTCTCTACTTCGGTTGGGCGGAAGTAGCGCGGGTCGACAGCAACGATACATTTTCCGGCAGCGTCATAGCCCTTTTCATCCACGCCCTCACCTTTCCAGCCGACGCTCATGCCAAGCTCCTTGGCGGCGGCATTTACAAAATCACGCACGCTGTATTGCACGCCGGTGGCGATGACAAAGTCTTCAGGCTTGTCTTGTTGCAGCATCAGCCATTGCATTTCGACATAGTCTTTGGCATGACCCCAGTCGCGCAGGGAGTTCATATTGCCGAGATACAGGCACTCTTGCAGGCCGAGCTTGATGCGCGCCAGTGCGCGAGTGATTTTGCGCGTGACGAAGGTCTCGCCACGTATGGGTGACTCGTGGTTGAACAGGATGCCGTTGCAGGCGTAGATGTCATACGCTTCGCGGTAATTCACGGTGATCCAGTAGGCATAGAGCTTGGCTACGGCGTAGGGACTGCGCGGGTAGAAAGGGGTGGTTTCTTTTTGCGGTGTTTCTTGCACCAGGCCATATAACTCGGAGGTGGAAGCCTGATAGAAACGCGTTTTCTTTGTCAGGCCCAGAATGCGGATTGCTTCAAGAATACGCAACGATCCCAGCGCATCGGAGTTGGCGGTGTATTCAGGCTCTTCAAACGAAACGGCAACGTGGCTTTGGGCTGCCAGATTATAAATCTCGTCTGGTTGCACTTTCTGAATGATGTGCGTCAGGCTGGAAGAATCGGTCATGTCGCCGTGGTGCAGAAAGAACGGTCTGCCGGTCTCATGCGCATCATGAAACAGGTGATCGATACGCGCGGTGTTAAAGAGAGAGCTGCGGCGCTTGAGGCCGTGCACTTCATAGCCCTTATCCAACAGGAATTCTGACAGGTAGGCGCCGTCTTGGCCGGTTACGCCGGTGATTAGTGCCACTTTCTTGGTTTTGCTCATTTCAGTTTTTCCCTTATATGCGGCTATATATTTCGCTTTTCAGTGCCAGTTTATCAATTGTTAATAGCTTTTAATTCGTAAGTTGCAAAGCCTCACATACCAGCCCATCTATCGATGAAAATGCCTGATCATTTGTCAACAAGATCAAATCATGTATGAGTGCGCTTGCAGCGATAATTGCATCAGGAAGTTTTAAACGATTTTTTCGGCGCAATTTGATAGTTTCATCTTTCACTGAATCTATTAATTGTATTCGTTCAAGCAAAAATAATAGATCGCGTATTTTCTGTTCTTCCTCATCGAATATTCCAGCATACGATAACAATTCAATTTCAGTGATAATTGAAACACTGTAACTCCCCTCCGGAAGAGGAGAGGCAAGACGCCCGCTCACCAGATAAATAATTGCATTGGTGTCCAGCAAATATCGCTTAATCAATTCCACTCCGAGCGGATTTTTTTCTGATATTCGACACCATCAATCCCTTTAAATGAGGTGATGGCTCCTGCGAATTTCATCAATTTCTTTGCATTTGTATCGGCTATATTTTTAACAGCTTCATTTTCATCCAGCACTATTAACAATTCATGCCTTCCAATGCGAACAGTTTCCGGCAACTTGATGGTGACAAGCCTATCCGGCAAAACTTCATAGTCAATGTTTAAAGTAATCATGCTTGTTCTCCTTTGCAACCTTATTGCTATTCATATTATAGGGTACGTCCAACGCACCTTAAGCATCGGTGCATGAGACGCACCCTACATTATCCTGTTTCTATCTGCCGTAATTGTCTTCATAACGCTGAATATCGTCTTCACCCAAATATTCACCAACCTGAATCTCGACGATATGCAAGGGTTCGCTGCCGCGATTTTCCAGGCGATGTTTTGTACCTATCGGTATGTAAGTGCTCTGATTTCTGTGCACGGTGATGACTTCTTCCCCATTGGTGACCGTCGCCGTGCCGGATACCACCACCCAATGCTCGGAGCGCTGCTTATGGCTTTGCAAGCTGAGTCGAGCCCCGGGTGCAACTTCGATACGCTTGATCTTGAAGCCATCAGGATCTTCTTCCAGCACCGCATAATTGCCCCACGGGCGATTCACTTTCATATGGTAGATGTGCTCGGTAGCGCCCTTTTGCTGCAAGGCATCCACCACCTCGCGCACGCGCTGGGTCTGGTCGCTCTTCGAGATAAGTACCGCATCGGCAGTCTCGATCACGCACAGGTCTTCCACGCCGATCACGGCAACCAGGCGTTTTTCGGCACGCACCAGACTGTTCTTGCTACCCACCGCTATAACGTTGCCCTGCAAGGCATTGCCGTTCACATCCTTGGCAGAAATTTCATGCACCGCCTGCCAGCTGCCCACATCGTTCCAGCCTATGTCGCAGGGGATGAGCGAGACGCGGTCTGATTTTTCCAGCACGCCGTAGTCGATGGAGATGGAAGGCATGACAGCGAAGTGTTTTTCTACTGCATGCTGGAAACTGCTCCCTGCGCGAGTATCGGCAAGGATGGTCTGCACGACTTGATGAACGGCTGGCAAGTGTTGTTTTATCTCATTGAGTATCACCGAGGCACGCCATACGAACATCCCGGAGTTCCAGTAATAGTTGCCTTCTTTTAAAAATTTTTCGGCTGTGGCGAGATCGGGCTTTTCGGTAAATCTCTCTACGTCCAACACAAAGGACTGAGGCTCGAGGACTGAGGACTGAGCCAACCCGGTTGTTGTTATTCCACTCAGTCCCTGTCCCCCAGTCCTCAGTCCCGTTTTGTTGGTTTTGATGTAACCGAACCCGGTATCGGGACGAGTGGGTTGAATACCGAAGGTAACGAGCTTGCCGCTCTCTGCCGCCTCGATGGCGGTATTGAGATGTGCACGAAAACCCGCTTCGTCTTTGATGATGTGGTCTGCGGGTAGCACGACCATTATCGGATCTGCACCGTTCGCAGTGAGATAGGCTGCGGCCAGCGCAATGGCCGGCGCAGTGTTGCGTCCGACCGGCTCAAACAGAGACTGATAGGGCAGCAGGGCATGATAAGACTCGCCCTTGGCGTGCGCCTCCTGCGTGACGATCAACACATTCGCGGCTTCTATCGTGGGCGACAAACGGTTGATGGTGGTTTGCAGCAGCGTTGCGTCTCCATCCAGCGCCAGAAATTGTTTAGGCAAGTTTTGCCGTGACATGGGCCACAAGCGACTACCGCTTCCACCCGCAAGGATAACCGCATTTATTTGGCGCTTACTCATTTAAGGTTTCCACCATTAAAAGTTTCTTGCATGAAAAATTTCGCATCAAATCCATCCCCTGCGCTCAATGTCGGCAAGCATTGTATTGGCGGCAGTAACAAGTGCCAACACAAAAGCATGGCCGGATTGCAAGGCGCTGGTTAACACGACAGGGTCTTCAACGTATTCATGGACCATCTGATTTCTGAGATTGCGCATGATTATCCATTCGTCAGCAGAGTTTAACAATCCCAGACGTTCAGCACGATCGAGGTTGTCGATGTTAGAGGATGATTTCTCGCCCAGCGCAGCCAAAAGCAGTGGCAACAGTTTGTCGCCCACGGTATCTTGCAGTCGGCCAAATCTGCCCACGAATGCCTCCACTCGCTCTGCCAGTTCGTTGTTTTCTTCCAGCTTAATTGCTTGCTCCAGCGTAAATAGTTCACCAAACAGACGCTGATCTGTGGTGATTAAATGCTGGCATTCTTTGCGCACAACCCTTGCCAAAAACTGTAGACGCAGTGCGACCCTCGGCTCCACTGTCATAGCAATTGACCTTCTTTAAATGCAATATCATGGATCGGCAGACGCATCAGATTGGGTGCGCTGAGCAGCACGTCTACCTTGCGCCCATGCATGGCTCGCGACACTCTGGCAGACATCTGCGCAGCCAACAATGCAGGGTTTTCCACAGGTTCCGTTAATTCCAGCATTAAATCAAGATCGCCACCGTGCGCCGCATCATCCAGCCTGGATCCGAAAACGCGCACCCTGGATTCAACACCCGCAATTTGTTGAGCGAGCCGCCTGATAGCCTGAATTTGACTGTCAGTCAGGCGCATGATTTATCATTCATGAATATTCTCCAGCAAACCCTTCTGCTCTGCCTCGCGCTTCAACTCTTCTATCTCTTTACGAAGTCGCTCATACTCCTGCATCTTGCGCTTGAGAAAACCCACTGTAATGCGCGCCTTTTCCTCCACTCCGCGCGGGGTGAGCAGATAGGCGTAGGCAAGTTTGTTTTCGTTGTTGCGGAAATTTTTGATCTTCAGGCTGCCTTTGTCGACAAGTGCATTCAGGCAAAAATTCACTTTGCCAAGGCTAATACCCAGCAGTTTCGCCAAATCTCTTTGAGAAAGGCCGGGATTTTCTTCCAAGGTTTTGAGCAGACCGTAATGTGTGGTTTCGTCGAGCATGGATAGTGCGTTCAATCGGTGAACAGGGAGTATTACACCAGACTCAGTGTACAGATGTCAATGCTTGCTTTAGGCGCTCAGTGCAACACCTCAATCCACAGCACAATCAACTTGCTGTTGATTACTTCCTCCATTCGCTACAATGTCCGTCTTTATCGGCGCCCATCAATCCTAACGATACTCTGCATGATTGACACCCAACCTGCCACTTTGAATATTGCAATAGTGCGTTTCTCCGCACTCGGGGACGTACTTCTGATGGTACCGGCGGTGCGCAGCTTGCGCCGCAGCTTTCCCCGCGCGACCATTACCTGGATTACCAGCCCGCTCGCCTACTCCCTGTTGCAAGGTCTGGAAGGGGTAAACTTTGAGGTTTACGACAAACCCAGGTCGCTTGCTGCTTACCGTGCTTTTTATCGCGCATTCAGTAAGCGCAACTTTGATGTGGTGCTGGCGATGCAGGCTAATCTGCGTATCAATCTTCTGTACCCTGCTTTACATGCGCCGATTAAAATTGGTTTTGACCGCACCCGCGCACGGGAAGGCCAGTGGCTGTTTTGCAATCGGTCTATTCCGTTTGCGGACTCGCATCTGGTGGACAGTTTTTTGTCATTCGCCGCACAGTTAGGCGCCAGCCCTTGTGCAGCAGAGTGGAATTTGCCGATTGCGGAGCAAGAACTAGTACGGGCAAAAAAACAACTTCAGCATTTGCCCCGCCCGTTGATTGCCATCCACCCCCTCGCCAGCAAGCAGGAACGCAACTGGATATTTGAGCGCTATGTGGAGGTCATTCAAACGTCTATCAGCAATTGGCATGCGGGAATTGTATTGACTGGCGGCAATTCTGCGATAGAGCGAGATTTTTGCGCGCGGCTGGCCAGCATCGCACCCGATCATACATTGAACCTGTGCGGGCAGACCACGCCCAAACAACTTGCCGCAGTACTTGCACAGGCTGATGTACTGCTTGCGCCAGACACAGGGCCAGTGCATATGGCGCGGGCGATGAATACGCCGGTGGTGGGCTTGTATGCGGTCGCCTCACCCAAGCTGAGCGGGCCTTATGGGGCACAGCAATACGTGGTGAATCGCTATCCTGAGGCCGTCCGCAAATTTCTGGGTAAAGATCCCGAGCGCGTGCCGTGGAATACCCGTGTGCACCATCCCGATGCGATGGCACTGATCCAGACTGAAGATGTGATGCAGCAATTAACCAGACTTTTTGATACCCCCAGATTTCTTGAAACTATCAGTCATGCTTAATACACGCCATATTTACACCGTCCTGTTGTGGTTATTGCTCCCATATATTTTTTTCCATCTGCTGTGGCGTGCACGCAAACAACCCGAGTACCTGCAGCACATTGCAGAGCGTTTTGGCTTTTATGCCGTGAATAGCGACAAGCCTGTTATCTGGCTGCACACGGTTTCAGTAGGCGAAACTCGCGCAGCGGCCAGTCTGGTGCAGCGCTTACAACTTGCTTATCCCGATCATCAATTATTGCTCACGCACACCACGCCCACCGGCCGTAATGCCAGCGAACAACTCTATGGTGACAAGGTGCTGCGTGTTTATCTGCCTTACGATTATCCGTTTGCAGTGCGGCGTTTTCTGCAACACTTCAAACCGTGCGTTGGCGTGCTGCTTGAAACGGAAATCTGGTTTAACCTGATCAGTTGTTGCCATACTGCACAGGTCCCCTTGCTACTACTCAATGCGCGTCTTTCGGAAAAATCAGCCTCAGCCTATCGGCGCTTCCCCAGGCTGTCAAAATCAGGCTTAAGCCAGTTAAGCGCAGTTGCCGCACAGAGCGAAGAAGATGCCGCTCGGCTTGGCGCGCTGGGTGCACACAATGTCGCGGTCATGGGCAACCTCAAATACGATATTGAACCACCGCCGGCCATGCTGGAATTGGGCAAGCATCTGCGTATCCAGTTTGGCACAGACAGGCCGGTGTTTCTTGCCGCCAGCACCAGGGCAGGTGAAGAAGCGCTACTGCTGTCCGCTCTCAAACAAATTGATGAACTCGCTCTGCTCACCGTGATTGTTCCGCGCCACCCGCAACGCTTTGACGAGGTTGCCTCGCTGCTGACGCAACACGGCATCCGCTTTCAGCGGCGCAGCGAGAATCGCCCGATTGCCGCAGACACTCAAGTGGTATTGGGTGACAGCATGGGTGAAATGTTTGCCTATTACGCTGCCTGCGATATTGCCTTTATCGGCGGCAGCCTGTTGTCGTTTGGAGGCCAAAATCTGATTGAAGCCTGCGCCGTAGGCAAGCCGGTACTGATAGGTACGCACACTTACAATTTTACCCAGGCCAGTAACCTTGCCGTTGCGCAGGGTGCAGCAGCGAGGGTGCAAGATGAAGACAAGCTTGCTGATACCCTGCAAAAACTGCTACGCCAGCCTGATCAAAGATTGCGCATGGGTACGGCCGGACTGGCTTTCGTCAATGCCAATCGTGGTGCAACCGAAGAAGCTTTTTCAAAAATTGAACATGCCCTCTCTAGTACTTAAGTCGACTCTACCAACCTGTCAGGTTTAAAGTAAAATGCGCAATTGCTTAACTTTTTCCTGACATCGCTGGGAATCAATAAAAAAAGGGAAAAATAATGATTTTAGTCACGGGCGGTGCCGGTTTTATTGGCGCAAATTTTGTTTTGGACTGGGTCGCGCAAGGGACCGAAGGCGTCATCAATGTCGACAAACTCACCTACGCCGGCAATCTGGAAAATTTGTCCAGTTTGCAGGGTAAAGGGCAGCACATTTTTGTTCACGGCGATATTGGCGACAGCGCGCTGTTACATCGACTATTGGCAGAACATCAACCGCGCGCCATTATCAATTTTGCCGCCGAGTCCCACGTTGATCGCTCTATCCACAGCCCGGAAGATTTTATCCAGACCAATATCGTCGGCACCTTCCGTTTGCTGGAAGCCACTCGTGCCTACTGGTCTGCTTTGGCTGCTGTCAAAAAATCCACATTCCGCTTTCTTCATGTTTCCACCGACGAAGTGTATGGCTCACTAGCCAGGGACGAACCCGCCTTCACCGAGTCGCATGCCTACGAGCCCAATAGTCCCTACTCGGCAAGCAAAGCCGCCAGCGACCATCTGGTACGCTCTTATCACCATACCTATGGCTTGCCGGTGCTGACCACCAACTGCTCTAATAATTACGGTCCATATCACTTTCCGGAAAAACTCATACCGCTGATGATCGTCAATGCACTCGCTGGCAAGCCCTTGCCTGTGTATGGCGATGGTCAGCAAATACGTGACTGGCTCTACGTCAAAGATCATTGCAGCGCGATCCGCCGTGTGCTGGAAGCCGGCAGATTGGGCGAGGTATACAACATCGGCGGCTGGAATGAAAAGGCCAATCTTGAGATTGTTAATACAGTCTGCGCATTGCTAGATGAGATTCAACCACGTGCCGACCGCAAACCCTACCGCGATCAAATTAGCTACGTTGCAGACCGCCCCGGCCATGACCGTCGTTATGCCATCGATGCGCGGAAGCTTGAGCGCGAACTGGGCTGGAAACCCGCCGAGACTTTCGATACAGGCATCCGCAAAACCGTGCAGTGGTACCTGGATAACCAGGACTGGGTGAAGAATGTGTTGTCTGGCAGCTATAAGCAGTGGGTAGAAAAAAACTACGCGGGGCGTGCTTGATGAAAATTTTGCTGCTTGGCAAGAACGGCCAGGTTGGCTGGGAACTGCAGCGCAGCCTCGCGCCCCTGGGCGAAGTAGTCGCACTGGATGCTGCCAGCAAGGAATTTTGTGGAGACTTGAACAACCTGAAAGAACTTGCACTAACTGTGCGCAGGGTTGCACCCGACATTATCGTCAATGCAGCCGCACACACCGCAGTTGATAAAGCTGAAAGCGAACCTGAGATCGTTCGCACCATCAACGCGCTGGCACCCGCTCTGCTGGCACAGGAAGCCAAGCGGCTTGGCGCCTGGCTCATCCACTACTCCACCGATTATGTATTTGACGGCAGTGGCAACAAGCCCTGGCAAGAGACTGATGAGACGGGCCCGCTTAACGTCTATGGTTCAAGCAAGCTCGAAGGCGAACAGTCCATCCATCAATCCGGCTGTAATCACCTGATCTTCCGCACCAGTTGGGTCTATGGCGCACGCGGCGCCAACTTTGCCAAAACCATGCTGCGCCTGGCAGGAGAACGCGACAGCCTGAGTATCATCAACGACCAGATAGGCGCACCCACCGGGGCCGATCTGCTGGCCGACATCACAGCGCATGCTATACGCGCAGCTCGTCCTAGACCGGAATTATCCGGGTTGTATCATTTGGTCGCGGCGGGTGAAACCTCATGGCACGGCTATGCCAGCCTTGTAATTGATTATGCCCAGCGCGCGGGGGTATCGATGTGGATTACGCCAGAAGACGTGCACCCTGTGCCCACCACTTCCTTCCCCACCCCCGCCAAGCGCCCGCTTAACTCACGCCTGGATTGCACCAAGCTGCAAAACACATTTGATTTGGTTTTGCCACAATGGCAGACCGGTGTCACTCGTATGCTGGAAGAGGTGCTGGGGAAGTAGTAAGTAGTAAGTGGGGAGTGGGGAGTGGGGAGTGGGGAGTGGGGAGTGGGGAGTGGGGAGTGGGGAGTAAAAACAGTGACTTCTCCACTTTCAACTTGCCAGAAGGAGATCCAATGAGTAAACCGCACGAGCAACTGGAAGCGTGGAAGTTTGCCATGCAACTTGCAAAATCTGTTTATCAGCTCACTTCCAGCTTCCCGATTGAAGAGCGTTATGGACTTGCACAACAAATGAGACGAGCAGCAGTATCAATACCAAGCAATATCGCTGAAGGGGCGGGCCGTAACGGTGCTAAAGAGTATTTGTACTTTATTGGTATTTCTCGAGGATCATTGGCAGAACTGGATACACAATTGCAACTAGCGGTGATGCTAAACTTTACCAAACCAGATCACATTGCCTTTGAATTAGCTGATCGCACAGGAAAGTTACTTACAGGCTTACATAAAAAATGGAACTCACAATGACCCACTCCCTACTTCCCACTTCTCCACTATCCAGAAAAGGCATTATCCTCGCCGGCGGCTCCGGCACCCGTCTGCACCCTGTCACTCTGGCAGTTTCCAAGCAGCTGTTGCCGGTGTATGACAAACCGATGATTTACTATCCCCTCTCTGCACTGATGATGGCGGGGATACGCGACATTCTGATTATCTCCACCCCGCAGGACACACCTCGCTTTCAGCAGTTGCTGGGAGACGGCAGTGCCTGGGGTTTGAATCTGCAATACGCCGTGCAACCTTCACCCGACGGTCTGGCACAGGCTTTCATTATTGGCCGAAATTTTGTCGGCAAAGATCCTTCCGCCCTGGTGCTGGGTGACAACGTTTTCTACGGTCACGACTTTCAGAAACAATTGCAAAGCGCCTCCAGCCGCACTGAAGGCGCAACTGTGTTTGCCTACCATGTGCGCGATCCCGAGCGTTATGGCGTAGTTGAATTTGACGCAAAAGGCCGCGCCATTTCACTGGAAGAAAAACCCTTGGTACCCAAGTCAAATTATGCCGTCACCGGCCTGTATTTTTACGACAATGCAGTATTGGACATCGCTAAAAATCTTAAACCATCGGCACGCGGCGAGCTGGAAATTACCGACGTCAATCGCATCTACCTCGAGCAGGGCAAACTGTCAGTTGAAATGATGGGGCGCGGATATGCATGGCTGGACACAGGTACCCACGAATCGTTACTTGAAGCCAGCCAATTTATTCAGACGATAGAACATCGCCAGGGACTAAAGATTGCCTGCCCGGAAGAAATCGCCTACCGCCAGGGATTTATTGATACAGCGCAGATGGAGAAGCTCGCCGCCCCCCTGATCAAGAGCGGATACGGCGAATATCTGCTGCAAATTCTCAAAGAAAAAAGTTTGTCCATATGAAAGCGATCACCACCGAAATAAATGACTTGTTGATTGTAGAGCCAAAAATATTTGGTGACGACAG
>Ga0315270_10001000_pt1 | contig 15147 bp, 8 predicted proteins | sample C1_bottom_MG_FD_204932 | JGI IMG/M metagenome (GOLD analysis project Ga0315270, IMG submission 204932) | Sediment microbial communities from Yellowstone Lake, YNP, Wyoming, USA - C1_bottom | ecosystem: Environmental > Aquatic > Freshwater > Lake > Sediment | place: USA: Wyoming | collected... | reverse complement strand
CAGGGCCCTGAACATGGAACCACCATGCCTGCGGGCCCCGTCCTAGCCATGCTCGCCCGGCGCTCCCAGCGCGGCCCGTGCGAATTCTAAAACACACTCTAAGATGAGCTGCTGAGGTCCGTTCTGGACCCCGGCCCTGGCGTGTCCTGAATGACCCGTCGCAATTCCGCGAGAGAAAAGGGCTTCTGGATGACAAGGACGGTGGGGAACCCGGCGAGCAGAAGCTTCAGATCATTGTCCATGAACCCGGTGGCCACAAGGACTCGCAGGTTGGGGTGGCGCTGGAGGATGCGGGGGAGGGTTTCGCCCCCGCTGAGGCCCGGCATGTTGTGATCCAGGATCACGAGATCCGCCTCCAGACCCGCGTCCAGACGGCGGATACCCTCAAGGCCACCGGATGCCGTGTCCACCTGGTGCCCGAGTTGTTCGAGCATGGGGGGCAGGGTGCGAAGGATCAGCGCATCGTCATCCACCACCAGGATGCGGAGGCTGCTGGAAGGAACCGCGGGAGAAGGTGTGCTGACCACGGCCGAGGAGACTTCCGTTTCTGCCGCGGGGAAGCAGAGGGTGATGCACGTTCCTTTCCCAACCTCGCTCTGGATGTCCAGGGACCCGTCGTGGGCCTTCATCATGCCGTACACCATGGCCAGCCCGAGGCCTGTCCCACGGCCCGGTGGCTTGGTGGTGAAGAAGGGCTCGGTCACCCGGGACAGGATCTCCGCGGGGATGCCATGGCCCGTATCGGCCACCACCAGGATTACCTGGGTGCCCTGGCTGCGGGTCGTCACCTGAAGCGTCCCGCCACGGGGCATGGCGTCGAATGAATTCACGCAGAGGTTCATAAAGGCGCTGCCCAGTGTGCTGGGCTCGCCCATGATGGGAGGAAGCCCCTCCTCCAGGTGGACGTCGAAAGTGAACCGCTGGCGGCTGGTTCGGACGAGAAGATCGAGTTCTTCGCGCACCAGGGCATTGAGGTCCATGATCCTGGCTTCCTGCAGCCCCTTCCGGGCGAAGTCCATGAGGCCCTTCACCAGGTCCCGGCCCCGGCCGGCGGCCTTCTCGATGGTCTGGAGCGACCGCATCAGGAACTCGCTGTCGTCGGCTTTGGCCTGCAACAGGGAAGACATGCCGAGGATGGCGGCCAGCACGTTGTTCATGTCGTGGGCGATGCCTCCGGCCAAACTCCCCAGGCTATCGAGCTTCTGGGCATGCTGGACCTCGGCTTCCAGCTTCCGGCGGTCCTCCTCCGAGCGCCGGAGTTCGGTGAGATCCATCGCGAAGACCAGCAGCGCCGGCCCGTCCGGAAGGTCGAGGACCACGGCCCGGACTTCCACAGGCACCTGGTTGCCCCGGAGGGTCATGAAGACCTCTTCGATGGGAGGATTCGAGCGCTTGCTGATATGTGCGGTCCTGATTCGTTCGGTCACCACATGGTGGAAGTCAGGATGGACGATATCGGTCACGGTCAGATTGAGCATTTCCTCGGGAGACTCGGCTTCCATCAGCTTCGCCATGGCCTTATTGGCCTGGACGAGGCGTCCCGCATGCCTGATGTACATCGGAGCAGGGGAGGCATCGAAGAGCAGGCGGAAGCGCATCTCACTTTCCTTGAGCCTCTGCGCGGCCTCGACCTCCTGGGTGATGTCGCGGAGGAAGGCGATGATTTCGCCATTGGAGGCCAGGAGTGAAGCCGTCACTTCCAGGCCGATGAGGCGGCCATCCTTGGTACGGTGCCGGGTCCGGAAGCGGTGCTCTGTGTCCAGGCCCCGCTGGATGTTCACGACGCGGCGGGCGGTCTCCTCGGGCATTTCCAGCGCTTCCACCCGGGAGATGGGTTGGCCCAGTAGCTCCTTGCGGGTATAGCCGGACAGCTGGCAGTAGGTGTCGTTCACCCACTGGAGATGGCCCTGCCGGTCCAGCAACCAGAGGCTGTCCGGCGTGGCGGCCTGGATGGCCTCGAAGCGTTGGGAACTCTCCTTCAATTCGGCCATCATCAGGCGCTGCTCCGCCGCCGATTTTTCGCGCCTGCGCACCCAGGTCAGGATGGCCGCGCCACCCATCGCCCAGAAAGCGAGGACGATCAGCACGGAGATGGCCTTGTGGGAGAAGCCAGCGGCCGCGGGGCCTGTTCCTAGCGGGACGATGATGCTGATACCGCCTCGCACCTCGCCCACCTTGTAGCCCTGCTTCGCATGGCAGGACAGGCAGCTCTGCTCCACGACGAAGGCACCCATGAAGCGGAGGACGGGCTCGCCGTCCTGCTGGAGCCTCTCCGAGAATTCCCGGGCCCCGCTCTCGAAGGCTTCAAGGGCCTTCCGCTCCCAGGGATCCGGGGCGTTCTCAGGCCGGATGGGACGGAGGCTGGTGAGGTGGTTATAGGCACCTTTCACTGGCTCGTGGACCTTGTCCATCACACCGGCGGAATCGATGGACGGGACGTACATCCCACCTCGTTCCGCAGCCCAGTGCTGGTAGGCCAGGTTTCTGAGATAGGCATCCGTAGCCTGGTTGAGGGCGATCTCCCGTTCCTCCACGGTGGCGTAGTACATGAGCACCCCGAGGAAGCAACCAACCACCAACGTCCAGACCCCGAACCAGACCAGGAAGGACACCATCAGACTGGATCGGCCCGGGGGCAACGGGGGCTTGAGGGGCATGGAGGCTCGTTCGAGGCAGGCCCGCCAGGGCTGTGGTGGATTCAAAGGTCGGAGGTCGCCCTCTTTCGACCGATCGATGTTCCGAGGGATTGAGGCATTAAAGACCCAGTGGTGATTTTTATCACGATCCAAGAGTTGATTCGGCTTATGGCTGTAAGAATTTTAATCGGAGTCACATGTAAATTTGCCATTGAAATCCCGGATCCGGGTCGTAAAGAACAAATTCCTACTCCAGGTAGGCCCTATCCGCGGAGCGCCGTTGCTGACCGATCCATTGCTCATTCAGAAGGTGGCCCGACGCGTGGTCGTGGCCCTTTGCGTGGCGATCGGTGCTGTGGCGGTCCTCGCGATTCTTGGAGCCATCCTGGATGCACGGAGCCTTGCGGCCATGGGCCAGGGCAAGGTTCCGATGCACCTTGCCGGGGCTGTCCTGATGATCCTGCTGGGTGGCGCCATCCTGGGGTTGGAGACACAGTCCCCTTCGGCGGCACTTCGGCGAGTGGCCGTTGGCGTGATCCTGGGTGTGCTGGTTTTGAGCCTGGGCATGGCAATCGGGCCCATCCTGGGAGGCGCGCCCTTTCTCCGACGATGGACCTTCCTGGGAAGGCTCCCCTCCTTTCTCACCTGCCTGGCCATCTCTTTCGCAGCCTTGTCGGCACTCACGCGATGGTTCAGCCCCGAGCCGCGCTGGCGAGTGCGGCAGTGGGCCGCGCTCCTGGCGCAGATTCCCCTGTTGATCGGCACGATGGTGCTGGTCAGCTATGCCGCGGGCGCTCCTCTGTTGTACGAATCGGGAAGCACGCCCATGTCCCTGCCTTCGGCCCTTTGCTCGGTGGGGCTCGGCCTTGCGCTGATGGTCGCCGCGGGCTGCGACACCTGGCCCCTGGCGGTGTTCGGGTTCGTGTCCGGGAAGGGGCGCGATCCGCGGCCCCACTGGTTCACCACGGGCCCCCTGGCGCTGTTCCTGCTGCTCGGCGTGCTGGTCCTCAGTGGCGGTTCTTTCTTCATGAGGGGGCAGCTCAAGGCGACTCGGGCGCAGGTGCGTTCGGAGCTAGCGACCATCGCGGGATTCAAGGCCCATCAAATCGGGGGCTGGTTTGGGGAACGTCGCATCGACGCCAACCGGATATTCCGCGGGGCAGTGATCCAGGGTGGGCTGCGGCGCTTCCTGGCCGGATCACCCCAGGCACCGTCAGAGCCGCAGCTACGAGCCTGGATGGAGGATCTGCGAAAGGGGCCGTACCGGCAGGTGGTCCTGTTCGACCGGCAGGGCCGAGTACGGATCTCGGTGCCCTCAGGAGAGGCTTTCAGCACCGAGGACATGGATGTCTCCGAACTCCAGGCGGCCCTCCACGCCAAGGAAGTCCTGATGCGCGATCTCCATCAGCATCCGGGCAAGCCGGACATCCACCTGAGCCTGTGGATTCCCATTGGGGCCAGCGCGGAGCCTGGATCCCTGGCTGAGGGGACGCTTCTCCTGCGGATGGACCCGCGGGAATTCCTCTACCCCCTTGTCCAATCCTGGCCCACGGCCAGTGCCACCGCCGAGACCCTGCTGGTGCGCCAGGAGGGGGATGACATCCTCTACCTGAGCGAGCTGCGGCATCGCGCCCAGCCGGCCATGAGCCTCCGCGTGCCACTGAGGGCCGACCCTCTCATGCTTTCCATCCTGGCCGAACGAAGCCGGGAGGGCATGGTGGCCGGCCTGGACTATCGCGGAGAGCCGGTGCTGGCCACCCTGCACCAAGTGGATGACACGCCCTGGAGCATGGTGGCCAAGGTGGATGAGGCCGAGGTGTACGGTCCTCTGCGCCGGGGAGTGTGGATCGGTGGCATCGGACTGATCGGGGTGGTGGTCATCGTCGCCGCCGGACTGGGCCTGATGGTGCGTCACCACGACGCGGAGATGATCCGCAAGCAGCTGAGGCTCTCCCAGCGCTTCGAGTGGCTCATGCGGGAGGCCAACGACATCATCTTCCTGATGGATGGCGAAGGCCGGATCAAGGAGGCGAACACCCGGGCCGTGGAGCACTACGGCTACACCCTTTCGGAATTGAAGGCCATGCAGATGGTGGATCTGCGTTCACCGGAGGCTCGGGACGAGGCCCAGGAGCGGTTCACCGAGATGATGGCCCTCGGCGCGATCCGGTTCGAGACCGTTCACCGCCGCAAGGATGGGTCGGTGTTCCCGGTAGAGGTGAGCGCCAAGCTGGTACACCTGGAGGGTGAACCGAGGGTGATCAGCTTCGTCCGGGATATCGCCGAGCGGCAGTCCCAGCAGCGCGCACTCCAGCGCATGACCCAACTCTATGCCGCCCTGAGCCAGGTGAACCAGGCCATCGTGTGGACGAAAACCCGTGAGGAATTGTTCGCCAGGATCTGCGGGGCGATGGTGGAACAGGGGTGGTTCCGCATGGCCTGGATCGGCTGGAACGATCCCGCCACGTGCCGGGTCGCCGTGGCGGCCCAATATGGGGATACGAAGGGTTATCTGGACGCATTCGAGGTGCGCAGCGACGACACACCCATCGGCCATGGACCCATGGGCACGGCCATCCGGGAGGACCGTCCCTGCATCCTCAACGACTACCTGAGCCTGCCTGAATCAGGAGCCTGGCGGGAGGCTGCGAACCGTTCCGGCTTCGCCTCCGCGGCGGCCTTCCCCATCCGGTTGGGAGGCAAGCCGGTCGGCGCGCTGGCGGTGTACGCCGGGGAGAAGGATTTCTTCGGCGTCCAGGAGGCTTCGCTGCTAGGAGAAGCGGCCTTGAATGTCTCCTTCGCCACTGATCACCACGACCAGGAGGCACAGCGGCGGCACGTGGAGGATTCGCTCCGGAAGGTGCGGGTGGCAGTCGAGCAGAGTCCCGTCACCATCGTCATCACCGACGCGGGCGGAGCCATCGAGTACGTGAATCCGAAGTTCACCGAGGTGCTTGACTACACCTTTGATGAGGCGATGGGGAAGAACCCAAAAATCCTGAAAGCCGGAGGGATGCCCCCGGAGATCTACAAGCAGATGTGGGAGACCATTCTGGCGGGGAATGTGTGGAAGGGAGAGTTCCGGAACCGGAGGAAGGACGGCGGAATCATCTTCGAACGCGCCACCATCGCGCCCATCCGGAATGACGAGGGCGCCATCACCAACTTCGTGGCGGTCATGGAGGACATCACTGAGCATAAGCGGGCCGAGGAGGAACGCCGGACCCTGGAGGCCCAGATCCAGCAGTCGCAGAAGCTGGAAAGCCTTGGCAACCTCGCCGGCGGCGTGGCCCACGACATGAACAACGTGATGGGCGCGATCCTTGGCATCGCGTCCGTCCACCGCGAAAGGCTGGACTCTGCTGATCCCCTGGCCCGGTCGCTGGACACGATCATCAGCGCCTGCCTGCGCGGGCGCGGCGTGGTCAAGAGCCTCCTCTACTTCGCCCAAAAGGACATCGAGGGAAAGCAATCCATCGACCTCAACACCCTGGTCCGGGACATGGCCCAGCTCCTGGCGTATACCACCCTGAAACGCGCGGAGTTCTCGATGGATCTCCAGGAGGACTTCGGGGTGATCCAGGGCGAGGCGGGAGCGCTGGGTCATGCCCTCATGAACCTCTGCCTGAATGCCATGGATGCCATGCCAGTGGGCGGAACCATCACCGTCCGGACGCGCCGGCAGCCGGGCGGTGGCGGCACTCTGTCCGTGTGTGATACCGGCCACGGCATGACCCCAGAGGTGCTCGCCAGGGCTACGGAGCCTTTCTTCACCACCAAGCCCTTGGGCAAGGGCACGGGCCTGGGGCTCTCCATGGCGTTCGGCACCATGAAGGCCCACGGGGGCGCCCTGGAGATCCGCAGTCAGCCAGGCTCAGGCACGGAGGTCATCCTGAGTTTCCCGGCGGAGCTGGGATCGTCCGTCCATCGCGAGTCGGACGCGCCGGTGGACGGGAAGGCCGCTTCCGATGGTGTGTTGCGGATCCTCCTGGTGGACGACGACGAGCTCGTCCGGGAATCCATGTCCCTGCTGATCGAGTGCGTGGGCCATCGGGTCCATGTGGTGGGCAGCGGGGCCGAGGCGATCGAGTACTTCCAAAGCGATTCGGCCGTGGACCTGGTGATCCTCGACATGAACATGCCCGGCCTCAGCGGGGCGGAGACGCTGCCGCGCCTGTTGGCCCTGAGGCCTGGACAACCGATCCTGCTGGCCAGCGGCTACAGCGAGGAGGACATGGCGCCGATCCTGGCGGCCCATCCCTCAGTCCACAGCCTAGCCAAACCGTTCACCCTGAAGGAACTCCAGAGGAAGCTGGCCGAGATGGGGCTGAACCTGTCTATTTGATCAGATCCGGTCCAGATCTTCCTTGCCGGTCCCCACCTTCCAGACCAGGGGTTCGTAGTTGGCGAGTCCCGCCTTGAAGAAGGGATCGCCAGCCTGCAGGGCGTCCAGATCCGCCAGGGGATTTTCGTCCTGGACGCGCACCAGCCACATGCCCCCGAACCGCGGATCCAGGGGGCCCGAGGCCAGCAGGATGCCCTGCTCCTTCAGCGTGCGGAGGTAGGCGCGGTGGGCCTCCGTGACGGCCTCGATCTCGGTGAGGGGGCGGCGGTAGCGGACGAGAATAATGGCGTACATGGGATCTCCTCTGGTCGGGGTGTCAATCGCGCACGATGCGCGTGCCCACGGTGGCGGGGTCCTCGGTGGCGAGGGCCTCGGCGGTGGTGATGAGCACTTCGTGGCCGCCGCCCTCCAGGTAGGCCAGGGCGCTTTCGATCTTGGGACCCATGCTGCCGGGCGGGAACTGGCCCTCGGCAAGATGCTTCCGGGCCTCGCTGGCCGTGAGGCGGTCCATCCAGGCTTGAGTAGGCTTGCCGAAGTCCAGGGCCACCTTGGCCACGCCCGTGAGGATGATGAAGAGGTCAGCGCCCAGCTGGGCCGCCAGCAGGGCGCTGAGACGATCCTTGTCGATGACGGCCTCCACACCCACCAGGAAGCCGCTGGCGTCCCGGATGACGGGGATGCCGCCGCCGCCACCCGCGATGACCGAACTACCGGATTGGAGCAGGATCTTGATGGCGTCGAGCTGGACGATTTCAATGGGCCGGGGCGAGGGCACCACCTTGCGCCAGCCGCGGCCGGAATCCTCCTTCATCTTCCAGCGCTTGGATCGCATCAGCTCCAGGGCGCGGAACTCGGGATAGAACGGCCCCACGGGCTTGGTGGGGTCCTGGAAGCCCTTGTCCTCCTTGTCCACCACCACCTCGGTGAGGACGGAGGTGACCGGTGTGTCGAGGCCCATGAACTTCAGGCGGTTGATGAGCATGCGCTCCAGCATGTAGCCCATGGAGCCCTGGGTCATGGCGCCGCAGATATCCAGGGTGTAGGGCGGGATCTGGCCCGACCCGGCCTCCTGCTGGATGAGCAGGTTGCCCACCTGGGGGCCGTTGCCGTGCACCACACAGAGCGCGTAGCCCTCGGCCACCACCCGTGCCAGCATCTCCGCCGTCTCTCGGGCGTTCTCCAGCTGCTCCTCCTGGAGCCCGCGCTCCTTCTCCTTTAGAAGGGCATTGCCGCCGATGGCCAGGAGCGCGATCCGTCGCTGGTTCATCGCGGGCTCCGAGCGTGACCGGGCGTCTCGCGTATCCGCGCAGCGGATGCCGAGAGAAGGGCGTTTCCACCAATGGCCAGGAGTGCGATCTTTCGGGTCATGCAAAGCCCCGGGAAACCGGGATTCTAGCAAGATGCCGGGGGGACGGCCATCACAGTGGACGAACCATCAAGTCATGCACCAGCATCCGGTCCCGGTCCACCTGATTCCCGATGCGATAGGTGGCTGCGCCCGCATCGGTAAAACCGGCTTTGGCGTAGAAGCGGATGGCGCGGGGGTTCTGCTCCCAGACCTGCAACCAGACGCCGTCGTGGCCCGCAGCGACTGCATGATCCAGGGCGGCGGCCATCAGCCCCTGGGCGGCACCTTGCCCGTGCAGTGAGGCATCCACATAGAACCGAGCCACTTCCAGAGGTTTGACGAAGTGGAAAGCAGCCGTTTCCGACTCCGGCCCGCAGGCCCGGAGCAGGGTGTAGCCCAGGAGGACGCCCTGCCGCTCGATCACGAGCGTCCGACAGACCGGATCGGCCAGCTCCGCCGCCTGCTGTTCCGCCCCGAAGGTCTCCGCCAAGTGCAGCTCCAAATTCGAGGAAGGGATCAACCCCGTGTATGTTTCGCGCCAGAGGCGCCTACCCAGGATCGCCAGATCCTGGGTATCGACGGGAAGTGCGGGTCGGATGAGCACCCACCGAGCTTACCAAAGTGGAACGAGCTTCTAGCCACACCCGACGATGCCGCGATGAAGCCAGCCGGGATGCACCGCAAGGAAGGGCCCGCAGGGCAACGTGGTTCGTTGTTCAAGGGACCTGACGCCGCGGGGCGCCCGGCTGGCTTCATCCCTCCGGGCGAGGGGCGGCGGGCGTCGTGATGCAGCGTCACGCTCGTCGCGCGTAGTACCTGCTACGCTTCGACTCGCGTTCCTCGCCTCGCTCGCCCGGCGCACCTCGCGCGGCGCCGTGGGGTGTGGTTAGGAGCTCGATAACCCGCTACAATGCTCGTTTTGGCGAGCCCCCATGCACATCCAGGAACTGATCCTCCGCCTCCAGCGGTTCTGGGCCGACCGGGGTTGCCTCATCGGCCAGCCCTACGATCTAGAAAAGGGCGCGGGCACCATGAATCCGCTCACCTTCTTCGGGGCCCTGGGGAGCAAGCCCTGGAACGTGGCCTACGTGGAGCCCTCGCGACGCCCGGCGGACGGCCGCTATGGCGAGAATCCCTTCCGCGTCTACAAGCACCTCCAGTTCCAGGTGATCCTCAAGCCCAGCCCCGCAAAGGTGCAGGATCTCTACATCGAAAGCCTGGAGGCCCTGGGCATCGACCTCACCAAGCACGACCTCCGTTTCGAGGAGGACAACTGGGAATCCCCGTCCCTGGGCGCCTGGGGCGTGGGCTGGCAGGTGGTGCTGGATGGCATGGAGATCAGCCAGTTCACCTACTTCCAGCAGGTGGGCGGCCTGGACTGCCGGCCCGTGAGTGCTGAGCTGACCTACGGCATCGAGCGCATCTGCATGTTCCTGGGCGGCTACGACAACATCTTCGACCTGGTGCACGGCGAGGTGAAGACGGACGACGGCGTGTTCCCCGTGACGTACGGCCAGATGCGCCAGCGCGAGGAATTCGAGCTCTCCGCCTACAGCTTCGAGCACGCGGACATCGACCTGCACCGCACCCTCTTCGATGCCTTCGAGAAGGAGGGCTGGCGGCTGCTGAAGGACCATGGCCACTTCCTCAGCGCCTACGAGCAGGCCCTCAAGATGAGCCACACCTTCAACGTGCTGGATGCCCGCGGCGCCGTGAGCACCACCGAGCGGCCGGGCATCATCAAGCGCGTGCGCGACCTGGCCTGCGCGTGCGCCCGGGCCTACTTGGAGCATCAGGAGGGCGTCGTCGCACCTGCCGAAGCCACCGGGAAGGGAGGTGCGAAGTGAACGCCACCCAGACCTTCCTGCTGGAGCTGCACTGCGAGGAGATTCCGGCGCGATTCCTGAGTAAATTGGGATCCGAGTTTGCTGAGAAATTCCGACAATGGGCTGAAACGGAAGATGTGCATCCGCGATTAGGCTGGACCCAGGAAGAGCGTCTTGATCTAGATGCTTCTGAAGAATTCGTCCTTCCTACGGCCTATACGGATTTTATTTCTCCTCGCAAACTCGCATGGCGGTTCGAAGAGATACTCGCGCTCCAACCCGACCAGACAGAAATCCAGTCCGGCCCGCCCCAGCGCATGTGCGTGGGGGAGGACGACAAGCCCACCATCCAGGGCGAGAAGTTTGCCGAGAAGTGGGGCGTGCCGTTCTCGGCCGTGCGCTTCGAGCAGCCCGCGGGCAAGAAGGAACCCTGCGCGGTGGTGACCATCACGAAGCAGGGGCGGCCCACGGTGGACCTCCTGGCGGAGGCGCTGCCGGGCCTCATCGCCGGGCTGCATGTGCCCAAGGCCATGCGCTGGGGCAAGTCGGACTTCGAGTTCGTGCGGCCCATCCGGAACATCCTCTGCCTCTTCGGGGATCAGGTGGTGCCCATCACGGTGGACGGTGTCGCGGCCACGAACACCACCTGGGGCCATCGGCTGTACCACCGCCAGCACCCTGCGCCGGTGACGATCGCCACGCCCGAAGCCTATGAGTCGGCCCTGGAGGCTGCGGGCGTCGTGGTCAGCGTCGAAGTCCGCCATGCCCGCATGGCCGAGCAGCTGGATGATCTGGCCGCCAAGGCGGGCGGCCGCGTGGTGGCCGATGCGGAGCTGCTGGACACCCTGGCGGAGATCGTGGAGTTCCCGAAGATCCTGCGGGGCGACTTCCCCGCCGATTTCCTGGAGCTGCCCAAGGAGGTGCTGGTCACCAGCCTCCGCGAGCACCAGAAGAGCTTCTGCATCGAAGGGCCGGACGGCGCGCTGCTTCCCCACTTCCTCACCGCCGCCAACCGCACGGACGATCCCGCAGGGTTTGTGAAGGCTGGCAACGAGTGGGTGCTCAAGGCGCGGCTCTACGATGCGCGCTTCTTCTTCGCGGAGGACCGAAAGCTGGCGCTTTCGGTCCGATTGGAAAAGCTCAAAGCTCTGACCTTCCAACGTGAACTGGGCAGCTACTACGACAAGACAGGCCGGGTGGTGGCCTTGGTCAAGACGCTCGCCACGCGGCTCTCCACGGACGACGAGCACATCGACCGGGCGCTGGAAGCCGCCCGCATGGCCAAGTGCGACCTGCGCACCCTCATGGTGGGCGAGTTCCCCGAACTGCAGGGCATCATGGGCGGCGAATACCTCAAGCACGAAGGGGCCCACGAAGAAGTCTGGATGGCCGTGAAGGAACACTACCGGCCCGTCGGCGCCGAGGATGCCATCCCCAGCACGCCCATGGGCTGCTTGCTGTCGCTCTGCGACAAGCTGGACACCGTGGCGGGCTGCTTCGCCGTGGGGCTCATCCCCAGCGGCTCGAAGGATCCTCTGGCGCTGCGCCGCGCCGGCCAGGGTATCGTGCGCATCCTGTGGGAGCGCGGCTGGGCCTTCACCCCCACGGACCTCATCACCGCCGCCCTCCGCGTCGTCGGGACGAAAGCCACCAAGCCCGCTTCCGAAACCACCGAGGCCCTCATGGCCTTCTTCAAGGACCGTGTGGCTTATCAGCTGGAACTGGCAGGGTACGCGGGCTCCGTGCGCCGTTCCGCCCTGGCCGCGGGCTGGGAGGATCTGGTGGACCTCAAGGCCCGCTGCGAGGCCCTGTCCGCCTTCGCCGAGGACCCCCGTTTTGCCTCTCTCGCCCAGAGCGCCAAGCGCATCGGAAATATCCTGAAGGACGAAATTCCCGCCGGGAATTTCGACAGCGGCCTGCTGGTGCAGGCTGAGGAGAGGGTGTTGGCAGAGCAGCTGGTCGAAGTCGAAGCTGCGGCTGATCAGAAGGCTCTGCTCGCGACCCTTGCCGACCTCGCCGAGCCCCTCGAAGCCTTCTTCTCCGCCGTCATGGTGAAGTGCGAGGATCCGGCCCTCCGCGCCGCCCGCCTGAACCTGCTCCATCGGCTGAGAAAGGCCTTCCTGCGGGTGGCCGACTTCAGCCTCTGGCAGTAGCGGCTCGGGCTGAGGTACCATCAGCGCATTCCCACACGAGGAGTGGTCTCATGGCAATTCAGAAGGCGCAGGCCTTGGCCTGCCGGATGTCTCCGGGGCGATGGCTCGCCTGTTCGCTGCTGCTTCTCCTGGTGATGGCAGGGCCCGCTCTGCGGGCAGCCCGCAAGGAGGCCTGGCTGGAGATGCGGTCTCCACACTTCATCGCCTACAGCGATGCCAGCGAGGAGGAAGCACGGGAGGTGCTCCGCGGTTTCGAGGCCATACGCTCCCTGTTCTCGGCGATGCTGCCGGGCATCCAGGTAGATCCTCACAAACCCATGATCATCCTGGTCTCGCGGGACGCGGAGTCCATGAGCCGCTTCGCGCCGCGGCAGTTCGAGGGAAAGGACCCGAAGCGCCCGGGTGGCCTCTTCTGGCAGGGGCAGGATCGCAACTACGCCCTGGTGCGGATGGATGTGAACCTGCAGGACGACCAGCCCTTCTTCATCGTCTTCCACGAGTACACCCACTGCCTGGTGCACCAGAACTTCCCGGAGCTCCCCACTTGGCTTGACGAAGGCATCGCCGATTTCTATGGAGCCACGCAGGTCCGCACCAAGGATGTCTTCCTCGGCCGCGTGCCCCTGGGCTACATCCGTGCCTTGCAGGGCGTGCGCATGCCCATGGAAGAATTGCTCACCGTCACTCACGATTCGCCGCACTACCAGGAAGGCAGCAAGGCGACCGTCTTCTATGCCCAGAGCTGGGCCCTGGTCCACCACTTGTTCATAGACGAGCAGGCGCGGAAAGCGGACCTGTTCGGCCACTTCCTCCAAGCCCTTGAGCGCGAGCCCGACTCCTTTTCCGCCGCCCGCGTGGGTTTCGGCGACCTGAAGAAGCTTGAAGGCGAGGTGGCCCGGTACGGCACGAAGTCCCTATTCGGTTTCTGGACCCTGCCCCTGAAGGTCACCTTGACTGCAGCGGACTTCCAGGTCCGTCCGGTGGGCGAGGCAGAGGCCCTGGCCGTGCGGGCGGAATTCCTCCTCCATTCGGGCCAGACCGAGGCCGCTGCCGCGCTGGCAGAACAGGCGAAGGGCCTCGCGCCCCGCCATGCCGCGGCTCAGGCCGCCTGGGGCATGGTCTGTCTCCATCAAGGTCGGAACGAAGAGGCCCAGGCAGCCTTGGCGCGCGCCCTGGAGCTTGGGAGCCAGGACTTCCGTGTGCCGTACCATTTGGCACGTCTCTGCCAGGGAGCGCTGGCGGCGACCCTGCCAGACCCGGCGCAGGTTGAGGCCTGGCTGAGGCGTGGGTTGGCCCTGCAGCCCGATTTTCCGGACCTCCACCTGGCCTTGGGCCGCGAGCTGGCCCGGCGGCCAGAGGACCAGGAACTCGCAGTCCGGGAGGGCCTGGAGGCATTGAAGCTCGGTCCCAGTGATCTGGCGCTGCGCTTGAATGTCGGGTCGCTCCTCGGGAGCCTGGGCCGGATCCGGGAGGCCGAGGAAGTCGGCCGACAGGCCGCCCGAATGGCGTCCAGTCGGCCGGAGCGTGCCATGGTCCAGTCCTACCAGGAGCATCTGGCCAAGCTCCAGGAACACCTTGCGGCGCGAGTGGTGGCTACGCAGTCGATGCCGACGAAGCCTGATGCCGCGCCTAGCCCATCCGGACCTGTGGCCGTCAAGGGTGCAACACCCTTGAAATTCTGGCTGCCCGACTCACTGTCGGCCTTGGCTAAGGATGTGCGGATCGCCATTCTCGAAGGGCGACTGGACGACGCCATCCAGATGGTCCAGGCGGCCCTCCCCAAGGCCAGGGGCCCGTACGAAAAGCCTTCGCTCAAGTCTCTGTTGCAGGCCCTCAAGGCAAAGAAGGCCGGGCACTGAACCTCCTGGCCTGGCGTACCTACATGCAGCGATGGGGCTGGGAGGAGCGCCACGGGGACTCTGGATCGGGCACACTGGAGCTGGTCCCTGGGCGGCTTGGCCGCTCCGGGGTGTCCTTGCAGGAGTCCCATGCACCACGAACGCATCGCGATCATCGACTACGGCAGCCAGTACACGCGGCTCATCACACGGCGGCTGCGGGAGTTGGGGGCCTTCGGCCTGGTCTACAACAGCGGCGCCACGGCGCAGGAGATCGCGGGGGCGGACCTCAAGGGTGTGATTCTTTCCGGCGGTCCCAATTCGGTGCTGGAACCGGGTGCGCCGGATCTGGACCCGGCCATCCTTGAGCTGGGTGTCCCCATCCTCGGCATCTGCTACGGCCAGCAGCTCCTGGCGCGCAACCTCGGCGGGCAGCTGCACCGTTCTGCGAGCCGTGAGTACGGCAAGGCGGAGATCCAGGCCATGCCCGAGGGCTCGATGCTCTTTGAGGGTCTGCCCCATGCCCAGCAGGTGTGGATGAGCCACGGCGACCATGTGGAGGTGGCCCCGGCGGGCTTCACTGTCACCGCCAAGACGCCCACCGTGCCTGTGGCGGCCATGGAGGATCCGAAGCGCGGGATCTACTGCCTCCAGTTCCACCCGGAGGTCACCCACAGCACCCAGGGCACGCCCTTGCTGCTGAATTTCCTCAAGCACTGCGGCATGACCCTCGACTGGAACGCCGGCAACTTCATCGACGAGAAGGTGAAAGTCATCCGTGAGCAGGTGGGGAAGGGCACCGTGGTGCTGGGTCTCAGCGGTGGCGTGGATTCCAGCGTGGCGGCCCTGCTGCTGCACAAGGCCATCGGAAAGCAGCTCACCTGCGTGTTCGTGGACCACGGCCTCATGCGCAAGGATGAAATGAAGCAGGTGCAGGCCTACTTCGCGCCCTTCGAGCTCAACGTGATCTGGGTGGACGCCTCGGACGAGTTCCTGGGCGC
>Ga0315270_10000999_pt1 | contig 15147 bp, 17 predicted proteins | sample C1_bottom_MG_FD_204932 | JGI IMG/M metagenome (GOLD analysis project Ga0315270, IMG submission 204932) | Sediment microbial communities from Yellowstone Lake, YNP, Wyoming, USA - C1_bottom | ecosystem: Environmental > Aquatic > Freshwater > Lake > Sediment | place: USA: Wyoming | collected... | reverse complement strand
CGCCAGATTATGGCAAAAATGCCTGAAAAAGGTGAGTTTAAAGCCGTAACACCCAATGTACTTCACTGGCGTATCCCGAAAGGCGAAACCTATGTGCGCTCCGAGGCATCACGCGGTGAATATGGTTTGTATATGGTTACTGATGGAAGCGATAAGCCCCGGAGAGTTAACCTGAGAGGCCCTTCCTATACTCAGGCAGTATGTTTACTCGAAGATTTGTTAGTTGGAGCTAACATTGCTGATGTGGGGGCAATCATGGTTTCGTTGCAAACATGTCCTCCGGAAATTGAAAGGTAAAGGGTTGGTTATTTGGGGATTTGTTGATTTGTTGATTTGGTTATTTGGGGATTTGAAAAAGAGATTAATTTGATGTAAAAATATAAAGCTAAAAACTGGTTATGAGACTATATCCCTTTGAAAAACTTGAGGTTTGGAAACTGGCTCGCACGCTTACTAAGAATATTTACCTGGTTTCAAAAGAGTTTCCCGATGATGAACGATTTGGACTTACAGGTCAGATCAGGAGGGCTGCTGTTTCGATAAGTTCAAATATTGCTGAAGGAAGTTCGCGACAATCAGGCAAAGAGCAGGCCAGTTATACCGAAATAGCATTCGGAAGCCTTTTGGAAGTTTTAAATCAACTTATTACGGCAAGTGATTTGTTGTTTATTTCAGAAGAAACAGTCAATTTACAACGTCCCCTGATTGAAGAGATCGGCAATAAATTAAATAAATTAAGAGAATCGCAAATAGCCCGGACGAATTAGATAACCAAATCAACAAATAACCACATCACCAAATAAACAACACACCAACTCACACACCAACTCACCCGCCCACCGCATATCCAACAAAAGAAAACAATGAGCCTAAAAGATACATTATCACCGTTTAAAGCCTGGGGCAATCTTTTTAAGGAACCCGTCACGCTGAAAAACCCTTTCCGCGAAGGCGCTCCCCGTTATCGCGGGTTTCATAAAAACGACATCAACACTTGCATAGGTTGTGGAAGTTGTGAAGCCATTTGTGAAAATGAGGCCATAGTCATGGTTCCGGTTGAAGGTATTGATACCAAAAACGGCGATAGCGGATTACGCCCGTTGGTTGATTACGGTCGCTGCTGCTGGTGTGCACTGTGTGTTGATGTTTGCACTACAGGCTCTTTATCCTTGTCGAATGAACATACCTGGATCGTAACTGATCCGGAGGAACTCAAATTCATTCCGGGAGTAGATAAAAAGGCTTGGGATAATTCCGAAAAGGGATGGAAAAAACCTGGAGACGGCTATTCATTCTATGGCCAGAAACGCGTTCATATGAAAGAATTATCTCCTGAAGATCGCCAGGATTCTTTCATCGAGATTATGAAAGGCTTTTCGAAAGAAGAAGCTCTTAAAGAGGCCGACCGTTGCGTGGAGTGCGGAATATGTATTGCGACCTGCCCGGCACATATGGGTATTCCCGATTATATAAAAGCCATCCGCGAAGACAATATTGAAGAAGGACTTCGTATTATGTACGAAACCAACCCACTTCCCGAAATCTGCGGACGTATTTGTACCCACAAATGCGAAACCGTTTGTTCTCTCGGTCACTTAGGCGAAGCCATTTCAATCCGCTGGCTGAAACGCTATATCGCCGACCAGGTTCCTTCATCAAAATACGCAAAAGTTCTTAAGGCTGATTCAGTTGAGAATAAGAATAAAAAAGTGGCAATAATAGGAGCTGGCCCTGCAGGATTGAGCGCGGCGTATTATTTGCGTACACTCGGCTACCAGGTAACTATTTTCGAAAAACTTTCGGCTGCCGGAGGGATGATGCGTTTTGGGATTCCCGAATACCGCCTTCCTTACGATTCGATTGATAAAGATATCAATTATATTTTGTCGTTGGGTGTTGAAATCAAATATGGCATCACTATCGGTAAGGACATAACTCTTGAAAAAATTGAAAAGGATTATGATGCCGTTTTTGCAGCCACAGGTTTGCACGATGGGCGCAGTACCCGCATTCCCGGATCAAACCATGCCAGCGTTTATCAGTCCATTGATCTGCTTCGGAAGATTACTTTGGGCGAGCCTATAGAAGTAGCTGAAAAAATTGTAGTCATTGGCGGAGGAAACGTTGCAATGGACATTACCCGTTCATTAGCACGCATGCAAAGGCAGAAATACGGGAAAGTACAGTTAATTGCCACTTCACTCGAAACTGAAGATATAATGCCTGCCGACCGCGAAGAAGTGGTTGAAGCCCGCGAAGAAGGCGCTGTAATTTATCCCGGATGGGGACCGCGTGAAATCCTGATTGAAGACGACAAAATAAAGGGGCTAAAAGTAGTACAGTGCTTATCGGTATTTGATGATGCAAAACGATTTAACCCCACTTTCGACGAAGCTAAAGGGAATTTCTTTGAAGCCGATATGGTTGTTGAATCAATTGGTCAAGGTGCAAACCTTTCCTATATCCCGGCTGAGGTTATCGAAAAACTCGAAAAAGATCCGCGTGGGCGTATCCTGGTCAATAAGCTTACTTTCCAAACGTCGCTTCCATGGCTTTATATGGGGGGCGATATTATCGAAGGTCCGGATGTTATACACGGAATTGCCAATGGCCACAAAGCTGCCAGGGGAATTGACCAATACCTTAATCCAATCAAATAACAGGAATTATGACAGATATTTCAGCTAAATACCTTGGGTTAACACTTAGCAGCCCGGTTATTGCCGGAAGCAGCGATTTTACTTCTTCGGCAGCCAAGGTTGCGGAAATGGCCAATGCAGGTGCCGGCGCAGTTGTGCTTAAATCGGTCTTCGAAGAACAGATCCTTATGGAAATTGATGCCCAGCGCACCAACAATATGTTCAATACCTATACCGATACCGAAAATTACGTTTCGTTTTATACCCGTCAGCACGAAGTTCAGCAGTACCTCGACCTGATCAATGATTCAAAAAAACAGGTGAAGATTCCGGTAATTGCTTCGGTTCATTGTTCCACCAACGACTCCTGGGTTAAATTTGCCAAAGATATTGAGCGAGCCGGTGCTGATGCCATTGAGCTTAATATTTTCATTCTACCATATAACGTGAATGAAACAGATCAGGATATTTCGCGCCGGTATATGGAGATTGTTGATGCAGTGCGCCAAAATACCAACCTGCCCATAGCGCTGAAAGTCCACCATTATTTTACCGGTATGGCTAATTTCCTTGTAAAGTTATCCGAAAAGAGTCAGTCGCTGGTATTGTTCAACCGATTTTTTAATCCTGATATCAATATCAATACGTTAACCGTTGAATCGCATGGTTCGTTCAGCAACCCGCAGGAAAACGGCCTTGTACAGCGCTGGACCGGTATTTTGCGTCCGATTGTAAAAGGCGATCTGGCAGCTACAACTGGAATTCATGATGGGGCAGGGGTAGTAAAAAACCTCCTGGCCGGAGCCAATGTAGTTCAGATTGCAACTGCTCTGTATAATGCAGGGCCACAGGTTATTACTGATATGAATAATTTTTTGCACGAATGGATGTTGGAATATCATTTTGAACATATTCAAGAGTTCATCGGTAAGCTTAGCTATGCCGGAACCAGCAATCCCGCCATTTATGAGCGGGCCCAGTTTATGAAGTATTTTAGTGGCTTGGGGAAGTAGATTGAATTGCTTTTATAATAAGGACGTAGTGTTTTGCGTGTACATAAAATGCTAACCTGAATTATTCAAAATTCGAAGAAAGCATTTCAAATCGTACATCGCACATCGCACATCGTACATCACAAATCACAAATCGTAAATTGAATTACCCGTTCTGACTGATCAATTGCAGCGATTTCTTATTGAGAATTTCAATTTTCTTCCCTTTCATATTGATTATTTCATCTTTATGAAACTCGGTTAAAATCCGGCTTACACTTTCCCTGCTTGTATCCACCAGGTTGCCGATATCAGCCTGCGAAACAGGTAAAGTAAAAGAATCAGATTCGTAAATATGGTCGGCGAACTCCAGGATTACATCAGCAATATTTCCGCGGGTTTGTTTTTGAGTGCGATTGGAACATCGGCGGATGGATTCCAGCTCATCTTTGCACAAATCAAGAATAATTTCGTACGCAAAATGCTCAGCCTCTTTCAGTAACTGCCGGAAAGCAGTAATATCTATAAAGCAAACTTCAACATCACTAATGGCAGTAACCGAATATTGGTTTATTTTATCACCAATAGTCGTAGGCAGACCTAAATAGCGCGGCGCTTTAACAATCCGAACAATCTGTTCATGATAGGGCCCTGTAATGTGAACTTTTGCCAACCCACTCCGCAAATAAACCACGTTGGTCGAAAATGTTCCCTGCGTAAATATTGAATTCCCTTTCCTGAATTTCACCATTGCATTGTTACACGACAAATGGGAAAGGTGATCGTCGTCCAATGTTTCTGCCGATTTAGACTTAAAAGCGCAGGATATACAATTATTATTCATTCTGCAAAGATACGAAATGTGAGATATGTCACATCATTTATCGCTATTATGCACACTAAAATATGAACGTGCGTTCATTAAAGCGTATAATTTTGCAGCATTCTAAATCTTAAAAAATAAAATCATGGCTGAAATTGAAAAACTCGTGATTATAAGCACTACAGGTCCTGAAAACCAGGAAAAAGCTACGCTTCCTTTTGTAATAGCTACTGCAGCTCAAACCGTGGATGCTGAAGTTGTTGTGATATTGCAGGCTTCGGCTGTGTTGCTTGCAAAAAAAGGAATAGCCGAAAATGTTAATGCTCCCGGTTTAATGCCACTTAAAAAACTGATGGAAACCTTTGTTGAATTGGGTGGACGGCTTTTATTATGCTCCCCCTGCATCAAGGAACGGTTTATTAAAGAAGAGGATTTATTCCCGGGTTCACAGTTAGTTGCAGCAGGAACAGTTGTAGAAGAGGTTTTATCTGCAAAGGCAGTACTTACTTACTAAGTAATTTCAAGTTATATCTTTTGAAATGCAACAAGAACAAGAAATTCTGATTTCTAAACTTCAGGAACAAATTGATGCTTTGAATGCCAAAGTTTCAATGCTTGAAAATTCAAGAAAAGACCAGTTATCAATAGCCGTTGTATCCGGCGATCTGGATAAAATCCTGGCCGCCATGATTATTTCATTAGCCGCTGCCGCGATGGATACAAAAGTTAAATTATTTTTCTCTTTCTGGGCACTATCGGCACTTCGGCGAAAAAACTGGAAATCCCATGGTAAAGATATAACATCTAAATTGTTTGGATTGATGTTACCCCACGGAAAGGATCGTTTGAAATTGTCAAATATGAATATGGCTGGTCTGGGACCGGTTATGATCAAACATCTGATGAAAAATCAGGGTGTTCTTTCCTTAAAACAAATGTTTAAACAGGCTGGGGAACTGGGCATTGAAATAGTGGTCTGCGAAATGTCGATGAACCTGATGGGCTTCAAAAAGGAAGAAATGATAGACTATCCTTACCTGAGTTACGCAGGTGCTGCAACCTTTGTATGCGATGCAAATGAAAGTAGCATGCAACTGTTTATTTAAGGGGTTAGGAGTTGGGGGTTAGGGATTAGGGAAGGGAAAGGAACCAAGATCCAAATTGCAAGAGCCAAGCTTAAAGAACATAGAAGAAACGAATAAAAATTAAATAATAACTTAAAAATATGAGATTATGACAACCGAAGAATTGAAAACCGTAGTAGTAGCAAAATCAGTGGATGCACGTGGAACAGCTTGTCCAGGCCCGCTTTTGGAAGCAAAAAAAGCAATTGGAACCATCAAAGCAGGTGATGTTATGGAAATATTATCAGCCGACGAAGGAACCAAAAGCGATATTCCAAAATGGTGTGGCAAACAAGGTCACGAATACCTGGGAGCCGTTGACGAAAACGGTTACTTCAAGGTTTATATGAAAAAGAAATAAGCTATCCATATGGCTGAAAAAATCAGGAAAAGCGCTAAAATATTAGTGTTTTCAACAGAAAAAATCAGTGATCCCGCTATTGATATGGCGGGATTGCTTAAATTACACTATCCCCCAACAGTCTATACCATCACTTTACCTTGTTCGAGCGGTATAAAATCGAGATGGATTTTACACGCTTATGAAAAAGGTTTTGATGGTGTATTTATTGCTGCCGATGGAAGTGATTGTGTGTTTGGCGAATCGTGTACCGAAAAAACCGGAGAAGTGGTGAGCCGGACCATGGAATTGATGAAACAAAAAGGAATTGATCCGGCACGCTTAAAAATGGCCGCCATTTGTTCGGTGTGCAGCGATGCGTTTGTAAAGTCGGTAAAAAGCTTTAATGAATATTTACTAAAAACTTCAAACTCGTAATGATGAGTGGACAATCCCAAAATATTTCGTTTGATGCGCTGGTTGTAGGAGGCGGCATTGCCGGCGGAGAAGCAGCATTAAATTTAGCTTCCACAGGTTTTAAGGTTTTACTGGTCGAAAAAGAATTATCTATAGGTGGAAAAATGATCCTGCTGAGCAAGGTTTTCCCAACTCTGGACTGCGCGGCTTGTATTACTACCCCTAAAGTTTCTGAAATTTCGCGCCATCCGAATATTACAATTTATACCAGCAGCGAAGTAAGCAACATCAATAAAATTGCCGAAAATAATTTCGAGGCTACAATTATACGAAAACCACGCTATGTGGTTATTGAAGATTGCACCGCCTGCCAGCTCTGCGAACAAGCTTGCCCGGTAAGTGTCCCTGACCAATTCCAGTATAACCTGGTTGGAAGGAAAGCCGCTTTTATACCGTTCAGCATTGCCAGTCCCAAGGCTGCGGCCATTGATATTGACAATTGTATTTTGTGCGGCGCCTGCGAAAAGGTTTGTCCGACCAATTGTATTGATTTTACGCAGGAAACCGAGGAAATAACGATAAGTGTGAAGACTGTTATCCTGGCAACGGGGTTTAAATTATTCGACCCGCTTTTAATGCCACGCTATGGTTTCGGCCTTTTTAAAAATGTAATTACCTCCATGCAAATGGAACGTGAACTGGCTCCAACACGGCCTTTTAATACCGTTTTGCGCCCTGGCGACGGGAAAGTCCCCGATAAAATCGCCTATGTGCTTTGCACCGGATCGCGTGATGCTTCTATTGGCAACCCGATCTGCTCGCAAATCTGCTGCATGTATTCCATCAAACAATCGCAACTGCTTATGGGTGCGCTGCCTATGGCTGATGTAACTATTTATTACCTTAACATTCGATCGTTCGGTAAAGGTTTCGAAGAGTTTTACCAGCAAGCCAAAGGCATGGGCGTAAATTTCGTTAAAGGTAAGATCGGTAAAATCCGGGAAACGGAAAACGGCAATGGAAATCTTATTTTACGGTACGAGGATATCAATGAAGGTATTGTAAAAGAAGCTGAACATGATATGGTAATTCTTTCGGTGGGAGTTCTTCCTAACCAGGATGCCTCCGGCTTTTTCCCACAGGAGGAACTAAAACTCGATCCCTATAAATTTATCTACCAGGCCGATTCGCTGATAAGCCCGGCCCGCACAAGCATTGATGGCGTATTTGTTGCAGGAACGGCTTCCGGACCCATGGATATTCCCGATTCAATCCTTTCTGCCGGTTCGGCATCCTCCGAAGCAATAAGTTATTTAATACAGAAATAATGGAAAAGAAAAAAATAGGAGTTTATGTATGCCATTGCGGCGGCAACATTTCCGATTACGTAGATGTTGAAAAAGTAAGGCAGGCTATTGAGGATGAAGGCGGAGTTATGTTAGCCAAAACCACCATGTTTGCCTGTTCGGATTCGAACCAGAAGGAGATGGTTGATGATATAAAAAACAATGATCTCAATGGCGTTGTTGTCGCTTCATGTTCTCCAAAACTTCACCTCACCACGTTCAGGAATGTAAGCGAACGAGCCGAGCTAAATAAATACAATTATGTTCATGCCAATATCCGTGAACAGGTTTCGTGGGCTCACTCCGACGATAAAGCCGGGGCTACCGAGAAAGCAATACATATAGTTAGAGCTGCCATTGCCAAAGCCCGCCTGGCCGAATCCCTAGTTCCCAATAAGATCATGGCCGAAAAAGCTGTGGCCATCATCGGTAGCGGAGTTGCCGGCATGAAAGCAGCTATTGCCCTATCCGACAAGGATTGCCCTGTGTTTTTAATTGAACGCGAATTTTTTATTGGTGGCAGGGTTTCACAATGGGGCGCCATGTTTACCACCAACGAAACCGGGAAGGAAGTGGTAACCCGCTTATATAATGACCTTGTAATGCGTCCTAATGTTACTATTTTTACAGGTGCTGAAGTCGTGTCAAACGTTGGAAGTATTGGCGATTTTAAGCTAAAAGTTAAAATTACGCCCCGTTATGTGAAGGATAAATGCGACCGGGGTAAATTGCAACAAGCCATTGATGCCTGCCCGGTTGTGGTGCCTGATGAATTCAATTTCAATATTACCAACCGCAAAGCCATTTACCATAATTTCCCAAGCGAATATCCGCAGGCAGCTGTTGTAGATATGAAAAACTGCACCCGCTGTGGCAAATGCGAACCTCTTTGCGATAACATTGATTTCTCCCAAAAAGAAGAAATACTCGATATCCATGTAGGGTCAGTTCTTATGGCCACCGGTTTTGATCCGTACACTCCTCATGACGGAGAGTTTGGCTATAATGAGATTGGGAATGTGGTAACTCTTCCTCAATTTAAAAGAATCATTGAGTTGAATGATAAAGACCTGATGTTCAAAGGCAAAAAAGTTAAAAATATTGCCTATATCTATTGCGTCGGAAGCCGGCAAGCTGAAGGTGGAAATACTTATTGCTCGCGTTATTGCTGTACTTCGGCTATACACGCTTCCCTGTTGGTGAAGAAAAAATATCCCAGCGTTTACAACTATCATTTCAACCGTGGTATCCGTACTTATGGGAAACAGGAATCACTTTATTACGATTCTTCCGCACAGGGTGATATCTACCTGCAAGCTTATGAAGATGCTTTACCGGAAGTATCTTGGAATGGGAAAAAATCAATTGTTAAAATTAACGACATTTTAACCGGCGGACGTGAGATGGAAGTGGAGGCCGACCTGGTTGTACTGGTAACCGGAATGGTTCCACGTGCCGATAATTCGGTAGGAACGCTGTTTAAACTGCCCAAAGGCCGCGATAAGTTTTTCAATGAAATTCATATGAAACTTCGACCGGTGGAAACTTTTATTGACGGAGTAACCATCGCCGGTGCATGCCAGGGTCCAAAAAATATAATGGAATCTGCCAATTCAGCCCTTTCGGCCGCTACAAAATCGTATTCCTATGTAAGCAAAGGCGAATTGGAAACGGAACCTATTGTTGCCGTTGTCGATCCTGTACTATGTACCTGGTGCGATGCCTGCTCAAAAGCCTGCCCGTTCGATGCCATCAGTATGACAAAAGACGGAACAAAATCTATAGCGATGATCAATAACTCTGTATGCAAAGGATGTGGAATGTGCCTGCCGGTATGTCCCACCGATGCTATTGAGCTGATTGCTTTTTCGAACAACGAAATTGAAAGCATGATTGATGCATTGGCGCATGATTAAAGTACGAATCTGAATTAAGAAACAAGACATATCATGGAAATTGAAAAAGGAAAGACATTCAAATACCTCCGCGACAAACGCGAAGTTCCCCAGCAGGTGAAGGATCAGCTGAAGGAATTTAACAGGATTAAAAAAGTCATGTTGGATACATTGAAAGAAGGTGATCAAACTATTGATCAGTTGACTCAAAAACTGAATATGCCTAAGCCTGAAGTTGTTTACTACCTGATGTCGCTTATAAAATATGGCTTTGTGCAAACCGGCGAGGTGGACGATATGGATGAATATTTCACTTATAAACTGAAAAAGTAATGGCAGGCATAAATCCAAAATTCGGAGAGGCGTTAAAAGAATACGGTGGAATAAATTTTAATGCATGTTATAATTGTGGTAACTGCACGGCTGTATGTTCACTATCCACACCCGAAGATTCTTTTCCACGCGAAATGGTGCGTTTAAGCGTTTTAGGGTTGGAAGATGATTTGAAATCGTCGCTAAAACCGTGGTTATGCTATTATTGTGGCGAATGCACCACGCATTGCCCGCAAACGGCTAATCCCGGCGAGCTGATGATGTCGCTCAGGCGCTGGCTCACTTCGCAATACGACTGGACCGGTTTATCCGGTTTGTTGTATAAGTCGCTGCCATTGAGCATTATTGCTTTTGTACTCACAGCCATTGGGGTAATAGCTTTTGCCGCATATGAGTCATTCAACCTGGAAACCATTATACACTTTGGCCATTATTTCGAAATGATTGCCATCGGTGCTGTTTTTACATTTATCCTGCTGCCCAATATTATCCGGATGTGGTGGTTTGTGATTCTAAAACCAAAAATTCAGGTTTCATTTTCCACTTATGTGAAAAGCATAGGGGAATTAATGGTACACATGTTTACGCAAAAGAGGTCGTTAGGCTGCGATGATAACCAGGTTCGTTGGTTCGAACATCTTATTCTGGTATTTGGCTACCTGGCACTGCTTTTCACCACGGTTTTCCTGGATTGGTTTTCGGCGCAGAACCTTTTCATCATCATTCTCGGATATGTTGAAAGCGTTGTAATATTTGTGGTAACCTTCGATTTTATGAGCAGCAGGATCAAAAAGAACAAGGAAGTCAATAAATTTTCACAGCCTTCGGACTGGTTCTTTGTGATCTGGCTCTTTCTGATGGGACTTACCGCATTTATTGTACGTGCATTTATTGATCTCAATATTCTGGAAACCAATTCGTGGATGTATCTTTTGCATCTTACGGTACTTGTTCAATGGGCTGTAATCATTGTCCCTTTCGGGAAATGGACGCACTTTTTGTACCGCTCATTTGCCATGTATTTTGCAAAACTTAAAGAAGTACCGGCAAACTAAATCACTATAGACTAAAAACTCATAGGAATTATAAAAAAAGATTTTTCTTTTAACCGCAAAGTACGCTGAGATTGCGCGGAGTTTCGCAAAGGCCATAATCAAATTCTTTGCGGCTCTTTGCGACTACTTTGCGACCTTTGCGGTAAAAAAAATAGTAACTAAATTTCCCACAATCAGTTGCAGGGTTTAAATCTATTTTTAGTGTAATAATAAGTTACACACCCGTTTCCCAAATAATGTAAAATGTTGAAAAGAATTTTTGTCTGGATAGTAATGATTTTTGGTGGTGCGATCCTGGGTTTCTACCTGGACAGCTTGTTTTTTCAACACATTCACAGCAACATAATCTTTCATGGCTTAAGTGCTGCTTTTGGAATCTTATTGCTGGTTCTTGTGATGCGGATCAGTAAAAATACCGGTCGGACTCTTGCAAAATATGGCCGGCAGGGAAACCTGAAACGAATGGAAACCAATGTTCTTGTCCATCAGGGTATTTATAAATACATGCGGCATCCTATGCATCTCGGATTACTGATGTTTCCGCTCAGTATTGCTTTTCTTATTGGCTCTCCTTCATTTGTACTTTTAATTGGTCCGGCTGAAATAGTTTTAATGATTATTATGATTAAATTTATTGAAGAACCTGAAGCTATACGTAAATTTGGCAATCAGTACCTCGATTATAAAAAGCAAGTTCCATGGTTTTGTTTTAGCCTGGAATGCCTTAAAGAGCTGCTGAAAGACGTTCCCAAAAATTAGGTAAACAACGACAAAATGATACTCACAACTTTAATTTTAGGTTTCCTATTCGGAGCTACCCTGCAATATGCAAAGCTCAACCGGTTTAATACGATAAGCGGGTTAGCGACCCTCGAAAATTTTGCGGTTGCTAAAGCCATTGCTGCCGCAATTGGTGTTGGCATTATTTTGCTGAGTATCGAAAAAGGCTTAGGTTTAGCTTCCTACCATATCAAACCACTGATGGTTGGTGGTATTATCCTGGGTGGGTTGCTTTTTGGAATGGGAATGGCCATCCTTGGTTATTGTCCGGGAACTCTTCCTGTTTCCTTAGGCGAAGGCTCCGTAGATGCATTGATTGGTATTATAGGCGGGCTTTTTGGCGGATTGGTTTACACACTTTTATTGCCTTCCATGCAGGGAATCTTAGGTCCTGATCTGGGAAAAATCTCCTTATTCTCAATTATGGGAAATACCTTCTTGTTCTACTTAGTTTCAATACTGCTTGGTGCATTGTTTATCTGGATCTCATTTCTGCTGCATAAGAAGGAAAAGGCGAAAGATTTGAAATGGTTGTATGCTGGTATAGCTCTCGCTGTTCTGGAAGCCATTACTTTTGCAACTTTTGTAGCCGACCGGCCAATCGGAGCATCAACTACGTATCCGTATGTTTCTGATATGCTTACAGGATTAACTCAAAATGATTATTTCCCCAAAATCCAGAAACCAGGCCATTGGGAGTTGATTTTTCTTTTTGGCGCATTTTTATCTGCATTAATTATCTCCATTGTAAAGAAAGAATTTAAGCTAAAGTTGATTTATAGCAATTGGGAAAAATATAAAGGAGATTCTCCTATCAAACGGATTCTGTGGGCCTTTACCGCTGGATTTATCCTGATTTTCGGAGCGCGCATGGCCGACGGTTGTACCAGCGGGCATATACTCTCGGGCGGAATGCAGCTATCGGTAAGCAGTTTGATTTTTGCCGTTTTCGTTTTTGCAGGTCTGCTGATTACCGGGAAGGTTTTTTACAAGAAATAAACATTCTGAAGTTTTCGGTCATTTCGTTACATTGTTTTTTCCTATTTGCCATTTTCAAAAGCAAAGGCTAGTTGTTGATACCATCGTTAATTACAGGACTTGCAAATTTTAACTTTGAGCAAACAGTTCATGTTCCTCCCTATTTGACCAATCAAGAAAAATTGGTTTACCATCATCATTTATAGCGGCAAATGTAAAGGAAGCTTCAACAGCCTGTTCTCTCAGATCTGAATCGGAATTTTCAACAAATATCTCAACCCGGATTTCAATTTTAACCCTGCCGACTTTTATTACCCGCCCAACAATCTCAATCATTTCACCCGGTTTTATTGCTTTTTTAAATTTCAATTTATCAACTGAAACGGTAACCACTTTCATCCGGGTAAAGCGAATAGCTGTAATATATGCAACTTCATCCATCCATTGCATGGCAAAGCCTCCAAATAAGTTGCTATTATCGTTTAGGACGTTCTGAAATACCATTCTAAACTGATGTGTTTCAGCGCTTTGTATTCGTTCTGAAAATTGCATAAATTATTTTTCAGCAAATGTATATAAAATTTGGATTATGAGCGTACGTTCATTACCTTTGTGTAAAATATATCGCTATGAAATAGCCATGACTGATTTAATCACACAATGAAATAGTTATTTTGTTGAGTCATGGCCTATTCCAACTTACCAAATTAAAAACTAATAAGATGAAAACTACATCATTAATGAAAGTACTTCTTGGTTTACCGTTAATTCTATTTGTAGATTGGGTATTAATGACGGTATTCGGCTGTGGAGCTATTTTTATGGGTGCCGGAAACGATTTTTATTGTGGCACATATTGTTTTATTGGAAAAGGCGTATTACTTTTATCGGCGGTACTATTTCTCTCGTTATTTGTACCAGAGATAAAACATTTGCTTATCCGTAAAAAGCATGCCCCGTCCAATTAGAAACCGAAAAATCCTCAATCCACCTAAAATGGCAGGTTTCAAGCCATTTGGAATGCCATTGTCCGAACTGCAATCCGTAAAACTTCAGTTTGACGAGTACGAAAGCATTAACCTGGTAAATTATCAGAATTTACCACAGGATATTGCAGCGGCAAAAATGGACATTTCACGACCAACATTTACCAGGGTTTATAACAGGGCCTTAACAAAAATTGCAAAAGCTTTTGTTGAGTGCCTGGCTATTGAAATTGAAGGTGGACATGTTGAATTTGAAAAGCAATGGTTTAAATGCAAAAAATGTTTCAAATTAATTGATGGACTTGAAAATCATATCCGGTGCAAGAACTGCAAATCATACGGTGATACAGAACTAGTAAACTTAAATGAAATAAAATGAATATTGAAAAATCAGGATTTAGTACAAAATTAATTCACGCGGGCGAAATTGACGACCAGTTTGGATCGGCTACCGTCCCTATTTATCAAACCTCAACTTTCTCGTTTTCAAGTGCCGAAGAAGGCGCAAAATGTTTTTCGGGCGATAGTGATGGGTATATTTATACCCGTATTGGTAATCCTACCATAGATGCACTCGAACGGCAGCTTGCCATACTCGAAAATGGATTTGGAGCTATAGCCGTTAGTTCAGGAATGGCTGCAGCAACAACCATTTACCTTTCGTTGCTTAGCAGTGGCGACCATATTGTAAGCACAGATGCTATTTACGGTCCCGCCCGTAGCGTAATGGAAAAACAATTTGTTCGGTTTGGTTTTGAAGCAACTTATATCAATACCACCGATATTGAAACCATTAAAGCAGCTCTAAGACCTAATACCAAAGTTCTATACATAGAGACTCCAGCCAACCCTACCATGGATATAACCGACCTGGTAGCTTGCGCCAAAATTGCACATGAAAAAGGAATACTACTAGTAGTTGATAATACCTTCTGCAGTCCATATTTGCAAAACCCGCTTGATCTGGGAGCCGATATCGTTTTTCATTCCATGACAAAGTTTATCAACGGACATGCCGATGTGGTTGCCGGAGTTATTATTGCAAAGGATGAAGCCATGTACAGGCAATTGCGTAATATGATGATAAATATGGGCTGCAATATGGATCCGCACCAGGCTTACTTAGTTTTGCGGGGGGTAAAAACCCTTTCTATCCGTATTGACCGTGCCCAGGAAAGTGCACAGAAAGTAGCTGAATTTCTTGAACAACACCCGAAAGTTTCCTGGGTTAAATATCCCGGACTGAAATCGCACCACCAATATGAACTCGCAAAGCGGCAGATGAAAGGCAGTGGTTCCATGATCAGTTTTGGGTTAAAAGACGGTTTTCATGGTGCCAAAGCACTGATGAACAATCTTCATCTTGCCATCCTGGCTGTATCGCTGGGCGGTGTTGAAACCCTTATTCAGCATCCGGCTTCGATGACACATTCGAAAGT
>Ga0315270_10000996_pt1 | contig 15209 bp, 14 predicted proteins | sample C1_bottom_MG_FD_204932 | JGI IMG/M metagenome (GOLD analysis project Ga0315270, IMG submission 204932) | Sediment microbial communities from Yellowstone Lake, YNP, Wyoming, USA - C1_bottom | ecosystem: Environmental > Aquatic > Freshwater > Lake > Sediment | place: USA: Wyoming | collected... | reverse complement strand
ATCTGGATAAATTAGAAAGGGTTGAAAATCGGCTAGAAGATGATGTAAAAAGATTATTGGAAACAGACGAAGAAAGAATATTATCATCACCGCGATTATCACGATCATCACAATCACCACGATTATCTCAATCACCATTGTTAAAATCGGTAAAATCCCCTGTATCTCCTGTATCTTCACCATCAGCTATTCCTAATTTAACAAAAACAGGTCTAAAAGGTTTGGATAGTTTAACAAAAAGATTAAGTACTGGTCCTGTACGTGAAAAAATACAACAAGAAATTATGAGTGATATTGAAGAATTGGAAAGTCTTCGCGAAGAGAGATTGGAAAGAATGGAAAAAATAGAGCCTGTTAAAAAGATGCAGCATGAAGAAAGAATGGAACGAGAGGAAATGTTACAAAAATTCGAAAAATTAGAAAGAGGTACAGAAGATATAGTTAAAGTAATTGAAAAAATGGAAAAAATAGAAGATATCATCCACTCTTTTCAAGATGAAGTAAGATTAGCATTGAGAAATGGTAGAGGTAACGAAAGAAATGAAAGAAATGAACAAAGTGTCAGTAATCTCTTAATGCATATTAGTGAAGATATTCGTGAAGATATTGCAAAAGGTAATAATTTCTTATCAACAGAAGTATCTAAATTTAGACACGAAAGAAATTCAGAAGAACATAAATTAAAAGAGAAGATTATATCATCCTTAGAAAAGTTAAAAGGTAGTGAAGAAAAAATTATTGAAGAAATCACAAGTAAACTTGAAGAACGAGTAACGGATATTAAAGATTTTATTAAACCATACTTTAAAAAGATTAGTGAAGATAGCGAGGGTATTATTAAATTCCTTCGAGGTTTATTAGAGGCGTTTGATATTATGAAAAATGATTTTATGAAGGAAATTATTTCTTATGTTAAAGGATACTTAGAAAAATTTGCTCTTCGTTTAGAAAGTAACGGGGTTAAAGGAATTGAAAAACTAGCTAAAGAAGGTATTGAAAAATATGCCAAAGAAGGTATTGAAAAATTGGCTAAGGAAGGTATTGAAAAATTCGCAGAACATTCATTAGAAAAATTAATTGAAGGGAAATCAAAAGAATATTTCTCTGATAGATTAACTGAAGGTAAATCAAAAGAACATGATCGTTTTTCAGATAGATTTAGTGAAGGCGAATCCTTTTTAATTGAAGAAATCAAAAAGATTGTTGATAAAGTTTTTCGTTATTATTATGAAAAATTTAAACCATATCTTAAAAATCTTGAAACTAAAATAGAACGCATTGAACAACTTGCAGTACAGGAAGGTGCTAAAATAGCAAGAGAAATAAAAGATGAAGTTCTCCCACCATTTTTAGGTGGTAAAAGAAACAAAAAGGTATCAACAACTCAACCTATTAATATCGCAGGTCAATCAGGTCAATCAGGTCAATCAGGCCAATCAGGCCAGACAATTAAATCTGACGACATTATTAATTCTACAATCGTTAAGCGTGATATTATTACTACCAATGTACCATTAAGTAATGGAGATATAGAAGAAATAAAACAAGAATTTATTACTTATGCAAATGGAGTTCAACAAATAAGACTAGTTACCGAAGAAGATGATAATTTTGGAAATCAAGTATTATCTACTGGGGAAATAGTATCTGTTAGACAAGATGATAATGGAAAATGTTCTATTATGTAATTATAAATAATTATTTATAATTGTAAATAATTAAAGGATACTTCGTAAACGATCTTGTTCATCTAAAGCATTATTTTCTTGATCTTCTTGATCTTCTTCGGTATAATCTTCCTGATCATAGTCATCACCCTGATAATCACCACTTTGATCATAATCGTCGTAATCTTGATCATCTTGATCATCTGGATAATTTTTTTCATTAGATTCATCTAAATGTATCAAATATAATTCATATTCACGAGAAAGATAATTAAATAAATCAGCAAAATCATTACTTATTTTTTCTGTATTATGAAGATATATACTAGGATATGGTACTGTACCAATTAGAGGACTAGGTGAAATAAACAATTGATTATTCTTTATTTCAAATTGTAAATCTTCTCCAAGATTATATATATCATCCCTTTTTAATTTTAAAGATTCGACAAAATATTGCGATTTAATTTGATCATCTCCAATATTATAATTTATATAATATAAATGGATAGCAGGATAAAATAAAATGATATCTCGATTTTTTATTTCTAAATCAAGATAAATGTCGCTATCCTGATTTATTAAATTCCAATTAAGTTTAAATGGTGGATGAATAAGCAAATCAATTAAATCAAATGCTTCATCTTGATAGAAACGTAAAACATTAAAAGCCTCTTGAGGAAAATTATCAATATATGATAGGAAAAAATCTGGATAATCAACACCCCAATATCTTGCTACTTCAAAAACTTTGACAAAATCATCAGGTGATGATATATCAGTAATATCTGTAAAAAACATATCAGGAATATAATCAATATTTTCATCAGAACTATTTGAACTGGAACTATTTGAACTGGAAGAACCGGAACTGGAAGAACCGGAACTGGAAGAACCGGAACTGGAAGAACCGGAACTACTTGACGAGTCTGATGAACCAAACAGATTTATATATACATTTGATTCATGTAACCATTCAGGAATATCTTTTTTTCGAAAAACCATTTTTTATTAAATTTATAAATTTATAAATTTAATTTTTATTTTTCAATCATTGATAATATGTAATTATTTAACTCCATTAGATCCTCACTCGTATTGACATTCTTAATAGAATATTGATTTTCAACATCTAATATAACCGGTTTTATAATCTGATGATCAATCACTAACAAATCAACAATATCAGTTAAATAATATTCATTATTTTTATTACTATTGTTAATTAATGGAATATATTGATGTAAATCATTTGTGTAAATTGAATAAATACCACAATTAACAAATTTTATTTTTTTCTCTTCTGAAGAACAATCTTTTTCTTCAATTATTTTACAAATATCTCCTTGATTCGAAAACATAATTCGACCGCATCCGGAAGGATTATTTAATTCGGTGATTAATATTGTATTGTTAGATTGTATAAGAGAATTTAATGTTTCGAGTGATATCAAAGGGACATCACCAGATAATATTAAACATTTTGAATTCGAAAGTAAAAATGGTAAACAAGATTTAATAGCATCACCTGTTCCTGAAGGATAATCTTGATGGACATATTGGATATATTTTTCAATATTTTGAGGCGTAATATAAATATCAATTTCATGACGAATGATATCAAAATATTGTCCAACAATAATTAATATTTTATCAGGGTTTAATTGTATGGCAGTATTAATAACGTGAATAATCATGGGTAAAAAAGCACCATTTGTATTAAAAACTGAATGAAGAACTTTAGGTTTAGTAGAGTTCATTCTTTTTCCTAATCCTCCAGCCATAATTGCAACAATCATCTTTTAAAGTAAAATTTTACTTTAAAAGATGATTTAAACTGAAAAAAAATATTATAATAAATTTGTAAAATGATAATCATTCATACCAAAAAAGGTTGTACTTATTGTGATCGCACTAAAGTTTTTTTAAATAGTCATGCATTGCCATATGTTGAAAAAATATATCATTTGGAAGATAAAGAATATGATCGAAAGAAAAATCTTTTAGTTTCATTAACAAATTGCAAAACTTTCCCTCAGATTTTTATCAAAGATAAATTTATTGGCGGATATTCTGAATTAATATCTCTTTATGAAACATTAAAACTACATGATCTTCTAGCCGAAGATGGTATATTACTTGAAATAGATTTCTAGAAAATAAAATCGATTTTTTTATTTTCGAAAATAAAATCATGTCGAGCAGTATTCATTATCTTGTCACATTTTTATTCTTTATTGTATTTGTCATTATTATTTTGATTTTGACACAACAATTATTATCATTCAGTGTTGCTGCATCTGATACATATGCAGTTGATGCCAAAGATGTACTGACGTCAGCCGTTGTTTTTGGTTGGTTGATTATTGGTATTATATTAATTGGGTTAATTTTTGTCGGCTATTTATTATCCACTAATCAATATAAAAATTCATCTGTTAATGCCAGTTTGGTATATCTGACTGGAGAATCCGATCTTTTAGTTTCCTTACGAATATTAACTTTTTCTTTTTTAGTTTTTGGTTCTTTGATTGTTGGTACTTTAGCATTTGCAACTTATGATTTAATCAATATAAGTAATAATCCTTCTCAATATTCAACAATTGCAAATAACTGTTATCAATATGGAAAATTATTATATCTCCATGTTATATTATTATTCACTATTCAAGCTATTATTTATGGTGTAACATATTTCACAACAAAACAAACATTAACAAATGAACAAAAATTAAAACAATCATTACAACAACCTGTAGGGGCATCATTAATAATCGATTCAGATGGTAATTTTGTTTCGGTTGATTCAAATGATCCAGCTAATTTAACCAACTCTTATTAGATAATATAAAAGATTTTTTATATGTAAAATGTTTGTTTTATTGATTATTTTTTCTTTGTTGGTACTAACCTATTCGTATTCACAAAAAAGAAATATGGTTACTTTAACACTCAATGCTGATGATTTTGGAATATATCGTCGAAAAGATTATAAAAATTATAACTTCAATTCTATTCAACCATTTGTACCAAAGATAGTCATTTTTAATAAAATAAAATCATATGGTAGATTAATAAGAGCTAAAAATATTTTTCCTACTAGTATTCTCAGTTTAAGTGGTTATTTAATGGGGTATAATGGAGTATTTCAAGTTAAACAGTTGCTTTTTCCAATGTGTATATCTATTTTAATTATGTGTAATTCAATGATTATAAATTATCTTTTTGATTATAAATTAGATAACATAAATAATCCAACTAGACCGATTGTTACTCAAGAAATAACAAAAAAAGAAGCTATTATTTTTAGTTGTATATTAACCACTATTATTTTTTTCATTAATCAGTTTCTGTCTTCATATCAAAAATTAATTAGTACAATAGCTTTATGTTCAACTTTTATATATACACCTATTTTAAAGAAAATTCCAGTCATTAAAAATCTTTTTTGCTCATCGTTAGTATCTTTTTCGGTTTATTTTACTGCTCATTCGAGTAATAATAATTTATTTTCATTAATCCGAATTATTTTTGTTGGTTCTTTGATTAATGAAATTCTACTTGATATTCTTGATTTAGAAGGTGATAGTATAATGGGTATTAAAACTATTCCTGGTATAATTGGGAAATTTTATTCGATTATGTTATGTCAAATTTTACTTTTTCTGGCCATTTTTTGGAATATTATATCTTGTTTACATATACCAACATTTAATACTTTAACATATGTGTTATTATATATACCAAGTTTTCTTTTTTTTCGAAATATCACTCGAAATAATTTTTCAAAACAATTAATTAAAAAAACTGTTTCCAATTCCTCAATTACTTTATTTTTATCTTGTATTTATTTTATAATTTTAAATTTATTTCATCTATAAAATATATGACTAGTGTACAAATTAATTATGATTCTGTTCCAAGATGTCCTGAAAATGCGCATGATAATATAGCATATCATCTTGAATCGTTGACTATTAAAGAAGGTGAAACTTATCCAGATACTAAACGAACTGTTTTTGGGTTTTATTTTGATTCCAATAGAAATGGAATTTTTGGTCGACAACATTCAATATCAGAAATGACCGACAATATTTATCATCTTTTAGAAAATTATTTTGTAATCTTCATTCTTGATATTCCTATAAATAGAGAAAGTGCTTTACCTTTATTAACAAATTTTAAAATGGGTATTGTTAATTGGTTGCCAAAATTAACTACACCACTTTTAAGATCATTGGAAAACTCTCTAAATTTTATTCATAATCTTTATATGTTAGATCCAGTTTATTTTTCTTATGAGGATGTACTGACACATCGAAGTCCATTTCTTAATATTTATGGTAATTATTTTCTTACTAATGATGAAGTAAATAAAGCAAAAGAAAATGATATTATTAATCGTTCCATTATTTATAATAATGGAACTGAATATATTCCTCCAGTATCATCTAGTAGATACACATTAGCAAGGATATTTATTTCAAGACAAGATGGTGGTATGCATATTCGTCTTCGAAATTATATTAATGAGCCCTTTGGTAATTTTAATGTTGATTATTCAATTACTAAGGTGTATAATGTGGCTATACCAATATTATCAAATGATATCCCCTTAGATGCATTTGGTAGATTAACAGAAGATTTACGAAATTATTTTATATCCACTGATAGTTTAAACGTTTTTTCAATTGACAGTAATTAAATTTTTTCCGAAATTTCGGAAAAAATTTACTCTGTATAGTACTACACAAACGCTATTTTTGACCTTTTTCTCATCATTTGTTACTATATGTAACTCTATGTTTTTGAAGCTTTTATAAGTCAAAATTTTCAATTTTTGAGGGTTTTTTTGGGAAAAATTCGGCGAAAAATTAACCGAATTTGTTTATACCCTTAAAGAAAATATACGTTCATTTTTTGATGAATTAAATAAAATAATTTTTAGGCTAAAAGGTAAATTGAAAATTTTTAAAGAAAAAAAGTTTAAAATGGACAAAATCTCAAATATATATAAATATGTTATACATTTACCTGAAAATATAAACAGTGCTGATATATGTTGGAATACATATCTTGTTTCGACAGTTGAAATAGGATACCAATTTGCCATCTGGAAACATAAAAAATTATTATCAGATCATAAAAATGATAGTGATTCTTTTAATAGAACTTCAATTGTTTCTTTTGATGAATTGGAAAAAATCTTAGTTGACAATGTTGATAATTATGAAATTAATTTATGGAAGATTAATGATTGTCATGCAACTATCCAAAGATTGACTCCAGGACTGTTAAATTTATTTAAAAAGGATTTTGTTTCTGAGAAAGATTCGGGGTTCTCAGTTTCTTTTTTTGAAATTAGTCTTGATGGTGGTATCCAAAATTTTCATCCAGCATCATTTAAATCATTCACTTCGTTGAAGGATTTTAATAAAAACTTATTATTTTCATCTATTATGTCAAATACCGAATATAAATATTTGTCAGATAATATTAAAAATAAAAGATCATATTCTGATATTACTGATGATGGTGGATATTATAAAGAAATAAGATTGAGATTTAATAATTAAATTGTGTTAAATTGAATTTTTTTCCAAAATTTTGGAAAAAATGTCAAATATACCTGAACCTAAAGAAATCCCTTATTTTGTTACTTATAATGGAAATAGAATACCTCTATTATATCCATATACAGATTCTCTATTTTTTAAAAATTTGAAAAAAATAAATGAAGCCGATGAAAATCCATATGAACTTGAAGCTGTTGTACAACATTATGAACCCGATTTTACTATTAATTGTATAAAATCGTTATTTAAATTTTTTAAATTATCGGAATATTGGGGATTTGAATTGTCATTAACGCGTGAAATGAGAGATTTTCTAGATATAAAACCTCGATCTTATGAAACAAGTTTTTTAACATACATTTGTGAAACGTTAGATGATGACGAAAATATTTTTTCTGAATATAAATATTCCGAATCATTTCATGAAGCAATAATGTACTCATTAAAACATATTGCGTCAGCTGCTGAACTATGGAAATTATATTGCTTTTATAAACAATTTTATGAGCGAATTAATCATGAGAAAATTTTATCATTAATCATCAATGATTCAAGTTTTAGTAGTCATTTTTTCTTTTCAAAACTTAACTTTGATGAAGCTGATATCGTTTATAATACCTCTTTTTATCTTGATCTATTACAAGGTGCCTTAGTTGATTCTTATTCATCCGAATATGGTGAAGAAATAAGTTATGTAGCAAAGAAATATTCAAAGAATATTAAAGTTTTTGAAGCGGGTTTTGCAGTTGAAGATATTTTACTTCCTGTTATTTTAAGCATTCTTCCTTATAAAAATATGAAGATATCTTATTCATATTATGATGCTAAAATCTGTAAATTTAATAATTGTTTAGAAAATGAAGATTATACCTATGATTTATTTGGATGGCTTATTGTGTCAATTCAACAATGTGGTCGTTATTTTGATGGTGGAGCTTATGGTGGAGAGAATATGAAAGATAGAATAAAATGTTTATTTGACGCTTTTCCGAATATTGAAATTTTAAATTATCTTCCTTTATTATTTAATCTTAAATTTTATGGCTCGAGTCATCCTATTCATCCAGAACAAATAAATCAATCAAATGATATCTACAATCCTGATGTATGTAATAATGATTTACAAAGAATAGAAGATTTTGTTGATCAAATAAAGATGAGTGGCTTTATACTTGGTTTATATATTCATCAACCCGGGGTTTTAGAAAAATTAAATGAAAAATGGAATTGGGGTCATATTAGTCCGGTTTATTGGGAAAATTTAATATTTGAGCATGATGATAATTTTGTAATGAGTGAAAATGTCTTTATTAGTTACATGAAATATTGTGTGGATGAATATAGAGTTTAAATTAAAGGTAAAAGATAAAATTAAATTGAGAAATTTCTCAATTTATAAAAAAATGAAGTTGTTACTACTTTTCTTTACTTTCATGACAAAATTTTTACAAATAAACAGTTATAATCCTGGTGAAAATTTTAATAATATTATCAATAATACTAATGTTTTGATTAATAACGGTGTCCAACTTGAACCATTAAAAATCAATTTTATACGATCATTTAATTTAGGATCAATATGTGGAAAAGAAATTAATTTTGATAAACAAACATTAAACCAAACTATATTATCAGCAGAATTAGCTGATTTATCATATAATGATTATAATGTGGGTGAAGTTTTAATAGTTGAAGATCAAAATTTTACTGTTGAAAGTGTTATTAAAATAAAAGCTTCATTTTTAACTTATTTTTTTGCATATATTCTTATAAATGACGACAATTATTATGTTGTTATACGTGGAAGTTATAATATTTATCAAATAATAACTGATATTAGAATAATTCCTTATACTGAACAATTTACTATGTCAACTGTAAATAGCAAAGATATATCAACTTTAGGCAATAATATTACATTTGAAATTGAAATGTATAGAGGAATGTGTATTAGTGTTAATAGTAATTCTAATAAATCGGAAAAATCACCAGCTTATGTTATTATGGATGAGTTGGATAGATTAATTTCAAAACGAAATAATTCAAAAATTCCTTCATTGAATTTTATTGGTCATTCATTAGGTGCTAGCCAAATTAATACATTTTTATGTTATTATTTTTCAAATTCGTTTCAAGAACAGTATCCGAAACTTTCATACAATAAATTTTCTTCAATTAATGTTAATCTTTTTGGATGTCCAAAAGTAACAAATAATGCTGGATATAAAATATTATTTTCCTTTCTAAGAAAGAACTATCCTAATTTTAACTATTATTCGTTTATTAATTGTCAAGATATTATAGCTCATGGAGATTTGTCAATATTTTCTGATATCAAACATATTAGTGAAGATCAATATTTATTAGAAGTAATATCAAATAAAATTTATTTAATAAAATCTGATTTATTGGATAAAGGTATATTAATTAATACTCTTAAAAATTTACTTAAAATACAAAATTTATTTAATCTATCAATGTTTGGACAATATATTAACTTAATAACTTTATCGTTTAAATTATCATTAAATCATCATTTTATGTCACAATATATAGATTTCCTTAAACAATTTCAAGAAAATGAATAATAGGTAATTTCTCAATTAACTATAAATAATAAAAGAAAAAGAAATGTCAACTTTTGAAAAATCAGATGTCTTAAATCGTATCGATCATCTATTAGATATGTCAAAAAATATAAGATCTGAATTAAATAATTTTGAAACAAGTGAAATTATTTCATATCAAGATAAAGAAATTTTATCTTTTATACATCAAAAATCAACTCTTCATCGTAGTATACAAGCATCAATATCAATTAAAAAATCAGTATTGGAATTTAACCAATCAATGAATCTTTTAAATTCTTTTGAAATATATAATATTATACGAAATGATTTATATCACCAAATAACAATTTATTTTCCAGAATTCACCATTCATGACAGTTCAAATATTGTATACGATTTGTATTCTTTAGATCAAAATAGTCTTGAATTTAAAGAAAAATTTCACCAATTAACAGACATGTCGCTAAGATGTTATGACATTGGTATATCTTATATGAATATTATAGATATGAAGGAATTTGTACAAGGTTCTAAAGATTGTGGTCAAATCTGCTTAGGTTTTGTTATCGAAACTGATTATCAAGAGATAGAAATTAAAGATAGGCATTTTGAAGGTGATGTTTTTAACTTAAATGTATTCATTCAGAGTTTAAATATTAGATATATTAATTTTCTTAATCAATTTAATAGACATTTTATAATATTGATTCACTATGATATAGGTTCAATAATAAAAATAAATTTTTCTGGATTTTAAAATCTGGAAACCCAAGGGAAAATGATAATTATTTAAATTTAAATAATTAACTGTAAATAGATAAAATCATTCTATCTACTCGAGTGTAGAAACTATTTTGAAATCGTTCTTCATTTAATATAAAAGATCGAACGATAAATCGATCGGTCCCATCAAATCTTGGTTTAAAACTACTCCTTCCATGAACAGCTCGATTATTATCTACTAAAACAATATCTCCTGCTTGTAAACTATATTCAGTCCGATATTTTTTATATAAATGTATAATTTTATTTAATATATTATTTGATTCTTCTGTTATACCAACCATCAGATCTTGATCAAATACAAAATAAGGATCTTCTTCGGATCCATAAATAATTGGCATTGGACCACGTATATGCTCAGTAAGAAAATCATTATTAAGAGTAAAAGAATAATCAATTCCACAAACCCACAATGCTTTCCGTAAAAGTAGTTGTTCGTGTGAAGTAAGATGTGGTAGTAAATTTTTTACATCAAAAATGTAAGTTTTTGCATCATTATCCCCTTTTAAACATGCCAAAGATAAAATATCAGGTTTTAAGTTTGAAAATGCTTGTTCAGTATGAATTTCTAATTCAACTTTTGATCCTAGGCTAGTCTGAGTCATTTCAAAATTTTTACTTGGTACCATATCCTGGAATAGATAACCATCATTTTCTGCTTCATAACTAACCATTTCCCCCAGATAACTATTTAAAATAGCCTGGATACGTGCAAGTTCAGTATATGAACCAAGATGTTGTAAATTATTTTCTGGTGTAGCTGGAAGATTATTATTGAGTGCACTAGTTTTAATCAATAAAAATCCATTAGGATTTCCATGAATTTTAAATTCATCTAGAATATGACGGATTCGTAAAGGTATAAAGAAAGATAAATTTTTACTTTGACTACAAAATAATTCAGGTTCGTTAATAGGATCAAATATTATTTTTGAAGACAGATATTGAAGATCTTTATTTTCGTCATCATTTAAAATAATTTCCATTGAATGACAAATTAAAAATATTATGAAAAAAGAAAAGAATATCATTTTTAAATAAAATAATATAATATTTTTCTTCTCAAGATATTAAAAGTTTTTTAGTTTTCAAGCGAAAACTATCTATAATATTACGACTATCTTTTTCTCTATTTAAATAAAGAATGTTTCATCCTTATTAAAAACTTTACTTAAATTTAAGTAAAAAATACCAATACTTTTATTTCTGATATAAAGCTCCACACATATTTTGAGCAGAAAATTTTAGATGGTTAAGATATCTATACCAACAACATTCTGCTTTTACATCTTTAATTTCTAAAAGACTATCCTCAAATGTTTCAAATGGTTCGAATTTTAATTTAATTAATTCATTCTCATGCACATTACCATAAACTTTTGTTGTCATAATATCAAATTCTTTTTGGGTGATATATTTTTCACAGGCAAATAATGAGATTTCTTCATCGCATCCACCAGGAGATGGATAAATTGAACCAAGTGGAATTAATTCTGCTTGGTTCACTTCTAAGCCGGTTTCTTCTTTTATTTCTTTAAAAACAGTACCTATAACATTATGGGTACTATCATCTATCATACCGGCACAAATTTCAACAATTTTTTTACCAACAGGGAATCTTATTTGTTCACACAATAAAATATGTTTCTGATAACCAATATTAACAATAATTAAAACCGCAACTGAACCGCCTCGTATAAATGCAATATTACCCGCTAAATTAGGACCATTAATTTTATCTTTAGCAGGTCCTCCTAAATACATTCCTTTACATTTGACAAACCCAAGATTTTCATTCTTTTCATCGCCTGGACGACAGAAAAAATCAACATCTGTAATATCAATTTCATCACATAATATGACGTCTTGATCGATTTCCTTAATAAATTTGATCATTTTTGGACTTTCTTTAATTAAAGGGAGATATCTCTCAATATGGCTTAATTTTGTAGTTATTCTTATGGCACTTGACATTTTTCAGAATTTTCCCCAAAAATTTTCAATTTTTATAATTCAATGATATAAGAGTTAATATTTTTTTGATCTAAATAAGATTTATACACCTCAAGATGTTGCTGTTCTAAAAATCCAACCGCAACAAGATAATCTAAAGAAATAGAATTTTCGACTAAACATTCCATTCCTTCAAAATTTTCAAAATAGATTTCTGGTGTCATTTCAAATATTGTATCATCAGTATAACTAATATGTGTATGTATAGTATTATAATCTGAGAAGATAAAATCTACTTTGGATTTACCATTAAAATAATAAAATCCTAAATTATCATCCGTGTTAATATGATAATATTGATCTTTTAATAAATCTTTAGAAAAAATTAAAGTACATATAATAGTACCTTCTCTATTTAATATTCTATTCGGTTTTGTATTACCATAAGCTAATACACCAAACGTAATTCCTTGAGCATCATTACATTTTCCCAGGTATTCTGGATGTTCAATAAAATTGGTACAAGCTGAACATATTTTATCTGATTCTTCATTAGCATTACCATAACCAGTTTCAGCGGTGATAAAATTTTTTCTTCGATCAACTTGATTAATTAAATAAATATCCAAAAAAGAGAATATCTGGTAAATTGGTAATTGGAGTATTATAAACAAGAGCGTCGATGACATTTTCATAATTTTTATTATTAAGGTTATTAATTGCGGAACAAACAGCTGACATAATAGTTATTTTTGAAAGTAAGTTTTTAAAATTTTATTTTTTATTTTCATCTTAAAAGATGTCACTTGAACAATTTTATGTTTTACCACCCCAATTGCCCAATGAAGAACCTGTAAATAATGAAAATTTTTATATAAATATCAATCAAAAACTTCATCAAGTTAGAGATAAATTCCTTTCAGATTTTGAAGAATTTTTTCCACAAATATTAGAAATTAAATCTGAAATATCTGGAACTCACCCAATTGATCAAGATAGAGCTAATATATTTATTAATTCTCAATTGTCAGAACGAAGAAGAAGAGCCGCTCAAAATTTAATCAATAATACTCATTATATAACTTTTGATCAAATTTTTGATAACATTGAACAAGTAGTTATTAAAACATTTGGTAGTCTCAATCCAGAGTTTAAAACTGTAATGTATGTTGGAGATGATTCTTCATCTAATTATTTTATTTCGTTAATTGTATTATATTATATAATACATCATAATTTTACTATTCCTATTATAACTGATTTTTTAACTTATCCACAAGCTGATTTTTTTAGTTCATATCGAGAATATAAACGAATTGATTATTCACATCCAATTTATTATGATGAACAAAGGGTGTATGAACCACTTAAACAAAAAACGAATAATAATTTTGAATTAGTGATTTTTGATGATATAACATATAGCGGTTTACAAATGGAACGTAATGTAATAGATGCATTTATTTTTAATAATATTTATATAGGAGTGGCAGTGATTACCGATAATGCTTTATTTTTATTGAAAAAAATGAATAGTATCAAAGCTATTAATTATGGAATTTTAGTTAAAAATCTTAAAAATCAATTTATCGAAGAAAACCGATTTATTGAATATCTTGATATGTTATTTTATTTCAATCCTTATGTTGGAGCATGTCCTATATCTCTTTATTCAGATTACAAAATAGCTGACCAAATATCTACTTTTTTAAAAGAATTAATGTTTGGACCAATATTACCGTCATCGTTAAATATTAATGGATCATTACTCAGAAAATCTTTTACTGGAAGAGATGGTTTTATTAAATTGGATACCTATGAAAAATATTTAAAAAATATAACTAATAATGAAAGTCCAATCATTACAGTAGCAGAACAAAAAAATATTAAATTTATACCTTTTATTACAGGATGTTTCGAGTATTCGAATATAGATTTAAATGAATTATCTAAATTAGATTATGGAATATTTATATTAGATGAAACAGATGATATTGACTATGATAAAATAACAACATCTACAGAAAGTGACCTTTTAGTTAAATGTTATGATAAATTAAATAGATGTCCACCTGCCTTTTATAAGGAACTAATTAATAAAAATTTACGTTGAATATCTATATTCAACTTAATTCAACTTATAGTAAATTTATAGTAAAAATTAAATTTTAGATATTTTAAAACAAAAGTACTGATAATATTTTCCATTGTTAATTGTGAAATAAATTAATGATTTTCTCAATTAGAAAAATAATGAAAATTGAAAAAATTTAGATAAAAATGGTCGAAATGTCAATTCAACCGATTCAACTCAACGATTCGACATGTTCAAAATATCATCTTAAATCAACATTTTTTGGGATCATTATTTACGGTACATTATTAGGTACAGGTATCGGCTATCTCATATCTGCTTATGTCTATAATTCAACAGTACTTGGTACGCTTGTTAGTGCTAATGCTCTTTCTACTAGCCATACAACTGAAAATGGTGATGAAACAGATTATAATTTGGAAGAACATTTTACTTATTCCAATAGTCAAATTGTTAATGGAACTTGTTCCATTGTACGAGGAACTATATATTCAACAAAAACCGAAGCCGACGATGCTGTTTCAAATACAATATTGGGTACTATCAGAAGACTTTATTTAATTGA
>Ga0315270_10000994_pt1 | contig 15213 bp, 11 predicted proteins | sample C1_bottom_MG_FD_204932 | JGI IMG/M metagenome (GOLD analysis project Ga0315270, IMG submission 204932) | Sediment microbial communities from Yellowstone Lake, YNP, Wyoming, USA - C1_bottom | ecosystem: Environmental > Aquatic > Freshwater > Lake > Sediment | place: USA: Wyoming | collected... | reverse complement strand
TCCAGTGCAAAGCTGATATCCGCCGTCATTTCAACCAGCAGGTCACGCGCCAACTCGTCAAAGGAATCTACCGTGCCTGCATACAGGGTGAAAACGCCAACGACAATACCCTCTCTCTGCAACGGCAACGAGGCCGAAGCCGCCCAGCCAGCGCGCGCGGCGCGCTCACGCCAGGAAATGGTTACCGGGTCATGCATGAAATCCTGGCACCAGTATGGCTGGTTCTTGCGGCCTGCAATGCCGGTCGGGCCAAGCCCTAACGGGCTAGCGGCATCCACAGAGATATCGATGTCTATCAGATACCCGGTGACATCACCAAAACTGGCGACAGCTTGCACCTTGCGGGTCTCAGTGTCGATGAGGCCGATCCACGCCATCTTCATGCCGCCAAACTGCACTGCGGTACGGCAGATCTGCAGGAATAACTCTTCCTCGCTGTCGCAGTGCACGATGGCTTTGTTGCACTGGCTCAGGGCAGCATAGAGTTGTGTGTGCCGCAGGATTTTCGCGCGATCTGTTTTGCTCTCGGAAATGTTGCGGATGTTGCACTGTATAACTTTAATGCCTTCACAATCGTAAGTATTACTGACGAATTCAACCGCGATTTCCGCTCCAGTTTTTGTTTTGAGCGGCAGATCTTTGTACCGGACATATCCCTGGATTTGCAGCACCTCGAACATTTCTTTGCTCTGCGCAATATCCGAGAACGAACCCACTTGCCATAGCTTTTTCCCCAGGAATTCCGCATGCGAGTAGCCAAGCATCTCGATCAGATAGGGGTTGACGTCTTCGATCTGTGCGGTATCGGCGTTAAGTAGCAGAATCCCGTCCTGGGCGGTTTCAAACAGACGGCGGTAGCGGCTTTCGGATACCCGCAGCGCTTTAAGCGCGAGATCACCAGGCGCATCTGTATTAGAAATTATGTCGTTAGCTGATGGCATAAATACTCTCAATAGCAGGCTCTACAGTTGGCATGCAGCGCACACATTAAGGGTAGGAAAGCACTTTTGCGTATTCGTACCCGCATGCTGTGTTCTCAGTTCTTGTATGCACACGATACAAGCCGATGCAATGGCGAAATTTACTCCAGCTTACGCCAGGCAAACCGTACGCTAACGTACATAGAGTTTTGTTAATCTCTTGCTTGCAGCCAGTTATTTTCTGGCCGCGGCCTGCCGTAAGAGTCAAGGTTCTCAGGATTGATCAGCTTATTTCTGCCGTTTCATCATTTCCTGGAATTTAGGATCATTCATCATTTCATTAATATTAATGCCTTTCATATTTGGCAAAATCACATCGCCCGGCTTCTGGCCTGGCTTGCACGGGGATAGCCATTTTGCCGCCATGCTCACTTTTGTTTCACTTCTTCCATTCATCGGTGGAACATAGCTAGTTTTAATATCTCCCTTATAGGCAACATCAAAGGAACCCACGAACGCTGCATCCGACGTTGCCACGGTCTCCCCCAGCTTGCAGACCGAATGCATGGTGACCTTGTTGCCCTGGCGTTTAATGTCCATCACGCTGCAGTCAGTTTTTGCATTCTTCTCGTGCTGCTGCATCAGGTTGTCAGTGCTCTGGTCGATACACTGCTGGATTGCTCCCAGTGATGGAACACCATCCATCTTCATGTTGATTTCCCATAAACCTGTCTTGCGCATAAGCGTATCGTCAGCCAGTACTCCTCCAGCCAGGGTAGCCGAGATCAGGCCTGAAACTAACAAGGAAACCGCATAAAACCTGGAAGACGGCCTGCGCATATCGAAGCTACGTTGCATGATTGCTCCCTGAGTGGACGATGCGAAAATAGTTGCATGCGGGATATTAAGCCCGTTCCATGGCCATGTCATCAAGGAACTGAGGCGAGTTACTTTTCTCAACGACAATAAATTAGCGCAATCGGTGATCTCCTCACGCATTACAAGCCGCCTGCAGCTTGAAGCGCATCAAATAAAGAGAGTTAGATTTTAGCGGCTAGATTGATAAAGATTATTTGATGGGTGCAGCTGTGGCCGCTAAAGTCATCCGGGCAGCTGCTGAAGTTGTCGCCAGCATCCAGCCTGATGCTGCTAGCTAAATGTATATTACAAGCAGTAAACCATTGCGGCTATTCTGCGCACCAGGCAATGAAAATACAAATGAAAAAAGAGTTAGATTTCTCTAACTCTTTGTACTTTTTGGGGTGATCGATGGGGCTCGAACCCACGACAACCGGAATCACAATCCGGGGCTCTACCAGCTGAGCTACGACCACCATTGAAACGATTTAAGCCAAGATACTGGTGTGCCCGACTGGAATCGAACCAGCAACCCCCAGCTTAGAAGGCTGGTGCTCTATCCGGTTGAGCTACAGGCACAATTTCTTCGGTAACCAATACGACTTTTTATTACTAGAACCTGGTCGGGGTGGAGAGATTCGAACTCCCGACATCCTGCTCCCAAAGCAGGCGCGCTACCAGGCTACGCTACACCCCGAAGCCCGCCACTATACCTACCTTGTAAAAAAAAATCAATTCTACTCGCGTGTTTTTTTTGTTATTTGCGGCATCGCCAGCATAAGATAATAAACCATCGACCACAAAGTGAGTATTGCCGCTATGTAAATGAGCATGGTGCCAACTTCATGCACAGGTATCCCGAGCATTGGTTCATGATAGAGCAGGAATAATATGGCGATCATTTGAAAAGATGTTTTGATTTTCCCCAGCATGGACACGGCAATACTTTTGCTGCTGCCCAGTTGTGCCATCCATTCGCGCAACGCGGAGATCGCAATTTCACGGCCTATGATGATAAAAGCAACCAGTGCGCCAACGTAAGTCAGGTTGACCAGCACGATGAGTGCAGCGGCCACCATGAGCTTATCTGCCACGGGATCGAGGAATGCACCAAACGCAGATGTCTGGTTAAGGGTACGCGCCAGATAGCCGTCCAGCCAATCGGTGAACGCTGCAAACCCGAACAGAAGTGCGCTTAATAAATGCTTGTGATGAAGACTGATCGTGGTGTCAGACAAGTAAAAAATCCCGATAAACACAGGAATCATGACGATCCTGGACCAGGTGAGAAGGATGGGAATATTGAGTGGCATGAGTGTGCGGGTATAAATCTGTTGTGATTAATGTAGCTGTTGATAAATTTTTTCGGCCAGTGCCGGGCTGATGCCCTCTACCTGCGCCAGCTCTGCTACGCTCGCTTGCTGCACGCCTTTAATACCACCAAAACGGGATAATAAATTGCGTCGCCGTTTTTCTCCTACCCCGCTTATTTCTTCCAGCGTTGAGGTAGTGCGAGTCTTGCCCCGCTTGGCACGATGACCGGCGATAGCAAAGCGGTGCGCTTCGTCACGCACTTGCTGAATCAAATGCAAAGCCGGACTATCTGCAGACAATTGTAACGGCTTTTCCTGCTGCGGTAGCAACAATTGCTCCATACCGGGCTTGCGTTCCACACCCTTGGCTACTCCCATCAACTGGATATCGGACAGGTTTAATTCTGCCATCACATCGATTGCCACGCCCAATTGCCCTGCTCCGCCGTCTATTAATATAAGATCAGGGCGCTTTCCTTCACCCTGCGGCAGCTTCTGGTAGCGCCGTGTCAAAGCCTGGCGCATCGCCGCATAGTCATCCCCGCCGGTAATGCCTTTAATGTTATACAAGCGGTACTCATTGTTGCGGCTCGCCAGGTTGTCGTACACCACACAGGAGGCAACAGTTGCCTCACCCATGGTATGGCTGATATCGAAACACTCTATACGCGATAGTTCGGGCATAGACAGGGCTGTGCGCAATGCTTCGAGCCGCAGCAACTGTCCGGCTTTCATGCCAGCCTGCTGCCGCAATGTCAGCAGTGCATTGTTCTGCGCCATATCCAGCCACTGACGCCGTTCGCCCGTGACGCTGTGGCGTATCTGCACCTTGTGCCCGCTTTGCGCGCTAAACAATGTCTCCAACGCTGCGGTGGCAACCTCAATGTTAGTCAGGATCAAAGGCGGCACGCTGCTATCCAGATAGTGTTGCGCCAAAAATGCTTCCAGTACCTCGCCCACGCTTTGACTGTCAGCATTCTGCGGGAAGAAGTGCTTGTCGCCCAGATGGCGTCCACCGCGCACCATCGACAGATTAACGCACAGTGCGCTATCGAGTTCGACTACCGCAACGATATCGGCATCGGTCGCGCGTCCACTTTCCATAAACTGTTTTTGCTGTACGGTATGCAAAGCATGCAACTGGTCGCGCAATGCCGCTGCATGCTCATAGTGTTGCGATACCGCCGCCTGCTCCATGGCTGAACGCAAACGCTGTTCCACCTCATCCTGCTTGCCCTGCAACAACAGTACTGCATTACGCACGTCGGTGGCGTAATCCTCCTGGCTGATCAGGCCGACGCAGGGTGCGGTGCAACGATGAATCTGGTGCAGCAAACACGGACGCGTACGGTTCTTGAATACATTGTCCTCGCAGGTGCGCAAACGAAAAATTTTTTGCAATAAATCGATGCTTTCTTTTGCGGCATATGAGTTGGGATAAGGGCCGAAATTTTGATGCTGTTTAACGACTGCGCCCCGATAATAGGCCAGGCGAGGAAAAGACTCGCCGGTCAGAATGATGTATGGGTAGGATTTATCATCGCGAAATAAAATGTTATAGCGCGGCTTCAGACTTTTTATTAAATTATTTTCCAGCAATAATGCTTCTGCTTCAGTACTCGTGATGGTGACTTCGATATTGGCAATATGGGAAATCATCAAACGGATACGTGGCGAGATATTGGTTTTCTGGAAATACGAGCTGACGCGTTTTTTGAGCTGCGCCGCCTTGCCCACATAAAGCACCTGCCCCGTTGCATCCAGCATGCGGTATACGCCCGGCAACAAAGGCAGGGAAGCAACGAATGCTTGGGGGTCAAAAGGGATAGAATTCAAGGAAGCTGGTCGGGCGATAAATTAATCGGATGAGAACAAGCGCAAATTTTAACGTAACTGCATGCTGACGTGCACAATAAAAAAGCCCCGTTAAGCGGGGCTTTTTCGTACTGACAACCGCTACCTGTTTTATTCAGCAGCGGCTTCAGGTGCTGCTGCAGGCGTTGCCGGCGCAGCTTCTATGACTGCTTCTGCGTGAGGTATCAATGCCTTCATGCTCAGACGCATACGGCCTTTATCATCCAGCTCCAAGACTTTAACTTTTACAATCTGGCCTTCCTTAAGGAAGTCCGAAACGGAGTTAATGCGCTCCACTGAAATTTGCGAGATATGCAATAAACCGTCTTTGCCCGGCATGATGTTTACGATCGCGCCAAAATCAAGCAGCTTGATCACCGGGCCTTCGTAAACTTTGCCGACTTCAACTTCGGCTACTATCTCCTCGATGCGTTTCTTCGCAAGCTCTCCCGCTTCGCTGCTGACGCAGGAGATCGTGATGCTTCCTTCATTGTCGATATCAATGTGCGTTCCAGTTTCTTCAGACAGGGCACGAATAACCGAGCCCCCCTTGCCGATTACGTCACGGACTTTTTCCGGATTAATCTTCATCTTCAGCATGCGCGGCGCATGGGCCGAAAGCTCGGTGCGCACCCCCGGCATCGCCTGCTTCATGATGCCAAGAATATGCATGCGGCCTTCGCGCGCCTGGCTCATCGCAATCTTCATGATTTCACTGGTGATGCCGTTAATCTTGATGTCCATCTGCAATGCAGTGATACCCTGCTCGGAACCGGCTACTTTAAAGTCCATATCGCCGAGGTGATCTTCGTCGCCCAGGATATCGGTCAGCACTGCAAAGCGGTTACCTTCCTTGATCAATCCCATCGCAATACCTGCCACGTGAGTCTTGATATTCACACCGGCATCCATCAGTGCGAGACATCCTCCGCATACCGAGGCCATTGAGCTGGAACCGTTCGATTCGGTGATCTCTGACACCACGCGCATGGCGTTGTTGAAATCCTGCTCGCTCGGCAACACGGCAATAAGAGCACGCTTGGCCAAACGACCGTGGCCGATTTCACGGCGCTTGGGCGTGCCTACGCGGCCCATTTCGCCGGTGGCATAGGGTGGAAAATTGTAATGCAGCATGAAGCGGTCAGAGTACTCACCCTGCAAGGCATCAATTTTTTGCGTGTCACGCGAACTGCCCAGCGTCGCCACAACCAGTGCCTGCGTTTCACCACGGGTGAACAGTGCCGAGCCATGTGCGCGCGGCAGCACGCCTGTGCGAATCGTAATTGGGCGAACAGTGCGGGTATCACGGCCGTCGATACGTGGCTCGCAATTCAAAATCTGACCACGCACAATTTTTGATTCAAGAGCCTGGATTAACTCGTAGATGTGGTTTTTTGCGACCGTACCATCGCTGCTTAATTCTTTAATGACACGAGCATGTATAGCTTTCAACTGGGCGGTACGCGCCTGTTTCTCGCGCACTGCATAAGCTGCCGTCAGTTCACTTTCTGACAATTCCGCAACCTTGGCAATCAACGCCGCATCCTTGGCGGCAGGCTCCCACTCCCAGGCATCCGCACCGACAGCATCGGTCATTTCGTTGATCGCCTGAATAACCGCCTGCATTTGCTCGTGACCGTACATCACCGCACCCAGCATGATTTCTTCAGACAATTCCTTGGCTTCCGACTCCACCATTAACACTGCCTGTTCGCTACCAGCAACAACCAGATCCAGTTGCGTCAGTTTCATCTCATCAGCGCTCGGGTTCAGCACATACTCGCCATTGATGTAGCCAACACGCGCAGCGCCAATAGGGCCGTCAAAAGGCATACCGGACAGCATCACTGCAGCGGATGCACCGATCATCGCGGGGATATCCGCATCGATCTGGCTATCTGAGGACAATACAGTGGCGATGATCTGCACTTCGTTGTTGAAGCCCTCCGGAAAAAGCGGACGCAAAGGCCGGTCTATCAGGCGCGACGTAAGAATTTCTTTTTCGCTGCCCTTGCCTTCGCGACGAAAGAAGCCACCCGGAATTTTACCAGCAGCGTAGGTACGCTCCTGGTAATCAACCGTCAATGCAAAAAAATCCAGATCCGGCTGAACCTCTTTACTGCCGACCACAGTCACCAGCACCACTGTATCGCCCAGGCTGACCATTACCGCCCCGTTTGCCTGGCGCGCAATTTCTCCAGTTTCAAGTGTCAGTTGATGCTTGCCGTAGCTGATTGTTTTTTTATAGTGACTCAAGGTAGACCTCTTTGTTTTGTGCTTGACATGGCGCCTCAGCGGCGATGCGGTGTTGCGCTGATATAAATGACACGGGCCGCAATTTGCGACCCGCTGCTTGAAGCTATTACTTGCGCAGTTCTAAGCGCTCAATCAGTTGACGGTAAGCAGCATCGTTTTTGCTCTTGAGGTAGTCGAGCAGCTTGCGACGACGACTCACCAAGCGCAGCAGGCCGCGGCGTGAGTGGTGATCCTTGACGTGTTCTTTAAAGTGGCCAGTCAGGTAGTTGATGCGCGCTGTCATCAAAGCTACTTGAACTTCAGGGGAGCCGGTGTCGCCCTTGGCACGTTGATATTCAGTCACGATTTGTGACCTCTGCGCTGACGTAATAGACATTATGTTACCTCCAATAAAAAGTGCCGCATTTTACTCTTGAATGCGGTTGTTGCTCAAGTAATACAACCAAATAACTGATGCTTTGTTTAAGTATTCCTGCTAATTCATCCTTAAAATCCACATCAAATCTCAATTTAACTGCCCAATATAGCCATTAAGGCAAGCTTGGTGCATTCACATCTGGTGATGTAACTTTGCCGCCGCGCTGTGCAGCGGATTTTGCCACACTGGAAATCAGCCTGCTGGGTGCAAGTCTGCGGCCCAACAGCTCTCCCAGGCCAATAAATTCACCTTCTGCATACAAGCGTAACTTGCCATCCGGAAGAGCCAGATCCAATCCCAGGCGCTGCCCTTGAGCGAGGCGTGCTACTTGCACGCCATCCAGCTCAAGGCTCGGCAACTGCAGCAGCATGCAATCCAGCGGCAACAGGCAGGCATCGCGTTCCAAGCTTGTCATTGCCTCCAGTTGCGGCAATGTATAAGCATGCTCCAAACTAAACCCGGCTATCGCCGTACGCCGCAATCCGATCAAGTGCGCACCACAGCCTAAAGCAAGCCCAATATCTTCGGCCAGTGTGCGAACATAGGTTCCTTTGCTGCAACGAACGCTGATATCCAGTTCATCGCCACTGAATCGTTCCAGCATAAGCTCGTGAATGACAATGCTGCGCAATTCGCGCTCCACTGTTTCACCTTTGCGAATATATTCATACAGCGGCTTGCCCAGATGCTTCAGGGCGCTGTGCATGGGTGGCAGCTGCTGAATCTCGCCACGCAAGCCCTGCAGCGCCTGCTGCACTTGCGCTTCACTGGCTGTCACATCGTGACTTGCCGTAATCTCACCTTCTGCATCGCCTGTTGTCGTTGTCTGCCCAAGCTTGATTAGTGCCCGGTAAGTCTTATCTGACTCCAGCAGTCCGACAGAAAATTTAGTCGCTTCGCCGAAGCAGATGGGCAGCAAGCCTGTTGCCAGTGGATCTAGCGTACCCGTATGGCCTGCTTTTTCTGCCTGAAACAAGCGGCGAACTTTTTGCAGCGCAATATTGGAACTGAGCTCGAGCGGCTTATCAAACAACAAGACGCCATTTAATGTACGCCAATTGCTAGCCATACCGACTACTCTGAATCTTTTTTGCTGTTATCACTGGCAACTGCGCGATCTATCAGCTGCGACAGATACGAGCCGCGTTCTACCGATGCGTCATAGGCGAAATGCAACTGTGGTGTAATGCGCAGCTTCATCGCACTGGCCAACTTGCTGCGCAAAAAACCGGCGGTCCGTTCCAGACCCTGTTGCAAAACAGTGCTATCGCCGTCCAGCGTCGTGTAAAAAACCTTGGCATGCGCATAATCCCGGGTTACTTCAACGCCTGTGATGGTCACCATACGCACACGCGGATCTTTTACTTCAAGCCGAATCAACTGCGCCAATTCGCGTTGAATTTGCTCGGCGATTCTGTCGGTTCTGGCGTAATCTTTAGGCATTAAAGAGCTCGCGCCACTTCGACAATTTCAAACGCTTCCAGCTGATCGCCCACTTCAAGATCATTGAAATTGTGCAATGACAAGCCGCATTCGAAGTTGGATTTAACTTCCTTGACGTCATCTTTGAAACGCTTGAGCGAATCAAGTGTGCCGGTATGAATGACCACGTTATTGCGCAGCACGCGTACTTGCGAATTGCGCTTGATCAGACCCTCGGTCACATAACAACCTGCGACCGTACCGATCTTGGAAATATGGAACACCTGGCGAATTTCCACCATACCGAGAATACTTTCCTTTTTCTCCGGCGGCAACATACCTGACAGCGCGGCTTTAATCTCATCAACCATCTCGTAGATGATGTTGTAGTAACGCACATCCACGCCGAAGGTTTCGGCCAGCTTACGCGCAGCCGCATCGGCACGGGTGTTAAAACCGATGACAATCGCTTTGGACGCAAGCGCCAGGTTGATGTCAGATTCGCTGATTGCACCTACGCCACCATGGATCAGATTGACCTTCACCTCATTGGTAGAAAGTTTTTGCAGTGCATGAGCAATCGCCTCAGCCGAACCCTGTACGTCAGTTTTGACGATCAGCGACAGCGTTCTTACTTCGCCTTCCGCCATCTGGTCGAACATGTTTTCCAGCTTGGCTGCCTGCTGCTTGGCCAGCTTCACCGCACGGAACTTGCCCTGGCGGAACAGAGCAATTTCTCGCGCTTTTTTCTCGTCTGCCAGCACAACGAATTCCGAGCCAGCTACCGGCACTTCAGATAATCCTTGAATCTCAACCGGAATAGAAGGACCGGCTTCGACGATGGCTTTGCCATTTTCGTCCAGCATGGCGCGTACGCGGCCGAATACCGAACCCACCAGCACCGCATCTCCACGCTTCAGCGTACCGGACTGAACCAGCAACGTTGCAACCGGGCCACGCCCCTTATCCAGACGCGCCTCGATAACAATGCCTTTGGCGTGTGCGTCTTTTGGTGCTTTCAACTCAAGTACTTCAGCCTGCAGCAGGATACCTTCCAGCAGGGTATCGATACCCTGCCCGGTCTTGGCGGAAACCTCTACAAACATTGCATCGCCGCCCCAATCTTCGGGCACAACACCTTCCGCCACCAGCTCTTGCCTGACTCGCTCGGAGTTGGCGTCTGGCTTGTCTATTTTTGTCACTGCCACCACGATAGGCACGCCTGCTGCCTTGGCATGGCTGATCGCTTCTTTGGTCTGCGGCATCACGCCGTCATCAGCCGCCACGACCAGAATAACGATGTCAGTGACTTTAGCACCGCGAGCACGCATGGCAGTAAATGCTTCGTGTCCGGGCGTATCCAGGAAGGTAATCATGCCGCGTGGTGTCTCCACGTGATAGGCACCAATATGCTGGGTAATACCGCCCGCTTCGCCGCTGGCTACACGGGTGCGGCGTATGTAATCGAGTAATGATGTTTTACCGTGGTCGACGTGTCCCATCACCGTTACGACCGGGGCGCGCTGCTCCAGCACCAGGTCTTTATGCTCGGAGGCATCCGCCAGAAATGCATCAGGATCATCCGTTTTAGCAGCTTTGGCAATATGTCCCATTTCCTCGACAAGAATCATCGCGGTATCCTGGTCCAGTACCTGATTGATCGTCACCATTGAGCCCATTTTCATCAGAATTTTGATGATCTCAACTGCTTTTACCGACATTTTTTGTGCCAGTTCAGCCACGGTAATGGTTTCTGGCACCATCACCTCTTGCACGATTGCTTCAGTCGGCAAGGAGAAGGCATGCAAAGCAGTAGAATCATCCTTGCTATGCTTGTCATGGCGAGGTGCACGCACCGGGCCACCCGTGCGGGCTCCTACACCGGCACGTGCATCCACTGTACGCGACGGGGTGCGCTTCTTATGACCGGCCTGATCCCAAGGACTAGCTTTATCGGCCACTTTATCGACCTTCTTTGCAGCAGCAGGCCTGACAATTTTGTCGCCCGGCTTAGGCACGGGTCTGTGCAGTGTGCCTTCCGGCAAAGCTGCCTTGGCTGCGGGAGCCGCCGCTTTGTCTTTAACAGGCTTTTCCGCCACTGGTGCAACGGTTATTGGTGCAACAACGGGCTCAGGTACCTGGAAAGAGGCAGCCTTACGTCTGCTACGCTCCTGCTTTGCCTGAACCTCAGCCGCTTGACGCGTAGCCAATTCAGCCTGGTTACGCGCATCTATTTCACGTGCGGTCAATTGCACTTCGTTCACTGCTTTAACAACGGGCGCGGCTACAACTGGTGCGATCTCCTCAACAGGCGCAATCACCTCAACCGGTGCAACCACTTCTACGGGAGCAACTTCTACTACCGGTACAATTACCTCGACTGGCACAACCACCTCAACATGTGCAACCTCCTCAACAGCCGCTGGCGCTGGCTCAGATTCCGGGACATGGGTTTCAACTGCGGTAGCTGCTACCACACGTTTTTTTCTCACCTCAACCTGAATCGTGCGTGCCTTGCCGCTGCTATCCGTCTTCTTGATGGATGTTGTTTCGCGACGTGTCAGGGTGATTTTGCCTGTATTGCTTCCGTGTGCGCTACGCAAGTGTTCCAGTAACGTTGCTTTGTCCTTTTCAGATACGGGGTCAATTTCCTGCTTTTTGGCGACCCCGGCCGCCTGCAGTTGTTCAAGCAGCAACTCGACTGGCAAACCCAGCTCGGTGGCGAATTGCGCTACATTCATTTTTCCCATTACGACCCCTTAACCCCAGAACTTCTAATTGCTTAGAATTTTTATCAAAAAGCAACCACTAAATTTAGCTTGCCTAGCGAGCGATAATGCTTATGCAAACCAAGGCGCACGCGCTGCCATGATCAGCTGGTTAGCACGCTCTTCATCCATGCCAGTCATCTCTACCAGCTCTTCAGCATCCAAATCGGCCAATTGTTCTTGCGTACCGACACCCTTGCTTGCCAACGCGCGGGCGATATCCTCGTCAATACCTTTCATTTTAAGCAAGTCTTCAATACTGTGCTCTACACGCTCTTCATTAACGATTGCAGCATTGAGCAAGGCATTGCGGGCACGGCTGCGTAACTCATTGACCGTCTCTTCATCCAGCGCTTCTATTTCCAGCATTTCATCAAGCGGAACATAGGCTACTTCTTCCAGCGTATTAAAACCTTCACGCACCAGGATGTCTGCTACATCTTCATCCACATCGAGCTTGGCAATAAACAAGTCGCGCACTTTGGAAAATTCAATTTCATTTTTCTGGCTTGATTCTTCAACTGTCAGCAGATTGATTTCCCATCCTGTCAGCTCACTGGCCAAACGCACGTTCTGACCCCCACGACCTATGGCCTGCGCCAGGTTTTCTTCTTCAACTATCACATCCATGCTGTGCTTGTCTTCGTCGACCACGATGCTGGTCACTTCAGCCGGAGCCAACGCATTAATCACGCTGGTGGCAGGATCTGCAGACCACAGCACAATATCCACGCGCTCACCAGCCAACTCATTGGTTACGCCCTGCACGCGAGAACCGCGCATGCCAACACAGGTTCCGATCGGATCGATGCGCTGATCATTTGAACGTACCGCAATCTTGGCACGCGAACCAGGATCACGCGCAGCACTGACTATTTCCAGCAAGCCCTCTTCAATCTCAGGCACTTCAAGTTCAAACAACTTGATCAAAAATTGTGGCGTGATCCGTGACAGAATGATTTGCGGACCGCGAACGGTACGATCAACACGCAGCAAATAAGCTCGCACACGGTCGCCCACACGCAAATTCTCTTTGGGTATCATCTGGTCGCGCGGCAACAACGCTTCTATCTTGCCAAATTCGATGATTGCATTGCCACGTTCAACGCGTTTAACCGTACCTGAAACCAGGTGTTCGCTACGCTCCATGAAGTCAGCCAAAATCTGTTCGCGCTCTGCATCGCGTATTTTCTGGAAGATGACTTGCTTGGCAGCCTGCGCGCCTATGCGCCCAAAATCGATCGACTCCAGAGGCTCTTCGACAAACTCACCCAGCTGATAGTTTGGGTCAATTTTTTGCGCCTCTTCCAGCTTGATGTGCAGCTCAGGCGTTTCAAAATTTTCGTCGTCCATTACTTCCCAGCAACGGTAAGAGGTGTACTCACCCGTATTGCGATCAATACTGACGCGAACATCCGTCTCTTCTTCGCCAAAGCGCTTTTTGGTTGCAGAGGCTAATGCCGCTTCAAGAGCACCGAATACGATTTCCTTATCCACGTTTTTTTCACGCGCCAAGGCATCTACCAATAACAGAACTTCACGACTCATTACCGTCTCCAACCATTCAAACCGCTTGTATGACACAAGCGGGTTATATCACTCAAAGGCACCCTAAAATACCGGCACCAAACGCGCCTTATCGATATTTGACAGTTCAATTACCACCTGATTACCGTCAACATCGAACTGCAAAATACCATTTTCAACTGCACCCAAAATACCCACAAAATTCTTGCGTCCGGCAATTGGCATACGCAATTTAAGTTGCGCCTTTTGGCCGGAAAAACGTACAAAATCCTCGTCTTTTTTTAGTGGCCGGTCCAACCCGGGGGAGGACACTTCAAGGCGATCAAAATTCACCCCTTCCACCAGAAACAAACGAGTCAACTGATTACTCACCAGTTCGCAATCATCTACAGTTATGCCAGCGGGCTTATCCATCAAAACGCGCATTAGCCCGCGACCGGAAACTTCAAGATCGACCAACTCAAACCCCAGCCCAGTCAACGTTGTACCAACCAGCTTAGCTACATCCATGATCTACACCCACAAATAAAAAACGGGCACGAAGCCCATCTAACCTAACGAAACATGGCGACACGCACATCGTGCCATCAACCCCGCTCGCTATAAAAATTTTATACACATGGCCGGAAAAATCAAACCCTGCAACAAGAGTCCATCCAAAACTTCCCGCACCTTCCTGACAAACAGAATGTTACGCATTGTTTACGCACACCCAGAAACAGCCAAGACTAAAACGGCGATTATTATAACAAAATAATTAGCCAATTGAAACAAGACTAAAAAACTTATCGTTACAATCTATAACTTTAAGTTGATTAAGAAAACAGAAGCATCTGAGAAAAGTGGCGTCCCCAACGAGATTCGAACTCGTGTTATCGCCGTGAAAGGGCGGTGTCCTAGGCCTCTAGACGATGGGGACTTATCTTCGTGGTGGAGATAGGCGCTTTGAAACGCTACCTGTCGCATTAAGAATTGAAATTGGTAAAGCAGAAATACCAAACAAACTGGCGTCCCCAACGAGATTCGAACTCGTGTTATCGCCGTGAAAGGGCGGTGTCCTAGGCCTCTAGACGATGGGGACTCACGTTCTTGGTGGAGGTAAGCGGGATCGAACCGCTGACCTCTTGCATGCCATGCAAGCGCTCTCCCAGCTGAGCTATACCCCCAAAAAGAGGGCGCATTATAATGAGCTACCCCACACTTGTAAAGCAACTTAAGCAGATTGTATGCACATACATTGAAAAATTTTAAAGAGGTGAACTCTGTACCCTGCATTGCATGCCTCGATGTGGCATCTACAACCATGCGTGAAGGGCCCATCCAATATGAACGACGCATATCAATTAACTAACACAGGCAATACATCCTTAATTCGTACCCATGCCTCCAATTTGTTAAAATATTTGCAGACAAGATTTGTTTGATTTGATATCGATATGCTATCTTGGACATACGACAGAATAATTCGCAGTAACATTGAAATTGATTCGCGTAACGAATAAAAAACCCCCGGCCTTCCACCAATAACTATATCGGATTAAACATAGCAACCCTATTTAACAGGCTTAGCTATTCAGGTTCAATCCTGGTCAGGCTCAATCCTGGGTTTAAATACAACATATAACCAAGGCATACATTGAACACTCAGCCGCTAGTCCTCGCCTCCACCTCCATCTACCGTAGTGAACTGCTGGCTCGCTTGCGCATCCCGTTTAAGACCGCAGCACCTGACGTTGATGAAACTCCACTAGCCGATGAAAGCGCAATGCAAACCTCATGGCGACTGTCCCGTGCCAAAGCACAGGCTGTTGCTGCGCGTTATCCTGATGCGCTGATTATCGGCTCTGATCAAGTTGCTTTGCTTGGGAACCAGCAAC
>Ga0315270_10000993_pt1 | contig 15219 bp, 17 predicted proteins | sample C1_bottom_MG_FD_204932 | JGI IMG/M metagenome (GOLD analysis project Ga0315270, IMG submission 204932) | Sediment microbial communities from Yellowstone Lake, YNP, Wyoming, USA - C1_bottom | ecosystem: Environmental > Aquatic > Freshwater > Lake > Sediment | place: USA: Wyoming | collected... | reverse complement strand
CTGCTTTGTTCGCGAACAGGCCCTAATCGCCCAGGACGACGCTGCGCAGGCCGCGATGGACGGTCAACGCGGCGTCACTGCTGTAGGTGATGAAGCCGCGCTTCCTGAACTTGTTCATGAAGCAATTGATCCGCGAACGGGTGGTGCCCACCATTTGTGCCAGGTGCTCCTGATTGATGCCGGCCACGACCGTTTCGGTCGTGCTGTCCGGGCCAAAACGGGACAACAAGAGGAGGATCCGCGCCAGGCGCTTCTCGCTGGAGTTGAACATCTGGTCGACCAGATCCGCCTCGTATCGGATGCTGCGGGCCAGCAGATGCGCGGCAAACACCTCCGCCGGGCCCTGCTCGTCCCAATGCAGCAGTCGCGCCATCGTCGCCTTCTCGACCCGGGTCAGCGTGCAGGCCCCCACGGACATCGCCGTGGCCATGCGCAACGGCTGGCCGGCGAGGCACCCTTCACCGAAAAACTCACCGGGGCCCAGCGTGGCGACGATGGCTTCCTTGCCGTCGTGAGATGCCACCGTGAGCTTCACCTTGCCTCGCAGAATGAAGTACACAGCGTCCGCCGGCTGCCCTTGCATGAAGATCAGGCTGTTCGCACTGAATCCTGGAGTGGTTCTCCCTCGGGAGATTCCCGCCAGGAGCGCTTCCCAATTGACAGGCAGACCCTCCACCTATTCCTCCCGCCTTCGCAAGTCCAGGCCAAGGAGCACCCGGTTGAGGTCCGACATGTCGCCCACGAGCCGCTGGAGCGGGGGCGGGAGCCGTTTGATGAGCGTGGGCACCGCCACAATCTGCTCGTCCCTGGCCAGATTCGGATGCCGGTGAATGTCGATCACTTCCAGGTCGTACCGGCCCTTCAAATGCTCCTCGCACACCCGCTTGATGTTCACGACGGCCCGCTGTGACTTCAACGTGGATCGGCTGATGTACAGGCGCAACACATATGTCGCCTGCCGGGCACGAGCACCGTGTGGCCTTTTCAGACGGCCTGTTCGGAGCGTAGTCACTCCACGGGCTGCAGGGCCAGACCCACCAGCACCCGATCGGTGTTGGACAGGTCGCCAATGATTTTCTGGACTTGATGGGGCAGCTTGATCTCCAGGGTCGGGATGGCGATGATCTGGTTGCCGCGCGCCATCTCCGGATGCTCCAGCAGGTCGATTACCTCGATCCGATAGGCGCCCTTCAGATGCTTCTCACACAGCACCGTCAGGTTGGCAAAGGCGCGCGCCGACTTGGGCGTCTGGCCCGCCACATAGAGTCGCAACTTCCACGCCTTCGGGACAGGGGGCTTCGGCTTGCGCGGCCGGGCCCGAGTCTTGGCCGTGGTCTTGGCGGTGATCTTGGTTGTGGCCATCAGCGTTTCCGCGCGGCTCGCGCACGCCCGTTCTTCTTGTAGTCGGAGGTGTCCGCTTCCCGGCTGCGTCCCATCTGTCCGCGATCCAGCCGCATTTCCGCGTCGGACGATTTCGACTCGGAGATGTTCCGTTGAATGACTTCTTCTTCCATTTCGAACTCCGCCCGAAGCATCGTCATGCGGGCCTCGAAGATCTGGCGCTTGCGGTCCAGTTCGCGTCCACGGCCCTCCAGTTGCTGTCGGCGGAACGTGCCCGCGGCTTTCTCGCGCCCTTCCTGTGACATCCGGGCGGAACCGGTGAGCACGCCCTCGGGCCCGAGGTACACGTCCAGCATGCGGATGCCGTCGTTGGTGAGCACGAATTCGCGAATCTGATTCGAATGCGCCATGCCTCGCGCTTTGAGCACGCTGAGCGCGCGGTTCCGCTCGCCCCCGATCGCGATGCTTTTCAGCCGGATACACAGGTCCATCAGTGTGGAGACGTCCGCCTCGGTGGATTCCACGGCATCGCTCCCTGCCGTCAGGCTGGTGAAGACCGCCGTGATCCCGAGAGTCTTCATGTAGTCCACCAACCGCGTGAGCATGGACCGCGCTTCGTGCTCCGTGCTGAACGAGGCCAGATTGGTGACCGGGTCCACCACCACGATAGCCGGTCGAAAGGCGGAGACGTACTTGTGGGTCAGCAGCAGGTGCTCTTCGATGCCCCCGTAGCTCGGCCGTGCCGCCTGGAATTCCAACAGGCCCTTGCGCACCCATGGTTCGAGGTCGATGCCGATCGAACGCATGTTGCGGAGAATCTGCCGCGGGGATTCCTCGAAGGCGAAGTACAGGCAGCGCTCGCCGCGGCGGCAGGCGGCATCCACGATGTGTGCCGCGACGCTGGTCTTTCCCGTTCCGGAGGTGCCGGACACCAGGATGCTGCTTCCCCGGAGAAAGCCCTTGCCTCCGAGCATGCCATCGAGGCGGAGGATGCCACTCGAGACGCGTTCGGTGGGCGCCGCGTGGTCCAGCCGGATCGAGGAGACGGGAAGGACCGAAATGCCGTGTTCGTCGATGAGGAACGGATACTCGTTCGTGCCGTGGGTCGATCCCCGGTACTTGACGACGCGCAGGCGCCGGGTCGAGATCTCCTCCCGGATTCGATGGTCCAGGACGATCACGCAGTCCGAGACGAACTCTTCGATCCCGTGCCGGGTCAGCTTGTCTGGCCGGTCCCGCTCGGCCGTGATGACCGTGGTCAGTCCCTTGTCCTTGAGCCAGCCGAACAGTCGGCGGATTTCGGCGCGCAGGATGCCTGGATTGGGCAGCTCGCCGAAGAGCGCTTCAATGGTGTCCAGGACGACGCGCCGCGCGCCGACCCGCTGGACCGCGTCGGCAATGCGAATGAAAAGGCCGTCGAGGTCGTACTCCCCGGTTTCCTCGATCTCGCTTCGCGAGATGTGCACGTGGTCCAGGAACAGCTTCTTGTCCGCCACCAACCGGCCCAGGTCGAAGCCGAGCGAGGCGGCGTTCTTGGTCAGGTCCGGGATCGTTTCCTCGAACGACATGAACACGCCGGGCTCGTGGAATTGGGTCGCGCCCCGAACCAGGAACTCCAGGCCGAACATCGTCTTTCCGGAACCGGCGCCTCCGCTGACCAGCGTGGGACGCCCGCTGGGCAATCCTCCCCCGGTGATTTCGTCCAACCCCTGGATGCCGGTCAAGGCCTTCCGCAGTTGCCTGGATGCTGGTGGCCGGGTCTTCTTCTTCTTCTGTGTCATCGGGTTCGTCCTTGCCGGTCGCGCGTCACGCGAGCCTCGACGATGAGCAGATCGCGCCGGTGACCGGCGACGGTGGCCTTGGCGGCGGCCAGGAGCGTTCTCAGGCTCGCCTGAACCGCCAGGTCGCGTTCAATCCGCAGAATCAGCCGTCGGCGCTCGTTGTCGTCTGTCATTGATGCCGGTTGAGGATATCTGTGCTGGTTTGTGAAAACTGTACCGAATTGCACACTCCCGGATGCGCTCAGGCCGGCCTGGAATGGCGGCCACCTTCCGCTACTGACGCCCCGCGGCCGCGAGACGCGTGCGGGGGATGATCCCGGAATCGACCACCGCGCCCGTTCGCGAGACCGCCTGGAAATACAGGTCGTCGCCGGCGATCTCGATCAGCAGGAACGTGCGGTCCGTATCGAAGCCCTTCGCGGTGATCGCCGAGGGCGCCAGGTTGCCCGCGCGCAACTCGCCAGAGGCGCCCTCCGTGAAATAGGTGATCCCCTGTTGCGGGATGATCCGCTCGTACACGTGCTCGTGGCCGGCCAGGACAACGCTCACGCCGTACTTCACGAACAGCGGCTCGAGCACTTTCCGCAGATCGGTGGCCGGGCCGTGGTACCTCCCGGAGGAGTACAGGGGATGGTGGAGGAAGCAGATCTTCCAGTCGTCCGGGCCGGCGCCGCGCAACTGGCCCTCGAGCCACGCCGTCTGCCGCTGGTCCATGTAGTTGCTGTCGAGGGCGAAGAACCGCACGTTGCGCTTCGTGAACGCGTAGTAGTTCGCGCCGTTCATGTTGAAGGGCTTGTAGAACCGTTCATTCGTCTTGTCGTGGTTGCCGAGGGTCGCGTAGAACGGCACCCCGGCGTCGAGCAGCGCCTTGTAGGGCACCGCGAAGTCCAGATCGAAGTCGGCCGGCGCGCTGCCCGTGTAGAGGTTGTCGCCCACGGTGAGGACGAACTCGAACGGAAACGCCGCGCGCGAGGTCACCATCTGCCGCGCCGTCCCGATCTGGGGCTGCAGGCCCGTCCCGAAGTCGCCGATGACGGCAAGGCGCACCGAGTTGGCCTGGAGCGGAAACGCGAACTCCGCGGCTCCGCCGACCGACAAGGCCAGCGTGGATGCGGCCAGGAGCACGACAACGAGCATGGCGCGACGTCGCATGAGCACGTCCAGTTCCTATGACGAGGGCGGGAGGATGGAGCGAGCGATGTCCACGATCAGCCACGATTTCACGTCGACCAGGATGAGCGCCCGGCCGACGACGCGGTAGGCGACCTCTGCCGGCAACGACGGAAATGCCGCCAGCAATTCCGGCGAAAGCGCAGTGATTGGCTCGCTGTCCGGGTAGATGTGATTCACTTCCAGCCTCATGAGCGGATCCGCCTCGCCCTGATGCATGTAGGCGCGCGAGTTGACGGCCACCTTGCCCGGTCCCCCAAGGGCCGCGTTCGCGGCCAGTCGAAAGGCATTCCTGGCGTCAGGAGTGAATACGTCTCCCGGCTTCGCCTTCGGTCTCGCCTCGCGGATCTTCCTCGCGAGCGCCTGCTGATGCGCCGTGATCATCTCCGGCAGGTCCGTGGAGGTCATGGCGGGCAGCCTCGACTCGACCTTCTGCTGGAGGCTGACGTACTTCTGCACGCGTTCCGCGAACTCCGTGAAGCCTGCATTGGCGCCGGCCGCAGCGATGGCCGAAGCGGCGGGCAGCGCCATGGGCTGGCCCGCCGCGACCCCGGGGACGGCCCCCACGAGGAGCGCCAGCAGCCCGCCGATCCCCAAACCACGCACCGATCGTGTCGTCGTCATACCGTGCTCCTCTCGGGCAAGGCCTCCTGGGCCTCGTGAACGGCGTCCTTGACGGCCTCTTTCACCGCCTGTTTGACCACCTGCTTCATCGTGTCCTTGACGTCCTTGTCGTGGAGCACGTCCTCCCCGGCCTTGGCCACGGCCTCACGCACCGCTTCCTTCACGGTGGTGGCCAGCGACTCCAGCTCGTGGGTGAAGACGCCGACCGCTTTCGCGATGTCCTTCGCGGACGCTGGCGGCGGGATGGCCGGAGGGGGGCTCGCCGCCGGCGGCGGAGGCGCGTCGGCGGACGCGGGCAGCGGGGCGCTCAGCGTCCTGGCCCGGCTCCAGTCGAGCTCGAAGGTGTCGGCCAGCTGCTTCACGGCCTTCGGCGCCCGAATCAGGAGGCCCAACTCCCGGCGCGAGTCCAACTCAGCCGGACGCAGGCTCTGGCTGCCGACAAACGCCTGACGCCGGTCCCGGATGATCGTCCGCGTGTGGAGCCGCATGCCTGCCAGCTTCTGCACGTCGAACAGGTGTCGGCCTGCCACCTGCCCGATGACTTTCACGTCCACGCCAGCGCGCGCGCGTTCGTCAAGGATGCCGAGCATCTCCCGGTCCGAGATGTTGGGGTCGTAGATCAGCAGCTGCCGCCTCGCCCGCTTCAGGAACGTCCCGAGCACCCGCCGGGAGTTCGCCGGGCTGACGACGAACTTCTCGACCTTCGGCGCGTAGGGCGTGCGCGCGCAGTCGGCCGTGAACAGGTTCACCGCTTCCTGAAGGCAGTCCGGCCGGCTGGTAAAGACGCCGAACCCCCGGCTGTGATCGATGTCGAGCGCCGTGAAATTGAACGAGAGGACGTAGAGGACGCGCCGGTCGATCAGGATGTACTTGCCGTGGTAGCGGATGAGATCGTCGGCCGTGCGCGCCACCGTGATTCCGGCCGCGAGGCACTGCAGCTCGAGCTGGCGCAGCCGCTTCTCGCCGCCGCGGTTGTGGAAGGCGATGAGCGCGGTCACGCGGACGCCTCTGGCGGCCGCATCCACCAGCGCGGATTCGATGTCCTTGCGATCCAGGCGGAAGATGGCAATCTCCACGGACTTCTTCGCCCGCTTGATCGCGGCAAGCAGGGGCGCGGCGCCGGCGGCAGGCTCGATGATGAGTCTCACAACGCCTCGAGTGCCAGAATCCGCTGGCGCATCGTTCGTGTCAGGACGTCGACGTCCCCGGCCCCATAGCCGGCGGCGCGGAAGCCGTCGCGGATCTGGCCGTCGGTGAGCTTCGACAGCCGCTGCCCCAGCCACTTCGCGTCGGCGCGCGGGACGTGTTTCGTGATCTCCTCCATCCGGGTCCGCTCGCGGTAGTTGGCCACCGCGAAGACCGACAGGAACATGGGCCGGCTGTTGAGCACGAAGTCCAGCAGGCCGGGCGTGTCCTTGGCGATGAACGTCGTTCGTGCGTATTCCCGGGGCTTGCCCTTGGATCGCGATCCTTTGGCGCCGGTTCTGCCGAACGTGGCGCCGGCGTCGCTGATCGCGTAGCGGCGCTCGCCGTCCACCACGTAGATGGCGTTGTTGACCGCCTTCAGGTCCCAGTTGTTCACGAGCGACATCATCACGCGCAGGCCGTTCAGCTCCCGCTGCCCGACAAACGGGTTGTCGAACCAATCCCAGTCCCCGAGCCTGGCGGCCGCCTCCCGCTTCCGTTCCAGCCGGACGCCGTGGACGATGCCGCCGGGGGACACCTGTTCCTGGCCGCGCCGCAGGGCCGGAAGGCCTTTCACCGTGAGTTCGGCCAGGTAGTAGTCGTCGTCGGTGAAATAGCCGGCCGCCCAGAGGAACCGAGTCGCCGCCGTTTCGGGTTGTGACTCCGGCCCGAGCTTGGCTTTCCACGTCACGCCCCGGTCGTCGACGACCTCGAACTTGGGGCTCGACGCGCCGGGGTCTTCCTTCACGAACGTGAACGTGCCCGTCGGACTGGGCGCGTTCGCCCGCCCGCCGGACCCGTACGTCAGGTCCAGAGACGCGGCGTCGCCCGGATCCCGCCAGATGCGGTCCGGTGTCGCGGCTGGCGCGGCCGCGACGGCAGCGGGGCCCGCGCGCTGCGCGGACAGGCCGGCGGGCCACGCCGCCACCACCAGCATCGACGTGACGCACAGCATCAGCGTGGTTGATCGCATGGTCGTTGTCCTTTGAAGCGTCCCAACCGCGGTCATTGCGGCACCGTCACTTGTTGATCGACGCCGATCGTGGCAGCGTCAGGGGATTGAAGTCTGTGCAGTTCCGCATACACGCCGTTGCGGGCCATGAGCGCGTCGTGTGTGCCCTGCTCGGCCAGGGCGCAGTCCTTGATGACGAAGATGACGTCGGCACGGCGGATCGTGCCGAGGCGATGAGCAATGACCACCGAGGTCCGTCCCTTCATCAGGCGGTCGAGGGCGTCCATGACCGCCCGCTCGGACACGGCGTCCAGGCCCGACGAGGGTTCGTCGAGAATCAGGATCGGGGTGTCGCGGATGACCGCGCGGGCAATCGCAATGCGCTGCCGCTGGCCGCCCGAGAGCGTCACGCCGCGTTCCCCGACCATCGTGTCGTAGCCGTCGGGCATCGCCTCGATGAACTCGTGGGCATTGGCCAGTTCGGCCGCGCGTCGGATCTCCCTGGGCGATGCGCCAGGCTTTCCGTAGGCGATGTTCTCCCAGATCGTCGTGCGGAACAGCAGCGTGTCCTGGAGGACGAAACTCATCTGATCGCGCAGCGACTTCAACTTGTAGCGCCGGATGTCCGACCCTTCAATGACCACGCGTCCGGAGGTGGGATCGTAGAAGCGCGGGATGAGGCTGACGACGGTCGTCTTCCCCGCCCCCGACGGACCGACAATCGCGGCCACCTGTCCGGCTTCGACCGTAAAGCTGACATCCGAGAGGATCGGCCGATCCGGCCCGTAGCCGAAACTGACCTTGTCGAACTCGATGCGGCCGCGAAACGCCGGGGCCCGACGCGCGCCCGGCGCGTTGCGCACCTGGCTTTCGATGTCGAGCACTTCCTGCAGGCGCTCGTACCCGACCATCGCCTTGGAGACGGTGTCCGTCATCTTGGACAGATCGCGCATGGGCTTGTACATCTTGCCCAGGTAGATGAGGAAGACGATCAGCACGCCGGCACTGAGTGCGCCGGCCATGGCGAGCCGCGCGCCGTACCACAGCACCAGGCAGGTGCCGGTCGCGACGATGACCTCCACCACCGGCGCCAGCCTGGCCTTGAGGGTCCTGGCCTCCAGGCCCGCCTCGACATTGGCCAGGCTCTCCGCCTCGAATCGCGTCTGTTCGTAGTCCTCCCGCGCGAACGCCTTGACCACGCGGATGGACGTCAGCACTTCCTCCACGACGGAGAGCAGTTCGCCCTCCTGCTTGCGCACGGCCCGCGAGGCCTTCTTGATGCGCCCCGTGTATCGGTACACGACGGCGAAGAGCACGGGCATCACCGACAGGGCGATCAGCGTGAAGCGCACGTTGAGGTAGAACATCACCCCGATCATGCCGGCCAGGGTCATCAGGCTGACGAGCATCCCGAGCAGCGCGGACTCGATGAAGCTCTGAATGACTTCGATGTCGCTCGTCACCCGCGTGATCATGTCGCCGGTCCGGGCCTTGTCGTGGTCGGCGAGCGAGAGCCGCTGAATGTGGTGGTAGACGGTCCGGCGCAAGTCGTGGCCGACCCACTGGCTCACGCTGGTGGTCAGGTACTTGTCGAAGTACGCGCTGACGGCGCCCACCACGGCGATGCCCGCCACGGCGGCCACGGCGAAGTTCAGCACCGCATGGGGGTCCTGGCCGAAGACCCCGGTGACAAGTCGGCCCAGGGTCCCGGGGAGCGGCTTCGCCTGCAGGATGTTGTCGACGACGATCTTGATGGGCCAGGGCTCGAGAATGCCGGTGAGCGTTTCGCCGAGGACGGCGACTAGCGCAAGCGTCAGCGCCTTCCAGTGAGGCCGGACGAGACCGGCGATGCTCAGCACCAGGGGGGGAGGCCTGGACGGCGGCGGAACGGCGGCGCTATGGATCACAGACACGTTTCACCTGTCGGGCATCGGAGTGCCGCCTCGCGCTGCAGTACTGGGAGCCCCGGACGATGGTAGGCCGATGCCGCGTCGCGGCGATGTTCACTTCGGCACACAGGCGCACCGTGACCGGATTTTCGGCGCACGGCGACGCGGAGCGCCTGCGGTGTGCACTCCGGCACAGACGCCGTCGGTCACCTGCGCGTAGGCTGATTCCCAGACCCAGCCCGTCGGTCCCGTGCCACTCCGGCACGGGCCGTCGGGGGCGGGTCATAGAGGTAGACACATGTTCCGATCAGTTGTCGCCGTCTTCGTCGTCTGCGGCGTGGCCGCCCTCGGCGCTCAGAACGCTCCGAACAAGGAGCAGAAGAGCCTCGAAAACTGCGGCGTCGTGATGGAGGAGGTCCTCGGCATCCCCGAGAACATCCCCCAGGACCTCCTTGCGAAGGCCGAGTGCGTGATCGTCATTCCGTCGATGATCAAGGTTGCGGTCGTGGTGGGCGGCAGTTCCGGCCGAGGGGCGATGGTGTGCCGGACGGGCAAGTTGTTCGACGGGGCATGGGGCGCGCCGGCCATGTATGCGATCGAAGGCGGCAGTTTCGGACTCCAGCTCGGCGCCGAGGCCACTGACCTCGTGCTCCTGGTCATGAATCCGAAGGGTGCGAACGCCCTGCTGAGCACGAAGGTCAAGCTCGGGGGGAACGCCTCCGCCGCGGCCGGGCCGAAGGGACGCACGATGGAAGCGTCGACCGACGCCTCGATGCGCGCGGAGTTCCTCAGTTACTCCAGGTCGCGCGGCCTGTTTGCCGGCGTGTCGCTGTCGGGCAGTTCGCTGCGCCCCGACAACGACGCCAGCGCGGAGGTGTACGGGCGCCCGATCACAGCGCGCGGCATCGTCACCGGAACGTCCACCGCGATCCCCGAGTCGGGCCATCGTCTCGTGGACGTGCTGCAGAAGAACGCGCCGAACAACCTGTCGGCGCCCTTGCTGACGACTCGCTGACGCGGTACGCGCAAAGGCACGGGGCGTCGGTCCCCGTGCCTGAGAATCGTGAAGAGCCTGGCGCCGGCTCCTGTCGATGGAGCCGGCGCAGTAGCCGCCGGACGCCGTAGCCTGCCGTGGTCCGGTTACAGCCGGACCGCCCGCTTCCCTTCATCCAGCCACACGAGCCCGTGCCGCCAGGCCACCGACAGCGCGGCGACCACGGGAATCGACAGGAAGATGCCGGCAATGCCGCCCAGTTCGACGCCGGCCAGCACGGCGACGATGACTGCCAGCGGGTGCATGTGGATGCGTTGTCCGATGAGGCGTGGATAGATCACGTAGTCCTCAATCACGCGGATGACGAGGAGGAAACCGATGGTCCAGAGGAAAAGCAGAGGCCCTTGCCATGCCGAGATGGCACCGGCGATCGCGGCCACCGCCAACGGACCGACCAGCGGAATGAACTCCAGGGCGCCGGCGAGCACGCCGAGCAGGGCGGCGTAGGGCACGCCAAGCGCGGCGAACCCCAGGCCGCAGACGGTGCCGACCAGCAGGCACGCCAGCAGCTGCGCGCGGATGTAGGCGGCCAGCGTCGTGTGCAGCTCTTCGAACAGCCGGTATCCTCGGCCGCGCAGGCGTTCGGGAAGCGTATCGAGGGCGGACTGCCTGAAACTCTCGACGTCCTTCAGCAGGAAGAACGACAGCACGGGAATCAGCATCAGCCAGGGCAGGTACCCGAGGATGCCGAAGCCTGCGACGAGCGACTGGCGCACCTCTTCGACGCCGCGATCGCCTGCGTCGATCACGGACTGGTCGATGCGCCGCCGCACTTCGATCGGCAGGCGCAGGCGTTCATAGGCCCGCTGCCAGCCCGCCTCCCACGTCCGGAGCGACTGGGAGTAGGCCGGCACCTGCGCCACGGCCTCGCCGAATTGCTGCGAGACTGTCGGCAGCAGCATCGCGGCGCCCGCCCACGTGGCCCCCGACACGGCCAGATAGACGAGGCCGATGGCCAGACCCCGTGACAGACGGGCCGGGATTCTGGCGGCGCGCAGCGGGCGCTCGGCGGCCGCGACGAGGGGGGCGATCAGGTACGCGAAGAACATCGCCAGCACGAGCAGGAGCGCGACGCGTTCCAACCAGTACAGCATCAGCCCGCCGACGGCCACTGCGATGACGATCAGCACGAGCCTGGTCATGGTGGTGGGCATCTCGATGGTGAACGGTACGTCCCCCTCCGCGCTACTTCTTCGCGGTGACGAGCAGGCCTGCGCCTACGACCGCGAGCGCCACGCCGGCCCACAGCGGGACGTTGACGCGCTGTTTCTCGCTGACGGAGATCTTCAGAGGGCCGATGTTGGCGTCGTGGGTCTCCTTGGTGTAGCTGAACCCGCCGTACGCCAGGGCCAGTATCCCGGCAGCCAGAATCACAATCGCGATCGTTCGCATGTCATCTCCTACGCCGCGCATCGCGGCTGTTGCCCGTGCTTTGTCCGTCCCGCCGTTATCTCCGCCGATCGAACAGATGGATGACCGCCACGACGATGGCGGCGCCGATGATCGACCAGAGCACGGGGTAGGCGTGCCCGGCGATGTTGACCATGAAGGGCTCGGTCAGCCCGAGCTTCGTCGCAACCCAGGGCCCGACGAGCGCGCCGATGAACCCGAGCGCGGTGGACACGATGATGCCGCCCCGGATGTCGCCGGCGATGGCGCGGCCGACGGCCCCGCACACCGCCGCGATGACGAGGAGCAGGATGAGACCCGGCAATGTGAACGTCATGACCCGTCGTCCTTTCGTCTGCCTGAGTGCGCGCCGAGTGGCGGGCGGGCGATCATCCCCGAATCGCTGGCCCGCTTCGTTAGCTCATGGGGTTCTGTCGGTCCGTGAACCGACCGCCGTCCTCTGATGGGCACCACGGTAACAGCCCCGTCGTCGGCTGTCTGTGCAAGACGGCACACTGGCGACCGCGCAGCGCCCGTGTTCAACAGTGAACAGACGCCCGCCGTCCAACGCGGCATGCTGGAGTCTGTCGAACCAGGAGGACGATGCCATGCGCTCGCGTCGGAGATGACCGCCTCTCGCCGCCGCACGCATGCACACGGCCTCCACAGAACACCGAGACCAACCATGATGGAACACTGCACGACACTCGCTATTGCTCTCGCGCTCGTGATTACCGGTGCCGGCTGCACCCATCGCGCCGACGTTGAGAAGGTGCCGGTGGGCACCAAGGTCGAGCTGACACGCCAGGATGGAGGCGTCATACGCGGCACGCTCGCCGCGCGCGACGACACCACCGTGAGGCTCGACGCGGGCACCACGAGCCGTTCGGTCCCGCGCGATCAGATCGCCGACGTGCAGCTGGTCAGCGATACGCCGACCGTGCTCCCGGCGATCGCGAAGTTCCGCGAGTACACGATCCCGGCGGGCACCAGGCTGGCGATCCGGCTGGAATCCGCCGTCGACTCGGAATCGAGTCGGGTTGGAGACGCAGTCCAGGCGGCCCTCACCCATGCCGTGGTCGTCGACGGCATCGAGGTGCTCCCGGCCGGCACCATCGTCACGGGCGAGGTCTCGGCGGTCAGGGCGGCCCCGAAGGTGAATGGCCGCGCCAGCCTCGCGCTCGTCTTCAATGGCATCACGCTGGCGGGACCGGATGGCCAGTATCCGATCGCGGCACGCGTGGCGCAGATCGCGCCCACGACGAGAAAGAAGGACTTCGCCACGGTGGCCATCCCGGCAGCGGGCGGTGCGATTATCGGGGCACTGTTCGGCGGGAAGAAGGGCGCCGGGATCGGCACGGCCGTCGGTGGCGGCGCCGGTGCCGCCGTGGTGCTGTCCACTGAAGGGCCCGAGGTCCGGATGCCGCGCGGCACCGTGCTGTCGCTGGCCCTCGAGCAGGCCGTCGAGGTGCGCGTGCCCCTCAACAGGAGGTAGCCGCGCGATCCTCGGGGAGACAATCCCCGAGGATCGCACCCGGGCTTACCGCTTCACGGCCTTGGCGACCTTGTCCACCGTGTCAGCGACGGCGTGACGCACGTTGCCCTTCGCCTCCTGGAACTTCCCCTTGGCCTCGTCCACCAGGCCCTCGGTCCGCAGGTGCTTGTCGCCGGTCAGATCGCCGACCGCCTGCTTGACCCGCCCCTTGGCCTGCTCGAACTTCCCGTTGCGTTCGTCCTTGTTCAACATGCGTGGTCTCCTGTGATGACGTGTACGTGCGTGTCGTCGATGGCAGACCGCGTCGCCCCGCCTCGTCGTGATGCACGGGGAGCGGATGCCTGGCGTCGGTCAGCGCTGCCCGCCGGACGTCCCGCGAAGCCTCCCCGAAGCCACCGAGGTGAAGGTCACCTCCGTGCCCCGCGGCAGGTCGAGTCGGTCCCGCCCCTCGATCATCACCGTGCCCGCGCCGCCTCCCGCGCCGATGGCCGCGCCAATCGCGGCGCCCTTGCCGCCGTCGGCCACGGCCCCGATGATGGCGCCAATCGCGGCGCCGATCGCGCTGCGTTCAATCGCCTTCTGCGACTGGCTGTCCTGGCTGTCGATGGTGCCTGCGCGATCCACCCGAAGGCGATCGCCATTGGGGGTGCGCACATCTTCGATCAGGCCGTCGAACTCGTACGAGCGCCCGTCGCGCAGGCGGATGCTGTCCAGGTTCATCGTCAGGCCCGCCCGGCCCGTCATCCGCCCCGAGTCGGTGAAGGTGGACACGGATCCCTGGATGACGGCGCCTTCGAAGCGTGACGGGCTGCGGGCGGTCATCGAGAAGCGATCGCCCTCACGCGCGCTGGCGGATCCCAGCGCGCTGTCCAGCACGGCCACGAACGTCGTGCCGTCCGGCACCGCCACCCCGCCGCCGGCCGGCCTCGTGCCGTAGGGAGCCCGATCGCTTCCGCCCTCGATGTCCCAGCGGGGCTGGTCCGAGGTCCGCCGGTAGAGGCTTCGGACCGTCACAGGACGAGCGAGACGCTCGTCATCGATCGTGAGTGCCATCTGCAGGCCCCCGCCGTTCCCCGTCGGTTCGTAGGTCGCGGTGTACGCGCTGCCACGATGGCCCGTTGTCGCCACGACCAGCCGGTCCCCCGTGAGCGTGGCGCGGGTCGTCATGGTCCGATCCGCAGCCCATTGCTCTCGGCGGTCGACGCCGTTGGTCTCGATGGCCACCCGCTGCCCGCGCGTGGACGCCATGGTCACGCTTGCGTTGCGACGCTCGAGCGCGATCTGGTCTGGCGCCTCGAGCCGCCCCAGGAGGCTCTGATAGGTCCGCTGCTGCTGTCCGGGCGGCACGCTACGAACGGCGAGTTCAGCCGCGCGCCGGGGGTCGTCGCTACGGACTGGGTCGAGCTGGTACGTGCCCGTGAGGCGGTCGGAGATTCTGATGGCGGGCCACCCGGTCGTGTAGCCGGGAGGGTTCCAGTTCCATGCGACGTTGAACCCGCGGGCGAGCACGTCGAGGTCCGCACTGAGCGTCGACCACTGCTGTTCCGCCTGCGGACTCCACTCGTAACGCTGCATGACACTGTCGATGCTCGTCCCGCGTCGGAGCACGTTCTCGACGTCGGGCACGCCCGCTTGGCGACGGTTCGCGAGGTCACGCAACCGGCGAGTGGCCTCCAGGAAGTCCGTGACGGACTGGTTGACGTCGGCGTTCCAGCGCTGGTCCCCGATCCGGCTGCGATTGACCGACTGGCCGAGGCTGGCGCGGAACGTGTTCGCCCCGCTGTCGATGCGACCTGCCAGGTCCCGCAACTGCTGATCGTTCATGCGGCCGGTGTCGCGCTGCTGGGGCGCGGCGGTCACGCCTGTGCCGGCCAGGCACACCCCGACGACTGCGAAGACGACTGCGCGTGCAATGCCTCTCATCTACCGTTCCTCCATGTACGACGAGGCCGCCACGGCGATCCCGTCACCGACGAGAGCCTACCAGCCTGGCCGCCGGGCGTCTGTGCAAGACGGCACACTCCGGGCTCGGCGCCCGCTCGCGCAAGCCCGGCGCGACGGGCGCGGCCGGGACATGGCGGTGTGCGCAACTGCACAGACATCCGCGGGCATTGGCCCTACGCTCGTTGGCAGGGGTGACGGGTCGGCCGGATCCGCGAGGGGGACGCCAGACGAGCCCGCCCACAGACAGGAGTAATCGCAATGCTGTATACGCTGGCCGTCATTCTGTTGGTCGCGTGGCTGCTCGGCCTTGTCGGCACCTACACGATCGGCGCGTTCGTGCATGTGCTGCTGGTGATTGCCGTCGTGCTGTTCCTCGTCGGGCTGCTGAACGGCCG
>Ga0315270_10000991_pt1 | contig 15240 bp, 12 predicted proteins | sample C1_bottom_MG_FD_204932 | JGI IMG/M metagenome (GOLD analysis project Ga0315270, IMG submission 204932) | Sediment microbial communities from Yellowstone Lake, YNP, Wyoming, USA - C1_bottom | ecosystem: Environmental > Aquatic > Freshwater > Lake > Sediment | place: USA: Wyoming | collected... | reverse complement strand
AGTTGCCGCCCTGGTGGGCAGCTTGCAGGGTGATGCTGCCCTGTGCCGGCTTGCCGGCGGCGATGCGCTGCGCCGGTAGTTCGATGCCGTGATCCAGGCTGTTGCGCACCAGGTGGGTGAGCGGGTCGGCGATTTTTTCAATCAGGCCCTTGTCCAACTCGGTGCCTTCGCCGATGGTGATCAGCTCGACTTTCTTGTTCAGCTTGGAAGCCAGGTCCCGGACCACCCTTGGGAAGCGGCTGAAGACGAAACTGATCGGCATCATGCGGATCGACATCACCGTTTCCTGCAGGTCGCGGGTGTTGCGTTCCAGTTGGGCCATGCCGTTGAGCATTTTTTCATAGATCGCCGGGTCTACCTCGGAGGCGGTCTGGGCCAGCATGGCCTGGGTGATGACCAGTTCGCCGACCAGGTTGACGAGTTGGTCTACCTTGTCGATGCCGACCCGGATCGAGGCGGATTCGGCTGGCGCGGCGGCAGCGGGCGCTTTGTCCGTGGCGCGCCGGGCGGGGGTTGCGGGCTGGCCGCTTGCCTCCGGTTTGGCGGAAACCGTGGGCGATGTTTCTGCTTGCGGTGCGGCGGCTGGCGCGTCGGGAAATCTTTCTGGCGGAAAGAAGCCGTAACCGCGTTTATTCTCGGTTTGTTCAATCGCCGGTGTTTCTGAAACCGCCGGCGTTCCGGCGGCGTCTTCAAAGAAACCGAAGCTGGCGTCGCTTTCAGCGGGCGCCGCCGGTGCATCGTCAGCAAACAGGCCGAAGCCGGGGTCGGCCGCAGTGGCTGGAGCGGCTGCGCCGGATTCGATGTTGACCTGCTCCGGTTGCGCGAAGAAGGCGAAGATGTCGTTGATGGCGGCTTCGTCTGCCGTGGTTTGCAGGCTCAAGCGCCAGGAGCGGGGCGCCGCGCCCTGAGGCGGTAGTTCGGTGACTTCGAGTTTTCCCAGGGCGGCGAGATCGGCGAACAAGGGGGCCGTATCTTTTATTTGATCGAGCGTCTGCTGGTCGGGGGTGAATGAGATGCGGAAATGGCGTTGTTCAACATTGGCGGGAGGGCTTTCCTGCGCGGCTGGAGCGGGGGGCGGTGCTGTTGCCGCCGGGCTGTCGCTGGCCAGGCTGTTGAGTTTTACGCACACCTCGGCGGCGGCCTGGGGATCGCTCTCCCCTTTATTCTGGTGGCCGGCCAGTTGCCCGCGCAGCACGTCGCTGGCTTCGAGAAACGCATCCACCATTTCGCCGCGCAGCGCCAGCTCGTTTTTGCGCAATCGGTCCAGCAGGGTTTCGAGGATGTGCGTCACCCCGGTCATGTCGGTGAAGCCGAAGGTGCCGCTGCCGCCCTTGATGGAATGCGCGGCGCGGAAGACGGCGTTGAGGTCGTCCGCATCGGGTGCATCGACATCCAGGCCGAGCAGGAGGCGCTCCATTTCGTCGAGGTGCTCCGCCGCTTCGTCGAAGAAGACCTGGTAAAACTGACTCATGTCGATAGTCATAGGGCGCTTTCTACAGGCGGGGTTAGCTAATCACTTTTCTACAGCACTGTTGTTTTTGATTCGTTCTGGCTGTTCAGAAGCTTACTCTGGCATTAGCATAATGTTTATTCTTGAACTATACAAAGGAAATTTTCATCCGGAATGCCTACTCGAAAAATGGATACCCCGGCGGTATGCCCCTTGTGGAGCCGCTGAGGAGGTGGGTGGAGGCGTGGTAGTGATTCAGAGGCTAATGATTGAGCGCGATTCCATGTGCCATTCAGCATGATTGTGGCGCAGTTGCGCAACAACGCTATTGGCGTTATTCTCGCCGACATGGGCAAGAACAGGGGTTGCCGGGAATGATCCGGGCCTGTGTCTTTGGATATGCGCCAGCCATACTGAATTCAGGAGCAGACCGATATGCAAGTTAATATCATCAACACCGAAAACAACGCCACGATCCGGTTGCAGGGCCGCTTCGACTTTAATTCGCACCGGGATTTTCGTGCTGCTGTCGATACAGTGCTGAAGGGGCCGCAAGCCCAGCTTACGGTGGACTTTGACGGGGTTGATTATCTGGACAGTTCCGCGCTGGGCATGCTGTTGATGCTGCGCGACAAGGCGGGCGCCGCCAACAAGACGGTGATACTTGCCAATTGCGGCGGCAGTGTTCGCCAGATTCTGGATATTGCCAACTTCAGCAAATTGTTTTCGATTAGCTGAGCGTCATGACCTCGCGGCGGTATCACACAGGAGCAACATCATGACCACGCAACTTGTAATTCAAGTAGAACCCGATCTCAATGAACAGATAGGCCGATTGGCTCGCGCCGAAGGCAAAAGCGCCAGTCAAATCGCGCATGACCTGTTGGCCGATTACGTGCGCCAGCGCGACATGGCCGGGTATCTGGACGGTCTGTGGACACGCATCCGCAGCCAGCTTCCAGATCGGGCGCAAGACCCGGAATACCTGCAACAGGTCATCCGACAGGCGCGCAAGGGGGAATAAACATGCGCGTGGTGATGGATACCAACGTGTTGGTCTCCTCATTTTTTGGCGGTGCGCCTGGCGAAGTGCTGCGCCTGTGGCGCGACGGGCGCATCACCCTTTGCCTGTCCCAGCCTGTTATCGAAGAATACGGCGAGGTGCTGGCACGCCTGAACGTGGAAGAATCCGCCATCGCCGAACTGATGGGGCTATTTGCCCGTGGACGCCATTGCCTGTTCACCGCTGATACGCCCGACCTCGCCGTGGTGGCGGCAGACCCGGATGACGATATTTTCATCGAATGCGCCGTGGCGTTGCGCGCCACACGCATCGTCACCGGCGACAAGGCGCTGCTGGCGGTGGGGCGCTACTTCGATGTCGTCATCCTCAATCCCAGGCAGTTTTTGGAATCCTCCGAAATCAAGAGCCTGCGCCCATGACGCTACGAAGCCGCCTGATACTCGTCTTGATTGTGCTTGCCGTGGCAACGTTGATCGCCAATGGCTTCAGCTACTATATGTTTTCCGGCTTGGTCGACGATTTGCGCAAAGCCGATCCGCAGCTTGCGGCGTCGGCGCATTCAAGCAAATTTACGATTATCGCCGTGGTGCTGGGCGCCTCAGCCGTCGGCTTGGCGGCCTTTGTCCAGTTTGTGCGGATTCTGCTCGGTTTGCTGGGCGGGGAGCCGCAATATGCAGCCGGGGTAGTCAAGCGCATCGCCGGCGGCGACCTGGAATTCCGGATAGATACCCGTCTCGGCGACCATGCCAGCTTGCTGGCGGCGATCAGCGGTATGCAGCAGCAGTTGCGCGATATGCTGGCGGAGATTCGCGCCGCGTCGAATCAACTGGGCCAAACGGTGGCGCATTTTTCCGGCATGACCGACGAGATCGGTGCCAGCACCGCCGCGCAGAGCGAAGCAGCGGCCGGCACCGCCGCCGCCGTGGTGCAGATGTCGGCAAGCATACGCAGTGTTGCCGACGGCGCCGCCGCAGTTGACCGTCAATCCGCCGCCAGCCTGGAAAGGGCGCAGGAAGGCAATGAAAGCCTGTCGCGAATGATCGGCGAAATTACCCTGGTGGAAGACTCGGTGGGCGACATCGCCTCAAGTGCGACGGTGTTTATCGACAGCACCCGTTCGATCACGGCAATGACGCGCGAAGTGCGCGACATCGCCGACCAGACCAACTTGCTGGCGCTGAATGCGGCGATTGAGGCGGCGCGCGCCGGCGAACAGGGGCGGGGGTTTGCCGTGGTGGCCGACGAAGTCAGGAAGCTTGCCGAGAAATCGGCGGCGGCGGCGAGCGAAATCGATAAGGTGACGCGCTCCCTGAGTGAAAAATCCAGCCAGGTCGAGGATGCCATCGCACGCGGCAAGGCGGCGCTGGCATCCAGCCAGGAGCATCTCGAGAGTGTCGCCGAAGTGCTCGGCATGACAAACGCGGAAGTCGCCAATACCCGCCAGGGCATGAGTGAAATTTCAGCTTCTGTGCAAGGGCAGACCGTGGCGGTCAATGAAATCGCGCAGAATATCGAGCGCATTGCAAAAATGGCGGAAGACAACAGAATAGCGGTGCGTCATGTGGGCGAAGAAGGTCGGCGCTTGGAGGAACTGGCCGCGAATCTTAACCATATCGCCGGGCGCTTTAACGTTTGAGCTGACCGCAGGAGCATGCTTGCAGGGGCTGTTATCCCCGTTCGTGGTGAGCTTGTCGAACCATGAACGGCGCTCCCAACGGCCCTTCGACAGGCTCAGGGCGAACGGTGGGAGAGGTTTGACCAGCACTTTCAATGCGAAAATGGCGTAATATCACGGTTTTACAGGAAAGATGCGGCGTTTTCATGTCGCGCTGGCCGGCAGAAAGGCGAAATAATGTCTGACTTGATGAAGAACATCGATGAACGAGCAAAGCTGGCCGGCACCAACAAGCTGGAGATTCTGCTGTTCACGTTGGGCGAAGATAGCCGTACCGGTCGGCGCGAGACTTTCGGCATCAATGTATTCAAGGTACGCGAGGTCATGCGCACGCCGGCAATTACCACCGCCCCCGATATGCCTGCGGCGGTGAAGGGCATGGTCAGTTTGCGCGGCGCCTTGGTGCCGGTGGTGGATCTGGCCGAATACGTCAATATCCCCATGGCAAGCCCGCGCGAGATCATGATCGTGACCGAGTACAACCGCCATACGCAAGGCTTCCTGGTTGAAGAAGTGGATACCATATTGCGCCTCGATTGGGCGCAGATGCGCGTGCCGCCCGATATGCTGATGTCCAACCTGGGCGGCCTGGTGACGGCGGTGACGGAGTTGGCTGATGGCAGGCTGGTGATGATGCTCGATGTCGAACGGGTGCTTGCCGAAACCACCAAGACCGATGACGCCTTCCTGTTCAAGGATATTCAGCCGGTGGTGGATAGCGACTTGACGGTGTTCTTCGCCGACGATTCCTCGGTGGCGCGCGGGCAGATCCAGCGCACTCTGGAGGCGCTCGGCATGAAATTCATCTCCGCCGTGAATGGCCGCGCCGCTTGGGACGAGTTGCAGAAAATAGCAACTCATGCGGAAGGCATGGGACGGCAGGTAAACGAAATAGTGCAACTGATCCTCACCGATGTCGAGATGCCGGAGATGGACGGCTATATCCTGACCAAGAACATCAAGAGCGATCCGCGTTTCGCCGGCATCCCGGTGATCATGCATTCCTCGTTATCGGGGATGTCCAACCAGCAGCTCGGCCACTCGGTGGGAGTCGACGAATACGTACCCAAGTTCGAGCCGCAGCGCCTGGCGGAAACCTTGGCCCGGCTTACCAAGCGCCAGCCTCAAACTGCAAATGTTTAACGGGAAACTAGCCGGGGGGGTGTTATGAGTTCACCAGACAACAGCATGCTTGAGTCCGTTGATGCCCGCACCCAGTTGGCAGGCTCCAACCACATGGAAATCCTGTTGTTCTCGCTGGGGACGCGAGAGACTTTCGGCATCAACGTGTTCAAGGTGCGCGAAGTCAGCAAGACCCCCAAGATCACCAAGACGCCCAATATGCCGGCCGGCGTCGAAGGGCTGATCAGCCTGCGCGGCAATGTGATTCCGGTGCTGTCGCTGGCGCGTTCGATGGAGCTGGCCGACGCTCCCGCCGGATTGGGCGGTTCGATGATGGTGACCGAGTACAGCAAGCGCATCCTGGGTTTCCTGGTGAAAGATGTAGACCGGATTATCCGCGTCGACTGGAACAAGGTGCGCGCGCCGGATTCCGTGGTCACCGGCGGCACTCATCGTTTCATCACCGCCATCACCGAGCTGCCCAACGGCAAGCTGGTGTCGATTCTCGACGTTGAGCAGATTCTGGCCGACACTTTCGGGGATGTTCCGATTACCGAAGTGGCGCGGCTCGATGAAGATGTCGAATACAATATTTTCTTTGCCGACGATTCTGCGGTGGCGCGTAAGAAAATTGCCGAAGTACTCGACAAGATGGGCGTCAAGCACAAGCACGCGCTAAACGGGCTGGAAGCCTGGACCCGGCTGGCCGGCATGGCGGCGCATGCGCAGCAGACCAAGAAAGATTTGCGCGACGAAGTGCAACTGATTCTGGTCGATGCCGAAATGCCGGAGATGGATGGTTATGTGCTGACCAAGAACATCAAGAGCGATCCGCGCTTCAACGGCATCCCGGTGGTGATGCATTCATCGTTGTCGTCCGAGGCCAATCACGCCATGGGCAAGCGTGTTGGCGTGGACGCCTATGTCGCCAAGTTCGATGCCGGCATGCTGTCGGACACGTTGCGCCCGCTGTTAATGAAATCCCATAGAAACTGAGGCGGAGAGACTTATGCCAGATCCGAGCAAGATAAAATTCCTCGTCGTCGACGATTTTTCAACGATGCGCCGCATCGTCCGCAACCTGCTCAAGGAGCTGGGGTACGTCACCGCCGATGAGGCCGAGGACGGCGCCGTGGCCTTGCAGAAACTCCAGGCGGGAAGTTACGATTTCGTCATTTCCGACTGGAACATGCCGAATATGGACGGTCTGCAATTATTGCAGGCGGTGCGCGCCGATCCGGCCTTGAAGCATCTGCCAGTGTTGATGATTACCGCCGAGGCGAAAAAGGAAAATATTATTGCCGCCGCCCAGTCCGGCGCCAGCGGCTATATCGTCAAGCCGTTCACTGCTGGAACCTTGAACGACAAGCTGGTAAAAATATTCGAAAAACTCGAGCAATCCCCGACCTGACCGGCACACACAGGGGAACCAGGAGATCATGGCGAATCCAATCAAATTTGACGAGTCCAGCGATAACGAGGACTTGCAGTCGCTCTTCGATAGTATCGCCGCCGTGAGCGAAGCGCCGATGCTTGAGCCCAAGGCGCCTGCCCCGGTGGCCGATGCTTCGGGCGATAGCGACGATCTGCAAGCCTTGTTTGATAACGTGGCCTCGAATGTCGAAGCGCCCGCAGCTTCAACAACTGCGCCAGCCGCCACTATTCCGCCGCCGCAGAAAGCGGCTGTGAGCGAGGGGCCTGCCGATGTTTTTTCCAGCCTCGGTCATCTGGCGCGCGAGTTTCACGACTCCCTGCGCGAACTCGGCCATGACAAGGCGCTGGGGGAAGCCGCGAGTGCTATCCCCGATGCGCGGCAACGCTTGAGCTACATCGTCCAGATGACCGAGCAGGCGGCGACGCGTGCGCTCAATGCCATCGAGATTGCCCAACCCATCCAGGATGCCTTGGGGAACCAGGCCGGGGCCTTGGGAACACGCTGGGAAAAAGTCTTTGCCAACCAGTTGTCAGCAGGTGATTTCAAGGCGCTGGCGGCGGACACTCACGCATTTTTGCGCGCGGTTCCGCAACAGTCGCGCGCCACTAACGCGCAGTTGACTGAAATCATGATGGCCCAGGATTTTCAGGATCTCACCGGGCAAGTCATCAAGAAAGTGGTGGAACTGGTCGCCAACATGGAGACGCAACTGCTGAAAGTGCTGCTGGTGGCGATGCCGCCGGATATGCATGTGAAGGCGCCGGATGGCCTGCTGAATGGCCCGGTCATCAATGCCGCAGGCCGTAGCGACATAGTCAATTCACAGTCGCAGGTCGACGATATGCTGGAAAGCTTGGGATTCTAGGGAGAGCGGCATGAGCGATTTTCAAGGAATGGAAGACCTGTTGCAGGACTTCCTGGTCGAGGCGACCGATCTGCTTTCCAGCGTGGATAACAAGCTGGTCGAGCTGGAAAAAGCGCCGGACGATCACGGGCTGCTCAACGATATTTTCCGGGGCTTCCACACCATCAAGGGCGGTGCCGGTTTCCTCGCTGCCGCCGAACTGGTGACGCTCTGCCATCTCACGGAAAACCTCTTCGACCGCTTGCGCAACGGGGAGATGGCGTTAAACCGTGAAATCATGGACGCCATCATGGACGCCACCGGTGCGGTGCGCGGCATGTTCGGCGCACTGGAGCAAGGGACGCAGCCCGGCCCGGCATCCCCCCAGTTGTTGCAGATACTCAAGCAGGCGATTGCCGGGGAGCCTGTGGTTGCGGCGGCTACCGCAGCGCCGCCTGCCGCAGTGGCGCCGACGCCGACCGCCGACGGACCTGATTGGGGCGGCTTGCTCCAGGCAGTGACCGGTACCGAAAACGCTGTCGCTGCCACCTCTTCGGGTGGTTCCGCCCTTCAGGCTCCTACAACCGCCAACACTACCGGCATCGCCGAAAAATTACCGGAACAGATTATCAAGGAAGCCGTCGGTCGTCGCCCCAGCGACAAGCCCGGCTACCAAGGCGCGCCCGTCAGTCGCCGGGAGGGCGAGAAGTCGCGCGACAATACGATTCGTGTCGATACCGTGCGCCTGGACCAGGTACTCAACCTCTCCGGCGAGATTGGGCTGACCAAGAATCGGCTCAATGCCCTGCGCAACGATATTCTCAACGGCAACCACGAGACGGACACGATGTCCGCGCTCGACCAGGCGGTCAGCCAGCTCGACCTGCTGGTTTCTGACTTGCAAAGCGCCGTGATGAAAACGCGCATGCAGCCGATCGGCCGCCTGTTCCAGAAATACCCGCGCATCGCCCGCGACCTGGCCCGCGGCCTGGGCAAGGATGTCGAGCTGGTGCTGGTCGGCGAAGAAACGGAAATCGACAAGACCATGATCGAGGATCTTTCCGATCCGATCATTCACCTGATCCGCAACGCCGTCGATCATGGCGTGGAACTTCCCGACGTGCGCGCCGCCAGCGGCAAGCCGAAAAAATCCGAAGTACGCCTGGAAGCGCGCCAGGAGGGCGACCACATCCTGCTGCTGGTGTCCGACGACGGACGCGGCATGGACCCCGAAAAATTGCGCGCCAAGGCGTTGGAGAAGGGCCTCATCACTGATGAAGAAGCCAATGCCATGGATGAGCGGCAGAGCTTCGGCCTGATTTTCCAGCCGGGATTTTCGACTGTGGAAGTGGCTTCCGATGTGTCCGGTCGCGGCGTCGGCATGGACGTGGTCAAGACCAATATCCAGAAGCTCAGCGGTTCCATCGAAATCAGGTCGGTGATGGGCAAAGGCACCACCTTCGTCATCTCCCTGCCGCTGACCCTGGCGATTCTGCCGGTGCTGCTGGTGGAGTTGGGCGATCAGCCGTTTGCCGTGCCGTTGTCGATGGTGCGCGAGATATTGCCGATCGACGTCAATGTGGTGCAGGAAGTCGGCGGCAGCGCCATCATGGTGGTGCGCGGCGAGGTGCTGCCGCTGCTGCCACTGACCAGCCTGCTCGGCTGGGTGCCGGAGCGCGTGCCGGAATATGGCGTGTTGATGCAGTCAGCGGATAGCTCATTCATCCTGGCCATCGACGGCTTCGCCGGTCGCGAAGACGCCGTCATCAAATCGCTGGAAGGCTTCCGGCCCAAGGGCGTGGCCGGCGTCACCACGCTTTCGAACGGCCAGATCGTGCTGATTCTCGACATGAAGGAGCTGCTCGCCGGACTCGGCGAAAACCGCGGCGTGCCACGCTCGACCTTTGTGACAGACGAAGCTGCGGCCGCCTGAGATAAACACCGCAGGAGATTTTCTTGAGCAAGCTGAATTTAGAGTCCTACTGGCTGCCGTTCACCTCGAACCGTTATTTCAAATAGCATCCGAAGATGGTGGTGTCGACGGGCTATCTCGAACTTGAACGTCCGCCATGGACGTTCTTGCATAGCCTCGAATTAACGGACTAATCCGGTTCTTTTCCAGCACTGATCTCTCGCTGCGGGCGGCAATAATTGCCGGTATGCGAGAGACCATCCGTGGCTGAAGACAGCGATCTGGAACGTACTGAACCGGCGTCAGGTTCACGACTGGAAAAGGCGCGCGAGGAAGGACGCGTTCCGCAATCGCGCGAACTCACTGCTTTTCTGGTGCTGCTGGCGGGCGCTTCCGGTTTCTGGTCGATGGGCAACTGGCTGACGCAATATGCTTCGGCGATTGTTCGCCAGGGACTGAGCTTCGGTCGTGACGCAGTTTTCGACATTCATGCGCTGGGCATTACCATCCACACCCAGGCGTGGCAGGCCTTGCAGCTTGCCGCGCCATTGTTTCTGCTGGCGGCGTTGGGAGCGGTCGCCTCGCCAGCGCTGATCGGCGGCTTGGTATTCACGCCAAGCGCGATGAGCCTGGACTTGACCCGCATCGATCCGTGGAAGGGTTTAGGCCGTATCTTTTCCATGCAAGGCGTGGCCGAATTGTTCAAGGCGCTGCTCAAGGCGGCGCTGGTCGGCGGGGTTGTCTACTGGGTGGTGATACACCAGCAGGATGAGCTGTTCGCGCTACTGTCGCAGCCGCTGGAAAGCGGGCTGGTTTCTTCCGGGCATATGCTGCAGTTCGCCATCCTGGCGCTGGTCGCCGGCATCGCGCTGATAGCCGCCATCGACGTGCCGTTTCAACTCTGGCAGTACTACAGCAAGCTGCGCATGACCAAGCAGGAAGTGCGTCAGGAAGGCAAGGAGCAGGAAGGCGATCCGCAAGTCAAGGCGCGCATCCGCAGCCAGCAGCGCGAGCTGGCGCGCAAACGGATGATGTCCGAAGTACCCAAGGCGGATGTGGTGGTGACCAACCCGAGCCACTATGCCGTGGCCCTCAAATACGACAGCAGCGACATGGGGGCGCCGCAAGTGGTAGCCAAGGGCATGAACCTGATCGCCCAGAAGATTCGCGAAGTCGCCGCTGCAAACGGCGTGCCGCTGCTCGAAGCGCCGCCGCTGGCGCGCGCCCTGTATCGGCACAGCGATATTGGCGACCAGATTCCAGCAGCCCTCTACACGGCGGTGGCCGAGGTGATGGCGTATGTGTATCAGCTTAACCAGTACCTCGCCGGCGGCGGCAAGGGGCTGCTGCCGCCGCAGCAGCCGACCGAATTGCCGGTACCCGCCGATATGGATCCGGGCGCGCTTGAGGCGCTGGCGGCATGAACGATACCCTGGCCATGCAGTCCCTGTTCTCGCGCGGCAATCTGCGCCAGCTTGCGGCGCCGCTGCTGATCGTGATGATCCTGTCGATGATGGTGTTGCCATTGCCGCCGTTTCTGCTGGACGTGTTTTTCACTTTCAACATCGCCATCTCCATCATGGTGATGCTGGTGGCGATGTACACCTTGAAGCCGCTGGATTTCTCGGTGTTCCCGACGGTGCTGCTGGTGACGACGCTGCTGCGCCTGTCGCTCAACGTCGCCTCGACGCGGGTGGTGCTGCTCGAAGGACATACCGGACCGGATGCGGCGGGCAAGGTGATCGAGGCGTTCGGCCACTTCCTGGTCGGCGGCAACTACGCGGTCGGGTTGGTGGTGTTCGTGATCCTGGTGGTGATCAACTTTGTGGTCATCACCAAGGGCGCCGGACGCATCGCCGAGGTGTCGGCGCGTTTCACCCTCGACGCCATGCCGGGCAAGCAGATGGCCATCGACGCCGATCTCAACGCCGGCCTGATCGGCGAGGATGAAGCAAGAAAGCGGCGTGCCGAAATTTCACAGGAAGCGGATTTTTTCGGTTCGATGGACGGCGCCAGCAAGTTCGTGCGCGGCGACGCCGTGGCCGGGATACTGATCCTGTTCATCAACATCATTGGCGGGCTGATCGTCGGTATTCTGCAGCACGACATGGAGTTTTCCCTGGCGGCAAAGAATTACACTTTGCTGACCATCGGCGACGGCCTGGTAGCGCAGATCCCGGCGCTCATTATCTCCACCGCTGCCGGTCTGGTGGTGAGTCGCGTCACCACCAACGAAGATGTCGGTCAGCAGTTGGCCGGCCAGATGTTCGGTAATCCGACGGTATTGCTGTTGACTGCGCTTATTCTCGGCGTACTCGGGATGATTCCCGGCATGCCGAATCTGGTGTTTCTGCTGCTGGCCGCCGGCATCGGCTGGCTGGGCTGGTGGACCCTGCGGCGTCAGGCGGCGCCAAAGGCGCAGGAGGCTGCACCTGCCGCGCAAGCCGAGGCGCAGGAGTCGCTCGACGCCAGTTGGGCCGATGTGGCCCCGGTCGATGTGCTCGGCATCGAAGTCGGCTACCGCCTGATTCCCCTGGTGGATAAGGGGCAGGACGGCGACCTGCTGAAACGGATACGCGGCCTGCGCAAGAAATTCGCCCAGGAAGTCGGGTTTCTCGCTGCGCCGGTGCATATCCGCGACAACCTGGAACTCAAACCCAACGGTTATCGCATCACTCTCAAAGGTGTCGAAATCGGCGCGGGAGAATCTTTTCCCGGCATGCATCTGGCGATCAACCCGGGTCGCGTCGCGGGGCCGCTGGCCGGAAATCCCACCAAAGACCCGGCCTTCGGCTTGCCGGCGGTATGGATCGAAACGAGTTTTCGCGAACACGCCCATGTGCTGGGCTACACCGTGGTCGATGCCGGCACCGTGGTGGCGACGCATCTTAACCACGTCATCCTTTCTCATGCCGCTGAACTGCTGGGTCGGCAGGAGACGCAAGCCTTGCTCGACCATATCGCCAAGGATGCGCCCAAGCTGATCGAGGACCTGGTGCCGAAACAAATTTCTCTCGCGGTGGTGCAGCGCGTGTTGCAAAACCTGCTGGAAGAGGGCGTCAATATCCGTGATATGCGCAGCATCATCGAGACGCTGGCCGAACATGCGGTGCGTACCCAGGATCCGCTGGATCTCACCACCCAGGTACGCATCGCGCTGGGGCGCTCCATCGTCCAGCAGTTGTACCCCGGCAGCGCCGATCTTTCGGTGATGGCCATCGACCCCAGCCTGGAGCGCATGCTCGGCCAGGCGGTGCAGGGTAGCGGCGACGCCAGCGGCATCGAACCGGGCCTGGCCGATACGCTGATGCGGGAGACCGCCGCCGCCGCGCAGCGCCAGGAAGAAGCCGGTCTACCAGCGGTGTTGCTGGTGCCGGGACATTTACGCTGGTTGCTGACGCGCTTCCTGCGGCGTGCGGTGCCGCAACTGAGAGTCATCGCGAATGCCGAAGTACCGGATTCGCGGACGATTAGAGTCACCGCCATTATCGGAGCGAAGTCATGAAGGTGAAACGTTTTATTGCAGCCACTGCGCGCGATTGCTTGCGCAAGGTGAAAGAAGAAATGGGCCCCGACGCCATCGTCGTGTCGAATAAACCGATACCCGGCGGCGTGGAAATCATGGCGATGTCAGCCGATGGCTTTGATGCGTTGTCACGCCAGGCGTCGCCGCATGCGGATTCCAGCGGCGCCACTGCGCAGCCGCTACTGAAAAAAGCCGAACCGCGTCAAGCGGGTCTCTCGCCTGCCCAGACGCCGTCGCGGGCGCCGCCAGCTTCAGTCCCAGCCCCGGCACGAACTGCGGCTGCGGATGATGATTACACCATCAGTTTGTCGGGTCAGGCGCACAAGCAGCCGGCTTTCCATCCGTCCTGGCAAGTTTCGGCAACGCCGCCGCCTGCATCTTCCGCCGCCGCTCCGGCATTGCCGCCATCTGATCGTCCGCGCTTGCGGCCGCTGCCGTTGCGGGCCAAGGACGATAGCGCAGTGTTATCTGACGCGCAGGTTGCGGCGACCTTGAAAGGCGCCCTGCAAGGCCAGGATGGGGGCTTTGCGGAATCAGGAGACGGGGCGAGTAAGCCGCAGCAGCAGATACAGGTGGCGCGGCTGGCGGACGAAATGCAGACCATCAAGGTGCTGCTGGAACGCCAACTGGCCGGATTCGCCTGGGGCGAGATGTCGCGGGTGACGCCGACGCGAGCCTTGGCGCTGGCGGAAATGATGGATGCCGGATTTTCCGGTCAACTGGCGCGCAAGCTGTGCCAGGAAATGCCCGCCGAACTCAGCATCGAAGATGGCCGCAAATGGCTGAAGAGCGCCATCAACCGCCAACTGCGCACGCTCGGCAATGAGAGCGACATCATCGAACGCGGCGGCGTGTATGCCCTGGTCGGCCCTACCGGCGTCGGCAAGACCACCACCACGGCGAAGCTCGCGGCGCGTTGCGTGGTGCGCTATGGCGCCGACAAAATCGCCCTGCTGACCACCGACGGCTACCGCATCGGGGCGCACGAGCAACTGCGCATCTACGGTCGGATACTCGGCGTGCCGGTGCATGTGGTGCGCGACGGCGACGATCTGCGCCACACCCTGGCCGATTTGCGCGACAAGCACATGGTGCTGATTGACACCGTCGGCATGAGCCAGCGCGACCGCATGGTGGCCGAGCAGGCGGCCATGCTGATGCGCGCCGGGGAAGTCAATCGGCTGTTGCTGCTCAACGCCACCAGTCGCGGCGATACGCTGGACGATGTGGTGCGCGCTTATGCCGGCGAAGACCTGGCCGGTTGCATCCTGAGCAAGGTTGACGAGGCCGCGTCGATTGCCCCGGCGCTCGACGCCGTGGTGCGTCACGGGCTGTTGCTTTGCTATGTCGCCAATGGCCAGCGGGTGCCGGAAGATTTGCACTTGCCTAACCGGAATTACCTGCTGCACCGCGCCCTCAAGATGCCCACCGATTTGTCGCCGCATCACCTGCAAGACAACGAGGCCGGCTTGGTGCTGGGGCCGCGCGGCTCGGCGACAGCAACGGTGACGGAACGTGGCGCAGGAGCCGCGCTTGTCTGATTGGCTCAATCCCGGCGTCGGCGCCGACAGCGGCGGTGGCGGGGCTTGGCCGGGCGACCAGGCGGCGGGCCTGCGCCGCCTGTTCGGCGGACGTTCGCCGCAGGTGGTGGCTTTTGTGTCCGGGCGCGAAGCCTGCGGACGCACCACCTTGCTGGTGCAAACGGCGGCGGCTTTAGCGGCGTCGGGACGCGGCGTACTCATCATCGACGAAAATCCTGCGCCCAACAACGCCGTCTCGGCTTTCGGCCTGACCGCGCGCCACGATTTATTCCAGGTGCTGCAAGGCGAGCGGAGCTTGCAGCAGACCATGTTGCAGGCGGCGCCGATGCTTAGCATCATGCCGGCGGCGCGCGCCGCGCGCGAGCTGGATAACGCCAACCGCGTAGCAGCGGCGGCGCGCCGGAATCTGGCGGGCTGCCTGCAGGAAATGCAGCTTGGGACTGGTTTTGTCCTGGTCGATACGGCGATCCGGCGCGCTGGGCATCTTTCGCCGCTGGCCCTTGCGGCGCGGCATATGGCGGTAGTAGTCGCGGCGCAGGGCGCGGCGATCACCCATGCTTACGCGCTGATCAAGCGGATTGCCCAGGAGAGCGGGCGGGAAGGATTCCAGATCGTCATCACGCGCGCCAGGAGCCGCGAAGAAGCGCGCGCCATTTTCGACAACATGCGGCGTGTCGCGCAGGAACATCTCAATGTGCGTCTTGATTATTT
>Ga0315270_10000990_pt1 | contig 15252 bp, 15 predicted proteins | sample C1_bottom_MG_FD_204932 | JGI IMG/M metagenome (GOLD analysis project Ga0315270, IMG submission 204932) | Sediment microbial communities from Yellowstone Lake, YNP, Wyoming, USA - C1_bottom | ecosystem: Environmental > Aquatic > Freshwater > Lake > Sediment | place: USA: Wyoming | collected... | reverse complement strand
GCCCACCCGGTTACGACCTGCTGGCATTGATGTCCGGCTCCGAGGGTATGCTGGGGATTATTGTTGAAGTCACGGTCAAGCTGTTGGCCAAACCGGAACGTGCACAGGTGGTGCTGGCTGCCTTTGACGATGTGGTAAAAGCAGGAGAAGCGGTCGGTGCAATTATTGCCGCCGGCATTATTCCAGCCGGTCTTGAAATGATGGACAAGCTCGCCATCCAGGCGGCTGAAGATTTTGCCCATGCCGGATACCCGCGTGATGCCGAAGCCATATTGCTGTGCGAGCTCGACGGCAGCAATGCCGAAGTTTCCGAATACATCATGGCGGTGCGCGAGGTGCTGACAACGAGCGGCGCCACCGAAGTGCGCACCGCCGCCAGCGAAGCCGAGCGCCAACTGTTCTGGAAAGGCCGCAAATCTGCTTTCCCCGCCGTCGGCCGCATTTCACCCGACTACTATTGCATGGACGGCACCATCCCGCGCCGCCATTTGCCCCAAGTGCTAAAGCAGATCAGCCTATGGTCAACCGAGTATAGCCTGCCGGTCGCCAATGTATTTCATGCGGGTGACGGCAACCTGCACCCGCTGATTCTGTTTGACGCAAATAAGCCCGGCGAGCTGGCGCGCACCGAAGAATTTGGCCAGCGCATTTTGCAATTGTGCGTCGAGGTAGGCGGCACCATTACCGGTGAACACGGCGTGGGCATGGAGAAGATCGACCAGATGTGCATACAGTTTAAAAGCGCAGAACTCACCCAGTTTCATGCGGTTAAAGCCGCGTTTGACCCGCATGGCCTGCTCAACCCCGGCAAGGCCGTGCCGACACTGCACCGCTGCGCGGAATTTGGCGCCATGCATGTGCATCATGGCGAAATCAAGCACCCGGAACTGGAGCGCTTCTAATGACAGTCCCACACAACATTCCCGATAGGGACTGCAGCGCAGACTTGCAACAACAAGTGCAAAATGCAATCAAGCAAAACAAGCCGCTCAATATTTGCGGCAGTGGCAGCAAGCAGTTTCTGGGCAGGCCAGCGCAAGGAGAACGCCTCTCACTGACAGTGCACAGGGGCATCATCGAGTACGACCCGCGCGAACTGGTGCTCACCGCGCGCGCAGGCACCCCGCTGGCAGAAATTGAAGCGGCGCTTTCCGCCAGCGGGCAAATGCTTACCTTCGAGCCGCCGCATTTTGGCGAAGGAGCCACGCTGGGCGGCACCATCGCCTGCGGCCTTTCCGGCCCGCGCCGCCCCTATGCCGGCGCGGCACGCGATGCGGTGCTCGGTTGCAAGATCATTAACGGCAAAGGTGAAATCCTCAGCTTCGGGGGGCAGGTGATGAAAAATGTGGCCGGCTACGACGTCTCGCGCCTGATGGTGGGTGCTTACGGAACCCTGGGCGTATTGCTTGAAATAAGTCTAAAAGTACTGCCCCGACCGGCCGCCAGTCTCACCCTGATGCACGAATGCACGCCTGTAGAGGCTATCAGCCGCATGAGTCAGTTGCTCTCGCAACCCATGCCGGTAGATGCAGCCAGCTATCACGCCGGCCATTGCTACCTGCGCATTTCCGGTAGCGAACAAGCAGTGAAACATGCGCAACAGCAGATGGGCGGCGACACTATCACAGAGTCCACGCCTTTCTGGAATACACTGCGCGAACATGAGCTGCCTTTTTTTAACAGCGCAAAACCGCTGTATCGCGTGATGGTTAAACCGGCCACGCCACCACTGGATATTACGGGCGAGTGGCTGCTGGACTGGGGCGGCGCACAACGCTGGCTACTGAGCGAGGAGCCGCTTGCCCTTATACGCCAACGCTTTTCAGCTGTGGGTGGAAGTGTCAGTCTGTTCCGACACAGCACGCGACACGATGAAGTATTTTCTCCCTTAGCTGCTCATCTATTCAACATTCATCAACGCCTGAAACTCAGCTTCGATCCGCTCAAGATTTTCAATCCTGATCGCCAGTACGCCGGACTCTAAAACCATGCAAACCGCCATACCTGCCAGCCTGCTGCAACGCCCCGAGATAGCCGAAGCCGATGCGATATTACGCAGTTGCGTCCACTGCGGCTTCTGCACCGCCACCTGCCCTACCTATCAATTGCTGGGCTCAGAACTGGATGGCCCGCGCGGCCGTATTTATTTGATCAAGGAAATGCTGGAGGGAAATGCATCTACTGAAAAGACCCGCTTGCATCTGGACCGTTGCCTCACCTGCCGCTCCTGCGAAACCACCTGCCCCTCCGGTGTGCAATACGGCCGCCTGGTCGATATCGGACGCAATGAAATTGAACGCCGCGCACCGCGCCCGTGGTGGAGCCGCTTGCTGCGTTACAGCATGCTGTCGGTAATGCCCTACACCCCGCGCATGCGCATCGCTTTATTTTTGGGTAACTTGTCTCGCCCGCTGCTGCCCGCCATGTTGCGAAAAAAACTGCCGCAATCCCGCGCAGCACTGCCGCGACCACAAACCCATCATGCACGTCGCATGCTCGTTCTGGAAGGTTGCGTGCAACCGCTCACCGCCCCCACCACCAATGCCGCTGCAGCGCGTGTGCTGGACAAACTGGGTATCAGCCTGCTCAGCACACCCGAGGCAGGTTGTTGTGGTGCGATGGACCAGCACATGTCTGCTGCCGAAGCAGCGCGCGAAAAAATGCGTCGCAATATCGATGCGTGGTGGCCTGCCGTTGAACAGGGTGCCGAAGCCATCGTGATGACGGCCAGCGGATGCGGTGTAATGGTGAAAGACTACGGCCATGCCCTGCATGATGACCCGGCCTATGCGGCCAAAGCAGCACGCATCAGCACCTTAACGCGCGACCTGAGTGAAATTTTGCGCAACGAGAATCTCAAGCCGTTTGCAGATACAGGCAAAGGCAAGCGTGTAGCCTGTCAGTCCTCCTGCACTTTACAGCACGGGCAAAAATTAGGTGGCGTTGTGGAAAATATCTTGCAGCAATGCGGTTATAATCTTACGCCCGTTGCAGACAGCCACTTATGCTGCGGTGCAGCGGGCACTTATACTTTGCTGCAACCCGTGTTGTCACAACAACTGCTGAACAACAAACTAAGCGCACTGGAACAAGGTCAGCCCGAAGTTATCGTCACCAGCAATATTGGCTGCCAGCTGCATCTGGAAAGCGCAAGCAAACTGCCGGTGCGGCACTGGATAGAGTTACTTGATGTTACGTCAACGTAGGGTGCGCCGCGCGCACCATGGTGCGTATAACGCATCCTACAAAAATATTTAGCCGGGCAAAAATTTGTATGAACTTTTTTTAAATCATGAAAGGAAACACCGTGAGCATCAAATCATTTCACCCTCCCCAGCGCATCCTGTTGGGCCCCGGCCCTTCCGACGTGAGCGCGCGCGTGCTGTCAGCCATGGCGCGCCCCACCATCGGCCACCTCGACCCGGTGTTCGTCAGCATGATGGATGAAATGAAAACCCTGCTCAAATATGCCTTCAAAACCGAAAACGAATTGACCATGCCCGTTTCCGCCCCCGGCTCTGCCGGCATGGAAACCTGCTTCGTCAATCTGGTGGAGCCGGGTGACAAGGTTATCGTCTGTCAGAACGGCGTGTTTGGCGGACGCATGAAAGAAAACGTTGAACGCTGCGGCGGTATCGCGGTGATGGTGCAGGATGACTGGGGCCGTGCGGTTGATCCGCAAAAACTGGAAGATGCGCTGAAGGCCAACAAGGATGCCAAACTGGTTGCCTTTGTACACGCAGAAACTTCCACCGGTGCGATGTCGGATGCCAAAACGCTGGTGGAAATCGCGCACAAATACAACTGCCTCGCCATCGTCGATGCAGTGACCTCGCTCGGCGGCTCACCGCTCAAGGTGGACGAGTGGAAGATCGACGCCATCTATTCCGGCACACAGAAATGCCTGTCCTCCACCCCCGGCCTGTCGCCGGTGAGCTTCAGCGCCAACGCGCTGGAAAAAATCAAGAACCGCAAAACCAAAGTGCAAAGCTGGTTTATGGATTTGAATTTAGTGATGGGCTACTGGGGCGGCGCAACGAAACGCGCCTACCACCACACCGCACCGATCAATGCGCTGTATGGCCTGCATGAATCACTGGTGATCTTGCAGGAAGAAGGCATTGAAAATTCCTGGGCACGCCACCAGAAAAACCACCTCGCGTTGCGCGCCGGCCTGGAAGCCATGGGCCTTAAATTCGTGGTGCCGGAAAAAGAGCGCCTGCCGCAATTGAATGCCATCAGCATTCCTGATAGCGTCGATGAAGCCGCCGTGCGTAACATCCTGCTCAACGACTACCAGCTTGAAATCGGTGCAGGCCTGGGTGCGATGGCGGGCAAGGTATGGCGTATCGGTTTGATGGGCCATGCCTCCAACCAGCGCAACATACTGGTGTGCCTGGCGGCGCTGGATGATGCACTGGGTCGCGTCAAGGCGCCAATCAAGCGCGGAGTGGCGGTGGAGGCAGCCAACAAAAAATTTTCCGCTTGATTTTTAACCAGATCAAACTTAAAACCCGCCTGGTGCGGGTTTTTTTATTTTTAGAATAAAAAATATTATGCTGGGATTTAAGCAGCAATTACTGTTCAGTAATATAGCCTGTAACCAAAAGCAAGAAAATCTTCTCCATTTGCACCAAAATTATTGAGCATATCGTACAGGGAACAGCGATGATGAAGTCGTAAAAATACTTCTTTTGATTTCTTTTCGGGTAGAGAAAAATCCAGCTCGGCGAGGAGAAAATTTAACCAATGACTGCCTTCGCCGTAATAGCCTTTCTCTAAAGGACTGACTATCGTTGTATAAGAAACCCCCACTGGGCCAAACCGAAAATCGGTTTGCACAAAATTGTTCCAGGGAAAGCTGCTCCAACGCGCTACAGGTGCGATTGCAATTTCTTGCAATGTGGCCAAGCCTGCTTGATAGCCCACCATGCCATCCATCTCAATTGATAAGGGCAAGGTGGAAGATCTCCATACCGATTTACTGGCGGTAACCGCAACAATATATTGATCCAGAAAACCCGCATCGCCCTTTATAACACCCGCAGGCTCGGTATCGTAATATTTCCCGGTATATCCTCCAATACTCCAGTCATACTCTTCCGCATAAGCATTCGCCAAAATTACCATATAAAAAATCAATAGTAAGAAAACTGGCCAAAGTTTGGTGAAACGCATTTGATTGACGCCTGGATTTTTACTCAAACTGTTCAAGTAATGAAAATAGATTACAGTAAATTTCGAGTATAGGAAGATGCTTTGTTGTGCGAGTGCTTTTCCAGTAGCTGTTAGTGAGCCAAAGGAGAAAATATTGAAAAGATTGACTGTCAAAATCGACATTTAATAAATTACTATCCAAAAATATTTTCCAGAATAGTTGCATGGTATCTTATTTTTTGACGAAGTTTGTGCCTTCTATGTTTATTTCCCCACACGTATCACGTTATCCTTTCCAAAAAAAGCGGGCTTGTTAACATTGCGCTTTCGCTAAGCCACCAGTTTTGCCTCTGGCACCCGACTTTGTATTGTGTTGACCAGCTCAAGAATGAGTCCGGGCCGGCAATTGACCGATACCCACAGAATATTAATTTTGAGATTGAAGTTGACAAATACGATGTCGGGACAGGGTGCCAATACCCGTTTTAAATTATCAAGGGTGATTCCTATGACGTGTTGCGGGCACTTATTAAGCTTGGGGATGAGCATCATGAAGTCCGCTAGCGAGCGTCCGTCGGCACCACGTGTTGGCACGACTTGCCATAGGGGCGTACCGTGCTCCATGATTCCTCCCGAAGTAGGCAAGTTATCTGAAAACTCAACTAGGTTCATATGATTCCCTTCGGATTCATGAAAAATAATAAATTAATGCATATGCAGCCGGGACGAAAATTTAATGTACGGCCAGTTTACCTAACTCAGCCAGTATCGAATACACAAGATCCCTTCCCTGTGCACCCATGCCCTGTACAAGCTTGTCAGCATCCCTTTCGCCGTCTACCAGTTTTCTCATCATGCCCCCTATTTTTGCCATGTCACCACCGGCTCTCACCATTTGTTCCGACATATTCGCCAGCATATGTAATGCTGCAACATCCCCCCGCCCGGCAGCATTTATCATACCGGCGAGCCCCGGGGCGGCAAGACCGGGGTCGGGTTTTGCATCGGGATCAGGCAGGGTAGAGGGGTCTTGAATTCCGATGATGATGGCTTCGATAATGGCGCCATCCTCTTCATCCAACCCCAGAAGTAGACTGGCATCGCGATTGCCGTTGAGCACCTGCCGTATCACCCTCACCAGTACATCCCAGCCATTCTGTGAAGACGTCTCAAGTATGGGTTCCAGTTGAGGCAGGAGATCGCGATTCATACAGGCCATGACCACGTTATTAATCAGGGCCGCATGAAATTGAACGATTTGCTGTTTCTGGCCCGTGAGAAGTGTAGACATAATTTATCTATCCCTTTTCAATTTCTATACTGGATTCATTTTGAATTTTGCCTATCATATCAAAATATAAACGCAATTTATCATGTGTCCATGAGTTTTTGGCCATCAACGTACATGACTCAACCGGCTGAGAAGGGTAAAATAAACCTTTAATTTAAGTACAAAACAAATGGCAATTCAATGGTTTCCCGGACACATGGTGGCGGCGCGTAAAAATGCAGCCGATACGATGGAGCGCACCGATGTCGTAATAGAGGTAATCGATGCACGCCTGCCAGAAGCAACCTGCAACCCCATCATTACAGAATTACGCCTGTTTCGTCAGCGTCCCTGTTTAAAGATTCTGAACAAAACCGACTTGGCTGATCCTGCCGCAACTAAAGCATGGTTGGCATTTTATAATGCGCAAAAGAATGTCACTGCGATCGCGCTTTCCTGCAAAAAACCAAGTGACGTTGCAAAGATTCCTGGTCTGTGCGAGAAACTCGCGCCACATCGCGGAACGACCATCAAACCTTTGCGTATGATGATTATGGGCATACCCAACGTGGGCAAGTCCACGCTGATGAATGCTCTACTGAATAAACGAGTGGCGAAAGTGGGTGATGAACCCGCAGTGACTAAAAATCAGCAGCGTCTTGATTTAAGTGAGCGGATGACCCTGATCGATACACCGGGAATGATGTGGCCGAAAATTGAATATGATTCCGATGGCTTTATGCTGGCCGCCAGCCACGCGATTGGCCGCAACGCAGTCATTGATGAAGAGGTTGCCACTTTTCTTGGCGACATTCTGCTGAAGCGTTATCCTGGTCTTGTCGCAGCACGTTACAAAATTGATATAGAGACAATGGATGGTGCCGATCTGATTGAAGCTGTGGCAAAACGTCGTGGTTTTAAATTAAAAGGCGGGAGCGATGACATTGAAAAAGCAGCCCTTACATTATTGCAGGATTATCGCGACGGTGTTATCGGACGCATTAGCCTTGAGACACCTGAAAGCCGCAGTGTGATGATACAACAACATGCTGACTCAAAAATTCAGGTAGTCAATCATGATATAAACGAGGCAAGCAAACTTGAAGAATAAAACCATCACTATTTATTACAACCCGCGCTGTTCTAAGTGTCGCGAAACGGCAGCATTGGTTAGAGAACACGGCTACACCACCGAACTTATTGAATACTTGCTCAATCCCCCCAAAAAGGAAGTACTACAGAAACTGCTGCTCATGCTGGACATGAAACCACTGGAACTGATCAGGCAAGGCGACACGATATTTAAACAACAGTATGCCGGAAAAACGTTAACTGATGAGGAATGGCTCACCGCCATGGTGGAACACCCTGTTCTGATCGAGAGACCGATTGTAGTGCTTGGTGAAAAGGCAGTCGTGGCACGACCACCGGAAAAAATATTATCAATACTATAAAAAATTATAACGGGGCCAGAAAAAACGCTTTCACTGAATCGACCACTCCCTGGTTGGCTAATATTCGTGAATGTCCAAGTTTTTCGGTTTGTAACAAGTGTGTTCCCTGAATATTTTTCTGAATCTCAAAACTGGCATTGATTTTATTCATTCTGTCGAATTTATCATGAACCAGTAAAACTTCATGCCGTTTAATTTTTTCATAGTTCAGGGCACATAAGTCCGACAAACTCAACTCACATTCCGTTTCAATTTGATGCACAATCTGCGCAAACAGATTTTCATCTATACCTATCCTCATACGCATTTTTTCCAACCAGCCCAAAAAATTTTCCATCGGTGCAATTCCCACAATTTTAATTTTTCGCTCAATCGTTTCGCACGTTTTAAAAAATGAATTAGAGCCGATCGAATGTGCAACAACACCATGCAAGGTATCAGCATATTGTGCTGTAACCAGCCTGGTGCTGCGCACCATTTCAGGGAAGCTGCTGAACCTGGAAGTGCTATCTCCATGCCCTTTGTGGTCAAAGGTAACAACCTTGAAACCATTTTTGAGCAATGGTTCAACAAATGCGTCAAGTTGCAGCCCCCTGCCTGCCCACCCATGAACAAGCAGAATGACAGGGCCCGAACCCCATTCGTATACTCTAATTTTGTTGTGGTTAAACGCCAAATCGTAACGATATGCCTTTTCCCAAAGCTCATTTTGATAATGTGACAGCAAGTATGGCTTAACGGAGAAACCTTTCTCTCTCATAAAACGCGTTAACCTGCTTGGCGCTAAATTGAACAATAATTTACTCAACCAGTAAAATAACGCGGATGAAATGGTACGGTCGTGCTTTTTTTGCCCCCAGTTATAGGTATTGTTATTCATTGCGACTCCGCTCTATTTTAAACAACGTGAAACAATATTTTGGAAAGAAACGTTATACAAATGTCCTGCTTTTACATCGTTTAGTAGGCGCTTATAGATATGAAAAGCCAAAATATTACCGAATATTTCGTAGGCAAACTGTTTACAGTCGGCATCCGACCTGAATTCCTTTTCTTCAACAGCAATTTTTGCAGCACGTTCCCAGATGTCGTGAACCGTTTTTTCCTGTTTAACCAGCGCATCCCTGATTACGCCCGGCCTGTCGTCAAACTCAAAGGCTCCCGACATAAAAGGGCAACCACCACTGGGCTGGTTACTCCACTTGATCCAGTATCGCGACAAAGCATGAATGCGCTCCAATCCGCGTTTGTGTTGAACGGCTCTGTCGAACACCTGCGCCTTGAAATCCCTCGCGGTAAAGTCGATCACATTTAACAGCAATTCATCACGTGATTCAAAATGGGCAAATACCCCTGACTTGCTCATGCCCACTAATTTAGCCGTTTCTCCAATGGTCAAACTATCAAAACCATTCTCGCGAACCTTATGCATGGCCGCCTGCAATATCTTTTCTCGAGTCTCAATGCCTTTGTCCATGTTTCAAATATAGCACGGTCGTGCTATATTTGAAACCACAATAATAAACTGGAAAACTGCTGATGCGCTCTTCATTTAAGAATGGTAATCTTCGTCACTTAAATTGTGCTTCACAATTCGCTATAGCTGTTTTAATTTTAACAAGGAAAAATCATGCCCTCCGTTCTCGATCAAACCGCTCTGGACCAACTCTTTTGTGCTGCACGTAGTCACAATGCCTGGCAAAACCGTCCTGTAGAAGATGAGTTGCTGTTACGTGTATACAATTCCATGCGTATGGGACCCACTTCGGCCAACTGCTCACCGGCACGCATCGTATTTGTAAAATCTAAAGATGCAAAAGAGAAATTAAAATCAGCATTGATGGAGGGTAACGTAGCAAAAACCTTGTCTGCCCCTGTTACCGCCATCATCGGCTATGACATGCGTTTCTACGACAAAATGGGCCAACTCTTTCCGCACGTACCGGACGCTCACACCTGGTTCAACAAAGATGAAGAAACAACTTACAACGCTGCCTTCCGCAACGGCACCCTGCAAGGCGCTTACCTGATGCTGGCTGCACGCGCCTATGGACTTGATTGTGGTCCAATGTCCGGATTTAATAATGACATGGTAGACAAATTATTTTTCTCGGGGACGCAAGTAAAATCCAATTTTCTTTGCAACCTTGGTTACGGTGACCCCGCAGGTCTATTTCCACGCAGCCCAAGACTTTCTTTTGAAGAAGCTTGCAGCATCCTGTAATTATCTTCAAAGCTGTCAGAATTTATGCCGGCTCGATACTTAGATAAACTTAATGATCCGGTGGTGCGTGATCTAGCATGGGTTATAGGCGCGCCAGGATTAGTTGACGCCAAACATCCGGCCTATTTAAACAGGGTGGTGGGCGATGCGTGGTGCAGTGCTCAGTTGCATTCCTGCGAATCCTGGCTAACCATGCTGGACAATGATCCACATCAACTTCACAACTATATTGCTACACACCCTACGCGCCGACTTGGGCATTACTTTGAATCCTTGATCAAGTATTGGCTGACGCATTTGTCCGATACTCAAATAATCGCGACAAATCTTCAGATACAGGAACCTCAACGCACTCTGGGTGAGTACGATTTTTTGTTTAAAGACGCAAGTTCAATTGTTCACCATTGGGAAGTGGCAGTGAAGTTTTATTTGCAGCAACTGCCACAATCGGAACAGCATGCGTTTATTGGGCCAGGCACACGTGACAGGCTAGACATAAAACTTGATCGCATATTTCAACATCAACTTTTATTGAGCCTCACACCTGCGGGACAACACGCCTTACCCAATGGAATCAGGCTGGACATGACTCAAGCCTTCGTCAAAGGTTACCTTTTCTATCATAGCTCATCCCATATCAGGCCGGGCATAACAGGTATTTCCAAGAATCATCTTTATGGTTGGTGGGTACGGCACAAATTGGATGCCATACCCAAAATATCGGGTGCAAGCCGATGGATTATCCCATCGCGATTACGCTGGCTATCCCCCGCATTACTTGAAAAAAATGCAGAAGTTTTGACTTACTTCAATCTGGTTTCCAAACTTGATGCACACTTTAAAGTGAGCACCGATTCATTACTTATATTTGAAATGACACAGGAAATAAACGGTACCTGGCTAGAACAATCAAGAGGGTTTGTTGTTCATCAAACTTGGCCTATTATAGATACCCCAATCAAGGAAAAGTTTCAGGATAATTCATGAGGAAATCAGTCAAAGCAGCATTACTTTCAGGTTTAGTATTCCCGGGCACAGGCCATTTTTCCCTCAATCGATACCCACGCGGATTAATTTTTTTTCTGCCATCATTCATTAGTCTTACCGTATTAATTCACTATGCATTAAGCAGGGCCTACGCCGTTGCAGATCAAATTGAACTTGGCCAGATTCAACTAGATACTGTCGCCATCACCAACCTTATTTCAGCCCCGCCAACCGGCATAGATTTTTATAAAATACATATCTCGACATGGATTCTGATTATTTGCTGGATTGCCGGCACCATTGATTCATTCATACTGGGCTTAAAAGTGGATCATTTGACCCGTAAATAATCATGTATTGCTCCAAATGCGGTTACAACAATCCGATCTCAGTCAGGTTTTGTAAAAACTGCGAAATCGATCTGGCACCAAACTATTCTGATCACAAGAAGCAAGACTATACGGACAAGCTCATCTACTCTGGATTGTGGGAGCGTCTAATCGCAGCATTCCTTGATTTATTGGTGATCGGTGCTACTGTGATTCTAGTCGTATTCGTACTAATACTGCTCATAGCAATCACTGGCAGGGAAAGCATTTTGCACGATCAACTGATACTTGAAATTTTTTCAGCGTGGATCATTTTTTTTGCGTTGAGTTATTACGTCCTGATGGAATCGAGTATGGCGGGTGCCACTTTTGGAAAACGCTGGATGAACATCAGGTTGCAAGACATTTATGGAAACAAACTTAGTTTCCCACGCGCAACCACACGGTTACTGGCGAAAATATTTTCCTCACTGTTATTCAATGTTGGATTTATAACCCAGCCCTTCACCACACGAAGGCAGGCTTTGTATGATTTGATCACACGTGTTGTGGTCACACGCACGAGTGACAGTAAAAAAATTTCCATCATGGCCACGGTACTGGTTTTATTTTTTGCAGCTTCCATACCGGTACTGGCATTTACATTCACTGCTGGGGTGCCCATCTTTCAGCAATATGTGCAAAAAGTACAAATAGAAACAGGAATAAAAATAGGCCGTGATACGACTCTCGTAGTTACACGATTTTATCGAAACAATGGAAGGGTGCCTATTTCAATTAATGAAATTAATCGTTCTATCAAATCATCTCCCCACATAGGCGAGATAGTAATCAACCAAAAAAATGGAGAGACCACCCTCACTTTTAGTCCTACAGTGCGAAATGCCATTCGCAATCGGCATTTGATATTTACGCCCACCGTTGAGGCTGATCAGCAAATCAACTGGAAATGTCACAGCCAAGATATTGAGGTATCAATATTGCCAAGCACCTGCAAATAGCCGAGCAAAAATTACAATTCACTAAAAAATCGAAAACTCATTTCCTCAAGTCCCAACACTTGCAATAAATTCCGTAATCGTCCTGCTGCAGGCAGACGCGGCAAATTTTTATATGTTGCGATAATTAACTCATTTTTCATCGAGTGCTCCCATCCCACCAGCTCAGTTACCGTGACCTGGTATCCATGCGCTTCCAGTTGCAGGCAACGTAACACGTTAGTCACATGACTCCCAAATTCCCGGGTATGAATCGGATGTCGCCAGAGTTCAACCGGCATATTCGTTGTCAGTTGACGCCCTTTGTTTTTCTTTAATACAGCGGCTATTTCGGCCTGACAGCAGGGAACCAAAACGATAAATTTTGCCTGTTTTACCAATGCGAATCGTATCGCATCATCTGTCGCCGTGTTACAAGCATGAAGTGCCGTTACGATATCAATCCGGCCAGGGAGAATTTCGGACTCAATTGAGTCAATCACTGACAAATTCAAGAAAGACATACGAGAAAAATCAAATTTCTTTGCCAATTCCCGGGATTTCGAAACCAAATCATCTCGCGTTTCAATACCGTAAATCCGTGATAAATCCGCCTGTAATTTGAAAAACAAATCGTACAAAATAAAACCGAGATATGACTTACCTGCACCATGATCTACCAGTGTTACGTCAGCATGTTCTTTTTGAATTTCTTGTAAAAGTGGCTCGATAAATTGATACAAATGATAAATTTGTTTAAGTTTACGCCGGCTATCCTGATTCATCTTTCCGTCAACCGTAAGAATGTGTAGCTCTTTTAATAGAGCAACGGATTGATCAGACTTTACTTCGTACATAAAAAATGCTCCAAACACTGGGTCAAACTACAAAAACAAACCCCACTTGCTTGGCGTTACAACAAAGTGGGGGCTGCATGGGCACAAAACTAATCGCCCCATTTTACTAGATGATCGTCAATCAAATTATCAAATAAGCTACCCTTTCAAGCCATCTGTTTAATAGCTAAAACTGCCTGATTTCGAAGGGTGCGCAACATTGACAATTGCTTGGGCGATATCTGCAAAGCTTTGGCATCCTGCATGTCCGCATATATTAAACCAACCGGAATTTTGTTTACGATGACGGGTAATAACAGAAAATATCTTGCGTCAACCGTACGACTATGCCAGGGAGGAATTTTATTGGCGATATTTGGCGCCCCCACATCTTCGATAACGATATCCAATTCCTTCTGCAATGCCAGGTGAAACACATCCGCTTCAAAGGCAAGCGGAAAACGGAAACGAGGAATAATATCCGATATTCCTTCGCCAAATCCAAAACGTGCAATCATCATTCCCTGCTTTGCATCACGACTAAAAATTAAAACATGTTTAAACCCGAGAGCGCGGTAAATCGTCTCCAGAACCATTTGCAAAACGTCATTCAGCTTGAATACTCCTACCAGGGTATTGGTGACATCCTGAATGCCATTGCTGAGAACAGCCTCCGGATCAACTTTTAACTCTACTTCACTGTTAACCAATGTTTGTGCATCGAGCGTCATGTCCATGGTAGTAACGCCAATTGTTGTACCATCCTTGCCAAATTCATCTTTTCCCGCCTGCTTGGTTATAATATCGTGATCCAGCCAGCCGCGAACATTTTTCATGACTGAGCTTTTTTGAGTATCAATTCCGAGTACCTTCGAACGAAATGAAAGATCTTCCATTCCCTTTTCCAAGGCTACAGATAATTTTTCATCTGATACCTCAACCACCCCCTTATAACGATCCTTAATTTTTTTAATAGCATCCTTTTTACCTTTTGGATCACTCAGCGTCGCAATTGCACAAAGTTCGTTGGCCAAATTGACAGTAACGTTCATACGTCCTGTCTCATTTTTAGGCATCACAATTTTACTTCCCTGAATTTTTTGCATCCCCGCAATAAGGCGGTCAGGGAAGTGCCAGGTTTTTGCAATACCAATACCCAATTCATTATAAGAAACACCCAACACTTTCATTGCAGCCTGTTCTTCATCTACGTTCTTGTCCTCCATCAGGCGCGCGATTTCTTCGCTTTCTTCAAAAAAATAAAATTTTGCAATCATCCGCCCCAGATTAAGATACATGGCACAAATCATGGTTTCTTCGACGTCTTGTGCAGTCATCCCTTCCGAGAGTTGTACGGCAACAATACCCGAGAAAAATGAAGCAATAACATCGTCCTTCAATTCCTGTGCCTGAGATTTATTTTGCAAAAAATCCATGAGGATTAGCGACATGGCAATATCACGCACGCTCTCAAAACCAAGTATCGAAACCGCCTTGGAGATGGTGTTAATTTGACCGCCAAATTGTGAATATGAAACAGTATTGACCAGTTTGAGTAATTTATTGGTCAATGAAAAATCCTGCAAAATAGCTTGGGCCAGCTTGCTTGAGCCTTCTGATTCCGAAGCAACAATTTTATTAATTTCGTGAATGATACCGGACAATGCAGGGAAATCACTCTTGCTGCGCATGCGTCGCAATAAGAACCTGAGGGTGCTTGAGAAATCAGCATCCGGCGCATCAATATCATTCCCTTTTGAGGAATCAAGGTAAGTGAGCAAGGCTTGACGCATTGCCATTGCACTGGGGAAACGTTCTTCGGGTTTTTTGGCGATCGCCTTCAAAATGATCCACTCAAGCTTTTCATCTACCTTTATGTTACGGCTGGAGGGGGCTTCAGCTTTTTCATTGGCATTACGGTTCAATATCTGGAATACATTATCGCTCTGAACAACAGGGGTGCCGGTAACCATCTCATACAACATCATCCCTACCGAAAAAATATCGGAACGAAATTC
>Ga0315270_10000989_pt1 | contig 15265 bp, 10 predicted proteins | sample C1_bottom_MG_FD_204932 | JGI IMG/M metagenome (GOLD analysis project Ga0315270, IMG submission 204932) | Sediment microbial communities from Yellowstone Lake, YNP, Wyoming, USA - C1_bottom | ecosystem: Environmental > Aquatic > Freshwater > Lake > Sediment | place: USA: Wyoming | collected... | reverse complement strand
GAGCGACGAAGACGCGACGATGGGTCTCCAGGCTCATCATGTCAGAAGACGCCAAATCCGAACGGCCCCAGGTGGTAGAGATGGGATGGCGATGCATGAAGGTGAGCACGGCGCGGCAGGCCTCGGCGAGGCGCCGCTCATCACGGGCCCACTTCATGGCCTGGCGCACCGATACAGCGGTCAGTTGCGGCATCATCCGCGCCGTCTCGGCCGCCGAGAGCGCGGTGCCATGCGCCAGAATCCCGGCATAGACCATCAGCAACTCGCGGCTGGAGCGCGGTTCACGCCCGAGCATGATCCAGCTGAAACGCACCTGGGCGTCCACGGCCAGAATGACCTCCGGCAACTGTGCTTCCCCGACGCGCTTGTCGAGGGCGGCACGGAGCTTGATGAGCCTGGGGTCTTCTTCCAGCGCCTCCAAGGGCGTCAGATGCAGCTCGTCGTCCACGCGCAGAATCCCCGTGTCGGCCGCCGCTGCGACGGCGTCGACGCCGGCCTGCGCGCGCTCGGCCAAGGGCTCCAAGAACGCCGCGGGATCGCTGGGGAGAGACAGTCGGCGGTAGTGCGCCCGGCGGCTCTGCTGCCACTGGGCCGGGGCGATGAACAGCGTCTCGCGACTGCGAAACGCCAGGCTGTGATCGATCCACACCGTGCCGTTGCGCAGCGCCCGGCGTAGGTTCAGCAGCGTGCCCACCTCCGTGGCCACGAAGGCGCGCTCACGATCTTCGCCTGCCAAACTCGCGCGCCACACCCGCCCGAGCGGCAGCTCGCAGCCCGCCGGTGGCAGCGTAAGATCGTCGCGATCGTACTGTTCCTGCAGGAGTTGCATCCCCTGCAGCAGCGGCTGGGTGTGCTCCGCTTGCCATGGCAGCTGAACCAAAGCGCGCAACAGCGCGCGGACCGGGCCAGCGCCTTCCATCAATCGTTCGCGTACCTGCTGCGCTCGGCTGCGCGGGGCCCGATCGCGATGGGCCTGCATGAGCGCCCGCAGCCGCTCTCGCACCTGCTCACCCGAGAGATCCGTGCGGTCAGCCAACGTACCTACTTCGCCGAGCAGTTGCTGATACCGTTGAGTCAACTCGGTGAGGTTCGCATCAATGCCCTCGGCCGCCACGCGCCACAAATCCGCGACCTGGCGTCGGACCATCAGCAGCAGATGATCCGTGGTTCTCAGCAGCGCATAGCGAAGAAAGCAGGCCACCTCGATGGTGCGCGCGGGTTCCGCAATGCGCGCGGCCACGGCCGGCGCACGACTGACCAGTCGCCGCGCATACCGAGAGAGCACGGCCTCCGGTACACTCGTCAGATGGGCGCTGACACCGAGCCTCGTGAGCACCCCGATGCGCTCGAGAACGCCCTTGATCTGCGGCGTCGAATGCTTGGCGGGCGCCGCCCACAACCAGCTCTGCATCGTGCTGCCACTGGCATGAGGTTGCACAATCTCCGCCTTCCACGCCGATAGCTGCTGAGGCTCAACGCTCGAAACAATCTGAGCCGCGAACTGCCCCTCATACTGGCGCAGCGCCTGCAGGATCAGCGCGCGCAGTTCGCGCTCGCGCAGTACCACCAATCGATGATCGTAGAGCCATCGACGGGCGAACTGCAGCAGTCGCTGCCGATCAAAGGTACGCGTGAGCTCGTCCCGAACGACCCGCACCAACGCGCCGCGCTGTGCATGGGAGAGCCAGTGAAATCCCAGCGTCTCGCAAGCCACTTCCTGGTGCTCAAATAGCGTGCGTCGACGGTGATACATCGAGCGCAAGGACGCCAAGTCCGGCGCCGCAACGCCGAATTGCTCCCCCAAATGGCGCCATAGCGGCGGGGGCACGATGCGTACCGCTTCAAGCAGGCGACCGCTCATGCGCAGAAATCCGATCTGTAATGCCAGCGCCAGCTTGAGCACCGGGCTACGCCGCTGCTCAATAACCCGCCGCTCAGCTTCCGAGTACGTGAAGAACGCCTCGATCTCAAAATCGCTCAAATCACGCGGCAGAGACCGCCGCCCCAAACACGTCGATTGCCAGTCGTTCATGTCCCGACCCTCCTGAAGGGTCGGCTACCATACGCCCCTAAAAAGCGCGATCAGCAAGTCATTGTCTGGCCTATGGAATCCCGGGCAGCCCGCTGAAATTACCGGTAAATCCTACCGGCACTTTTGGCAGTAAAATCAAGGGAACCCCAATCTGCGGCAGCGCCACGAACGCCGCCCCGGTGTCGCCAAAATCGGCGAGACAGATCGCGTTCCAGGTAGCGCGCTCGGTCGGAGTTTGACCGGCGATCTCCGCCGCAATATTGGCCGCCACCGCACTCACCATCGATTCGATCATGTAGCCGGTCTTCGGCGCGCCGGTGGCCACGGGTGTAGCTTCGACTGGCGGAATCGCTATGCAGACACCGACCGAGTAGATGTTGGGGTATTTCTTGCTACGCTGCTGGCCGTCCACCAAGACAAAGCCCCGTGGATTGCACAGCTCTGGGACTGCCGCCACCGCGGGCACGCCCTTGAAAGCCGGAATAACCATGCTGAATGAGAACGGCACCTTGTGCTCTTTGCGTGGGCTCCCGGCGTCATCAAGCTCTGCCACCGTCATCTCCCCGGGAGTGACCGCGGCAATCTTTGCGTTGCAAATCCATTTGATGTGCCGCTCACGCAGCTCCGACTCCATCAGACCCTTGCTGTCCCCAACTCCGCCCAGCCCCATGTGCCCGATGTACGGTTCACTGGTGACATAGGTCATGGGCACGCGATCGCGTAGCTTGCGTCGCCGCAGATCTGTGTCGATGATCATGGCCATCTCGTAGGCGGGCCCGAAGCAGCTCGCACCCGGCGCGGTCCCAATGACTACTGGGCCCGGATTCCGAAGAAATGCCTGATAGCGCTCCCAGGCCTGCAAGGAATGCTCATGCGTGCAAACCGACTGCGTGTGCTCTTCTGGACCAAGGCCCGGCACCTCCTCGAACGCAAGGCGGGGGCCCGTGGCGATGACCAGGAAATCATAGGCAATGCGCTGCCCGTCCTCCAGCGTAAGGGTATTGCCAACCGCATCAATTGCGCTGCCCGTGCCGATGATCCATTCGATCCCCTTCTTGCCGAGCGGCCCACGCATCTCAACTCGCGTCATATTCACGGTGCGCCAGCCCACGGCAATCCATGGATTGGATGGCGTAAACTCAAAGTGCGGACGCGCGCCGATGAGCGTGACGCGATGTGCCTTCGCCAGGCGCTTACGCACCTCGAACGCCGCGGGTATGCCACCGATGCCCGCCCCCAGAACGACCACATGAGCCATGAGGCATTCTCCCCCAGGTTCGTTATTTTTTTCAGCAATCGCTATTGACAATGGTTCCGAGTTTATTTGGAAATCCCGATATTGCAAGCCGCCATTGTGGGCGCCGACTGGGTGCACCCGGCCCAGGCGCTTCGCCGGCGTACGTAATGGCACGGTATAGCCAGCGTATCACTGCACTTCGTCAGCGCGCTCTCCTAAAATAGCTGGAACAATGCGCACCATTCTCGCTATTGTCGTGGGACACTGCCGGTATCGGTTGCGCACACCTTGAGCGGCCTCGGCGACGACGATGGATGACGGTACATTCAAGGTAAAGGGCGTTATCGATGCACATTGCGAGACGACCCGACAGGATCTGCATGATCAAGGCGCTGACATCGAATGAAACCAGACGCGACGAACCTCGAAGACTTTGGCTATAAGCAGCAACTGCGCCGGGCGCTCTCGACGCGGGATCTCATCGTCTATGGGATGGTGTTCATGGTGCCCATCGCACCGTACGGCGTGTTCGGCTTCGTATGGCAGGACGCCAAGGGCATGGTGCCGCTCGCCTATTTTATCGGCCTCGTCGGCATGTTCTTCACGGCCATGAGCTACGCGGCGATGTCGCGGGCATTTCCGGTTGCGGGTTCGGTTTACGCCTACGCACAGCATGGCATCCATGAGGTAGCGGGCTTCTTCGCCGGCTGGCTCATTCTTCTCGACTATATCCTCATTCCCGCGCTCATCTACCTGTTCGCCGCCGTCGCGTTGCAGCCAATGTTTCCGCACGTTCCCGCTGGGATCTGGCTGAGCGGATTTGTCATCTTCAATGCCGTCGTGAATCTGCTTGGCGTGTACCTCACGGTGCGAGTTAATCGGTACATGCTGGCCATGGAGCTGGTTTCGCTCGCTCTATTCGTTGTGATCGGAGTTGCGGCGCTGCACGGTGGCGCCGGTGCTGGTCGTCTGACACTCCGGCCGATCTACGACCCCAGTGTCTTTTCCCTGGCGACCGTCGCGGGTGCGACCTCGATCGCAGTGTTGTCGTTCTTGGGCTTCGACGGCATTTCCACGCTGTCCGAAGAGAGCCGTGGTGGCCGCAATTCAGTAGGCCGCGCGACAATAATCTCGCTCCTGCTGATCGGCGCGTTGTTCATGATTCAGACGTGGATAGCGAGCGATCTCGCGCGCGGCATGAGCTTCTCCTCGCCAGCGACGGCATTTTATGAAATTGCCGGGCGCGCCGGTGGCCCATGGCTGCGCGATATCACAATACTCACATCGTGCATCGCGGCGGGAATTGCGAACGCGATGGCCGCTCAGGCTGCCGTTGCCCGTGTCCTGTTCGCAATGGCGCGCGATGGGAAATTGCCGGCCGTGCTGGCGAAGATCCACCCCCGATATCAGACCCCTTACGTCAGCACGCTCGTGGTCGCGGTGATTTCCTTGCTCGTAGGATTGCTGTTTGCGCGCCGCATCGACGATCTGAGTCGGGTCGTGAATTTCGGTGCGCTGAGCGGGTTCATCATGCTTCACTTGTCGGTCATCAACCATTATTTCATCCGTCAACGCAGTGGCCGATGGCTGCGCCATCTGCTGTTTCCGCTGGTGGGACTGCTCGTGATCGCCTACGTGCTCTACCAAATGGACAGTTCGGCAAAGATCATGGGCGCATGCTGGATCGGCATCGGCGCAATCTATTTCGTACTGCTGACCCTGGTGCTGAAAAAGCCCACGGCGCTGGAATTGTGACGCCTTGGCCGGATGGACCGTCAAGCGTATGTGGTTGGAATAACCGTTTCGAACTTCAACGTTTCCATTGATATATAGGCCGACACATCGAACAGCTCTATTCTTTTCATCAAGCTCTTGTAGATAACATCATAGTGTTCGACGTTCGGAAGCGCGATCTTGAGAATGTAATCGAAGTTGCCGGTCAGGCGATGAACTTCAATTATCTCCGGTATGGCGCTGACGGCTGTGCGAAAACGCTCCAGCCACTCCGCCGAATGATGCGAGGTCTTCACAATGACAAAAACCGTGGTTGGCATGTTGACGCGCCGCCGATCGAGCACCGCCACCTGGCGGGCGATATAGCCCTCTTCCTTCAGCCGAGTGACCCGCCGGGAGCAGGCGGATGCCGATAAACTGACCCGTTCCGCGAGCTCCGCGAGAGGCGTGTCGGCGTCGGCCTGCAGGAGGCAGAGGATCTTCCGGTCGCGATCATCAAGCATAGCTGTATATTGCGCGAGTGCTCACCGACTCGCAATGCATCAGCGCAATAGCCTCTGAAGGTGCAAGTTCTCAGCGCTTCTCATGCCTGTAGCCGGAACAACGCCACCTATTTTCGCGACTTTCATGGGACACTTTCCCTTGATAAATCTGGGCGATGCCCATGGCATCGGGGGCGACGGATGACGGTTCTTTCAAGGCTTGGCTTCTCCCGGTTGCGGGAGCAGGTCATCGGCATGGATGCCCGCATTAACACGGCATTCGGCGAAAGAACGATGGTGTATTGCGACTACACCGCGTCGGGGCGGTCGCTGCACTTCGTTGAGCGCTATCTGCAGGGGCTCTTGCAGGGCTACGCCAACACCCATACCGAGGACGACATTACCGGTCGCGGCACCTCGCGGCTGCTGCACGAGGCAGAGCAGGCAATCAAGCGTGCGGTCAACGCTGGCCCACAAGGCAGGATCATCGCCTGCGGCACGGGCGCGACCGGTGCGATCGACAAGCTCCAGCAGATCCTCGGTGTCGCCATCGCGCCGGCCACGCGCGCGCGATTCAACAGCCAGTTGATCCAATTCCTTGGAGCTGACCGAAGCCGCGCATTCGAGGAGCAGCAGCGCGCCCGGCAGCCCGTCGTCTTCGTCGGCCCCTATGAGCATCACTCGAATGAGGTCTCCTGGCGGCAGGGACTCGCGACCGTTGTCGCCGTGGGGTTACGAGACGACGGTGGCATCGATATGGAACATCTCGCGGCGCTGCTCGCGGACCCGGCGTACCGCGAGCGACCGCGGATCGGCTCATTCTCCGCGGCGTCGAACGTAACGGGCATATGCACACCGGTGCAGGAAATCGCCGCCCTGCTCCACCGCCACTCGGCGTTCGCCTGCTTTGACTACGCGGCGAGCGGGCCGTACGTTGCAATCGATATGAATCCCGGTGGCGAGGCCTGGCTCGATGCGATCTTCGTCTCCCCGCACAAGTTTATCGGCGGCCCCGGATCGAGCGGTGTGCTCGTATTCAACGAGAGACTTTACCGACAGGATCTACCACCCACCGTCGCCGGTGGGGGCACAATCGATTACGTCAGCCCTACGGATCAGGACTTCGTCACCGACATTGAGATGCGCGAGAAGGCTGGCACGCCCGCCATCCTGCAGACACTGCGTGCTGCGCTCGCATTCGAGATCAAGGCTGCCGTGACACCGACTGCAATCGCGGCTCGTGAAGCGGTACTGCTCGCGCGCGTCTTCGCGCGCTGGAGCGGTTCAAAGGGCGTGGAGATCCTCGGCAATCCTGATCCGGCCCGCAGGATCGGCATCGTCTCCTTCAATGTGCGCGATCCGCGCGGAGGCTATCTGCACCCGAAGTTCGTGACGGCGTTGCTCAACGACCTGTTCGGCATACAGTCACGGGCTGGGTGTTCGTGTGCCGGACCGTATGGCCACCGGTTGCTGGCGATCGGTCATGAGCTTTCCGAGCAATACCGCGCGTGGGTGCGCAAGGGCTATAAGGGGATCAAGCCCGGCTGGTGCCGTATCGGCTTCCATTTCGTCATGGATGACGTCGACACCGACTTCGTGATCGAGGCAGTACTTTTCGCCGCTGCGGAAGGTTACAAGTTCCTCCCCCTGTATCGCTTCGACCCGTACTCCGGTGTGTGGCAGCATCGCAATGCACTCGATGCACTTGATGACGCGCCGCCGCTGTCGCTCGAGGCCGCGCTTGCGGCGCAGGATGTAATGCCGACAGCATTGGAGGCTGCCGAGCGTATCCGGCTATTCGACGGCTATCTGGCCGAGGCACGCCGTATTGCTGCGAGTCTGGGCGAACCTGCTGACGGGCCTGGCAAACTGCTGGACGGCGCGTTCGGGTCATTGCAGTTCTTCTCAGCGTGACCTCCAGAGCGGCAACCCCGCGCAACGGACCGGCAAGCTACCAGGGTAGCCAGGGTGATATCCGGCGGGCAGGTACCAGCGGCAAGCGGGCGTGTCCTGATGCTATGCTCAGAGAACGCAAATCGACCGAGCCCCCAATCGACAGTGGCAATAAATGAGAGTGACTCCATGAGCAACGTAAAGTCTATTGTCACCCCGTCGCGCATGACTGTCCGGGTCGGGCCCGACGGAATCAGCGCCGTCAACGACCGCGGCTTCGAGATTCGGTTTGCCATGACCGCTTCGGCAGCAGGCTTCAATCCATTGGAACTGCAGTCCGCTGCCCTGGGGATTTGCACGGCGATCACCCTCAGGAACGAGCTCAGAAGGGCCCCTGGAGCAAAACACGTTCCAGAATTCGAGCTGGTTGTCGAAGGAGTCAAAGCCGACGACCTGCCGTCCCGCCTTGCCCGCCTGGACGTGCGGGTTACCCTACCGGAGTTCGTGGCGGCAGAGGATAGGGCCGGCATCCTGCATCGGGCCGAAGAGGCCTGCACAATCGCAAATACTTTGCTGTCGCGACCTGACATTGCCATCGAGGGCTGAGCCGGGTTGGCGCGGATTGGCGCCACGCTCGACCAGGTCTCAACGAGATTGAAGAGGGATTTATGACTGCAGAACCGCATGAACTTCCCGCGTCAGGAACGCTCGCGAGCGATCTGGATAAAGCGGCGCAAACGAATCACCTCAGCGAGGGCGTGCGACACATTCCAATAGCGACGCCGCGTGGAACCTTCAAGGTCTGGACTAAACGCATCGGCGACAACCCGCGGATCAAGGTGCTACTGTTGCATGGCGGCCCGGGATGCACGCATGAATGCTTCGAGGCCTGCGACTCATACCTGCCGGCCGCGGGCATCGAGTACTACTACTACGATCAGCTCGGCTCCTACTTCAGCGACCAGCCCGACGCCGCAGATCTGTGGGAGCTATCGCGTTTTGTGGACGAGGTCGAACAGGTACGCATTGCACTCGGACTCGACGTCGGCAATTTCTTCCTGCTTGGGCATTCCTGGGGCGGGATACTCGCGCTTGAATACGCGCTGAAGTATCAACGGCACCTCAAGGGCCTGATCATCTCGAACATGATGGCGAGCATTCCCGCCTACAATAAATATGCCGAGAGCGTACTGATGGCCGGCATGGACACCGCGGCGCTCTCGGAGATCAAGCGGCTCGAGGCGGCCGGGGACTACAAGAACCCGCGCTACATGGACTTGCTGATGCAGCATCACTACGTCTATCACGTGCTGCGCATGCCGCTGGATGCCTGGCCCGATCCGGTCGTGCGGACGTTCAAGCACCTGAACGCCGATGTTTACATCCCGATGCAGGGCCCGAGCGAATTGGGCGCCAGCGGCAAGCTTGCGCAATGGGATCGCACCGCCAGTCTCGGCGACATCAAAGTCCCTGCCCTGACCATTGGTGCACGCCACGACACCATGGATCCGGCGCATATGCAGACGATGGCTCGCGCCATGCCACACGGCCGCTACCTTCATTGCCCCGAAGGCAGTCACATGGCCATGTATGACGACCAGCAGCGCTATTTCGACGGTCTGATCAGCTTCCTCAACGATGTAGATGCTGGACAGATGGGTTAGGGACGCACAGCCGAGGCGAACCGCCTGGAGGCTGCCATTGCGTTTTTCATTCCTGCCAAGGTTACGCCGCGTAGTGATCCCGGCGACAAATCACCCGGCCAGACCCATGCACAGCACGGCTGTGATCCCGGCCGGACACAGGTAGCGCAACGCAAACATCAGCAGGCGGCGCGTTACCGGAGACAGGCCGCTGAACTCCTCCTCAGGCACTCGCGCTCCCAGTCGCCAGCCGAGGAATACGCTGACCAGCAATGCAGAAAGCGGCATCAACACATTGGCGCTCACGAAGTCGACAAGTCCAAAAAAATTGAGTTCTGCGACGCGCGGGATTGACGTCAGCGGCCGCCAGCCAGCCAGCATGCCGAAGGATAGTACCGATCCTTGCCCAAGCAGCCAGCAGGACCCGGCGGCAAGGCAAGCGGCGCTGCCACGCCGCAGTTGGTGGCGCTCCATCAACCACGCCACCCATGGCTCCATGAGCGCCACTGTCGGCGTAAAGGCGGCCAGCACCAGCAGCGCGAAGAACAGCGTGCCGATGATGCGCCCACCGGGCATGGCGGCAAAGGCTACGGGCAGGACCTGGAAAACCAGCTCGGGACCACCGGCGGGATTCAATCTGTAGTGAAACACCAGAGGGAAGATGGCAATCGTCGCCAGCGCCGACACCAGCAGGATGGAGCCAATCACGGCGAGTGTGCTACGCCGCATCGATTCGCCGGCGGGCATGTAGGCACCGTAGACGATGATGATACCCGCGCAGATGCCGAGCGCGTAGAGAGCCTGGCCGACTGCGTCGAGGAGGACCCGGGGTGTAAGCCGGCTGAAGTCAGGGGCAAACGCGAAACGAAGACCGTGCCCGATATCCCCGATCGCTAGCGAGTAGGCGACGAGGACCAGGAGGATTGCGAGCAGTGCCGGCGCCCGCCAGCGGTTGGCGAGCTCGACGCCACGATTGACGCCGCGCGCGGAGATGAAGGTCACCAGCGCGAAAAAACCCAACTGCCAAAGCGATACGGCACGCGTATTGGTGATGAAGGCGTGGAACTGACTGACAGTCGCGGCGGCTCCCTCCCGCGCATACTGGCCGGTCAGGAAAAACCAGGTGTAGGCCAGCACCCAGCCAGCGATCATCGTGTAGTACGAGGCGATGAGAAAGCCAGCCAGCGAACCAGTCCAGCCAACGATATTCCAGCGCGTCGAAAAGCCGAATCGTGCGGCAATCCTCCCGGCGGCCTGCTGCGGGTTCGAGCGGGCCCAGCGGCCGATGATGGCCTCCCCCACTAGCATCGGCGCACCGAAGACCAGGCAGGCGAGCACGAACACGATGATGAAAGCGAAGCCACCGCCCGCTCCGGCGAGATACGGAAAGCGCCAGATACTACCCAGACCTACCGCTGCGCCGACGGCACCAGCCAGGAAACCTAAGTTCGACGACCAGCGCTGAGCACTCATCGCTACCGCGGAACGATCGCGATCACCCGCGCCGGGAAGCCCGTGCCACCCAAGGGTTTCGGCCATGAAACCAGCACCAGGGCGCCGGACTCCGGGACCTGGTCGAGATCCGCGAGCATCTCGATCTGGTAGTGGTTGAGACCCAGGATATAGCGCTCGAGCGAATAATCATCCTTGTCGGTCGCGAATCCGGGATCGGTGTCGGTGGTCTCGTGTCCCGAGGCGGTGATCTTGCGGTGCTCGTAGAGCAGCTTCAGGACGTCCATGCTCCACCCGGGATAGTGCGCGTGACCGGCTGCATCGCGGTTCTGCATCGCCGCGTCGTCCGGCCAGCGCTTCGACCAGTCGGTGCGCATCGCCACGAAAGCGTGCGCCGGAATGCGGCCGTGTCGCTTCTCCCAGGCGGCCACGTCTGCCAGCGTCAGGGTGTAGTCAGGGTCTCGCGCCACCTTGGCATGCACGTCGAGTACCACCAGCGGCATCAGCATCTCGCTGAGCGGTATCTCATCGACCGTGCGCAGCCCCTCGTGAAAGTGCGCGGGCGGATCTATGTGCGTGCCCCACTGGCCGACATGCGTGAACTGCTGTACCTTGAAGCCATCCTTTGCGATGCTGTACAGCGTGGTCACGGTCTCCTCGCCGAATCCCTTCCAGTGGGGCGTATCCGGACCGAAGCTGTGGGTGAGATCGACGAACTTCTGCGACGCGAGCGTTGCCTGAATCTTGTTCAGGTCAGCGGCAGCGACGTTGCCAGTCGCGCCGGCCAGGCACATCAGTGCGCAAATTGCGCTGATCGCCGCCAAAGGGGTTCTCTTCACTTTAGCCTCCGATGGTCAGACGTTGTAGTTCACGGTTCAGTGCCCGGACCCCTGACGACTTTACCGTCCTTCATTACGAAATCGACCTTGCGCAGGCTCTCAATGTCAGTGAGCGGATTCGCCGGCATGGCGATAAGGTCAGCGCTCAAACCTGCCGCAATGCCACCACGCACTTTGTCGACGCGCAACAGTTCGGCCGCATCTACAGTCATGGCTCGCAGGATATCCCTGGGTTCGATGCCCGCCAGGCGCCAGACGCCAAGGTAGTCAAACATCATGTCAGCACGCGTTCGACCCGGCATATCGACCACGACATCACTGCCAAACACCAGTCGCACGCCCATTTTGTGGGCGCGCGTCAGCCGGTCGATGATCTTCGGGGCCAGCACCGCGGGTTCGGGCAGGATACCGCCGGAGGTGCCGACGATGTCCAGGTGGGCGCGCGGAAAGTCCGTACTCACCAGAAAGATACCCTTGTCCTTCATGCGCTTGAGCTGCGCATCGGTGAGTTCGAATCCGTGCTCGATCGAGTCTACGCCTGCCTCAATGGCATTGTCGGCGGCATCGCCGCTGTAGACGTGCACGGACACCGGCAGGCCGGCGCGGTGGGCCTCATCAACTGCAGCGCGGATTTCTTCCAGCGAATAGTGATATGGGTTGTTGTCGGCCACCAGCTTGATCACGCCCGCACCGTAGTAGATGTTGGTGCGCACGGCCTTGCGCACCTCGGCAGGGCCGTCGGCGTCAATGTATTCGAAATTCCAGAACGCGCCCTGTTTCGGCGGGATGTCGCGCGACTGGCCGCCGAAGGGCGCGATGATCTTGCCCGAGTCGATGATGGTGGGACCGACGAACCAGCCCGCCTCGATAGCACGCCGCACGTCGCTCATAGAGTACTCAGCGCTGTTGCCCACGTCGCGCAGCGTCGTGAACCCGGCATGCAGCACGGCCTGCGAATTGTGCAGGCCCCGCAGGCCACGGAACGTGGAACTCTGGTTCAGGTAGAAGGATTCGAAGGGCGCATTACCTTCGAGTTCCGTCAGCGTCATGTGGGTATGCGCATCGATCAGGCCGGCGGTCACCCACTCGCGCGACAGGTCAATGACCCGGGCGCTGGCGGGAATGGTGAGCGCGGCGCCAATCGCCATGATCTTGCCGTGCTCGATGAGAATGATCTGATTCGTGGCCGTGGTGCCATGCGCCGGATCCACCACGGCGCCGGCGCGTATGGCCGTGACCTGTGCGCACAGCGTCCCGGCGAACAGCAGGCTCAGGACACAGGCGATCTTTCTCATGGAGGGGCCCGCCGAAATCAGAAGCTGTAGTTCACGTGCACCTTGAACCAGCGCGGCATGCCCGGGTAGCGCTGTGCCAGGCCATTGATAGCGGTGTTGTCAAAGCCCATGACACCGTAGCGCTTGTTGGCGAGATTCTCCAGTGATGCGCCCACTTCGAGCTTGCCGCCGCCCGATGCCCAATTGATGCGCGCATTCATGACGCTAAAGCCCTTCTGCTCCACCGCCGGCGTGTTACCCACGTTGAACCAGAAGCTCGATAAGTAGTTGCCGTCCACCTGGAGTGTCAGCTTGCCGGAGCGCACCGGCAGGCTGTAGGCGGCCAACGCGTTGCTGCTCCACTTCGGCGCGTTCGGCGCAACATAGTTCCCGCGAACGCCGGTGCCGCGCGAGTCCACGTCCTTGACGATGGCGTCAACATAGCCGAGCCCAAAGCCAAAGTGCCAGGATTCGTTCGGTACCCACTCCACTTCCGCTTCCGCACCCTGGTGCTTGGCGTCGGCATTGACCACCAGCTGGTTAAGGGCAATGGTATAGATCAGCGCCTGGTAGTTCTTGTAGTCATAGTAGTACGCGGCGGCATTGAATCGCAGTCTGCGGTCCAGCAGCTCGGATTTGAAGCCCGCTTCGTAGGAGGTCAGCTCCTCGGGCTTGAACGTCACCAGCGGGATATCCGATACGAACAGTGGAAATAGCGGTGCGTTGAAGCCGCCGCCCTTCACGCCGCGGTTGTAGCTGAGGTAGGCCAGAACCCGGTCGGACAGATGAAAGTCCACCTGCGCCTTGCCGCTCCACAGCGTGTCGGCACGCGAATTGTCGTAGTCGTTGAGCGCGGCCCAGCTCGGGCGCGTCAGCACCGTGATCGCACCGGAAGTGCTCTGCGGGTAGTAAATGTACGGGAACCAGGTGTACTGGTAGTCCTTTTTGTCCTGGGTAACGCGCGCGCCCAGCGTGAAGCCGATCAGATCGGTGGCGCGATACTCGATCTGTCCGAAGGCCGCGTACGACTTGGTCAGCAGCTCATACGGAGCGCGGGTCGCCGGTAGACCCCCTGCCGTGATCGGAAAGTTCGCACCCGTGCCAGGAACCCCCCCGTCGGTGAAATACGGCGGCGTGCCCTCAGGCCAGGCGCCGGGGATACCGAAGTAGTTACTGTTGTTGGGATTGCTGGGCGAGTCGAACTCCTGCGCCCAGAAGAAAGCCGGCCCCTGCCAGCCCTCAAAGTACTTGCCATTGATGCGCAGGCCATACACGCCGGCAGTCCAGTTCAGTTTCTTGTCACCGCCGTTCAGGCGTGCTTCGAGGGACTGCTGGTCGACGTCGCTGCCATTGAAGAACTGGAACAGCGTGAAGGGCGAGGAGTCGGAGTCCTCGGCATAGTCCTTGCGCAGCGTCGAGTAGTCGCCGATCACAGTGAAAGTAGTACCGCCGAAATCCCGCGCATACTTCGCGGTCAGACCGCTGGCCTTGACCTTGGCAAACCCGCTCAAGTTGTCACGGATAGTGAACGCCTCGCCGCCCGGAACACCGGTAGCATTGCAACCGGTGCAGGTGCCCCACGGATTTTCAGTTGGGTCCGCCAGGCCGTTGACGCCGGGTCCGAGGTTCTTGGTGGTCAGAATCTCCCACGAGCCTGCATGCACGTCGGAGCGGCTGGTATGCGCGGAGAGCAGCAAATCACCGCCGCTGGCGAGGTCGAAGGAGAGCTGACCGCGAACCGCCCAGTCGTTACCGTTCTCGGCGTCGCTGGCGCCGCCCGCCACGTTGCGAAACAGTGGGTCGTAGTGATTGCTCTGAAACGCGACCCGGCCATTCACGCCGCCTGTTATTGGACCGTTCAGCGCCCCCTCGACGCGCGTCAGGTTGCGCTCGCCGACGGTGAGATTGACGAAGCCGCCCGCCACAGCGGTGGGCTTGCGGGTGATGAAGTTCGCCAGGCCGCCAGTGGCATTGCGGCCAAACAGTGTGCCTTGCGGGCCGCGCAACACCTCGACCCGATCCATGTCGAACAGCGAGAAGGCCAGGCCCGCCATCTGCGAGATGTACACTTCATCAATATAGACAGCGGCAGGGCTTTCCTGGTGATCGGCGAAATCGTTCTGCGTCACACCGCGAATGGACAGACTGAACGATGACGGCCCGTTAGGCTGCGTGAGCACCACTGCCGGCATGGCTCGGGTGATATCAGTCGCGCTGACCGCACCGAGCGCGCTCAGGGCTTCACCGGTTACCGCGGACAGCGCAATGCCCACGTCCTGCGAGTTCTGGGCGCGCTTTTGCGCGGTGACGATGATCTCCTCGAGTCCGCCCGTGGCGACGGTCGGGGACAGCGTGTTCTGCGCGTCGGCTGCCTGCGCTGACACCAAGCTGGCCGCCAGCGCCGTGATCACGATCGCGATCGCGATGCGCTCACTGTGAGCAATTGAAGTCTGCGTGGCATTGGATTTCATGTCGCACCTGCGGAATATTTGAAGTTTCGAGTGATCGGATCGGAAAATCATATACGTAACTCTGCTCGCGCGCAGCAAACGCTAGGGAAGCTCTGCGCAGGTGAGTGCGCGAAGAGCATCTGAAATAAATGAAATGACAAAAGTCATGGAAAAGTGCGCAGCAACGGGTTTTGGAGCCCGTATTGGCCTTGTTTCTGGCTCTTTCTGG
>Ga0315270_10000988_pt1 | contig 15281 bp, 11 predicted proteins | sample C1_bottom_MG_FD_204932 | JGI IMG/M metagenome (GOLD analysis project Ga0315270, IMG submission 204932) | Sediment microbial communities from Yellowstone Lake, YNP, Wyoming, USA - C1_bottom | ecosystem: Environmental > Aquatic > Freshwater > Lake > Sediment | place: USA: Wyoming | collected... | reverse complement strand
TTCCGCAACGGCTTCCCGTTCTTCAACATATACTCAATCCTCTCCTGCGTCTTGTCCGTCGCGATCAGTTCCATGAAGTGCTTGCGCTCCAGTGCCAGCAGCCAGTCCTCGTCCACGTAGCTGCCCGCATCCACGTCGCCGCCGCACATGGTCTCGGCGACGCGGCAACCGATGTTGTAGTCGTACTCGGAGATGAAGCCGCCTTCGAGCATGTTGATCATCGCGGCCTTCAGCGTCGCAATCCCCGTGCGCCCGCACACCTGTATCTGCCGCTGACGCAGCGGCGGGCGGTAAGCGGTGGCGTTGAGCGCGCGGGCTTCCTGCTTGGCGATGTGCAGCAGCTCGAAGCGGTTCAGCACGATGCGGTCGCCCTGCCGCAAATAGCCCATCTCGCGCGCCAGCTCGGCGCTCTTGGCGACTTCGCCCATGGCGATCTGCTGGAAGTAGCGGCGCAGGAAGGGGAACACGTCGGTGCGGTTGTCGTTGGCGAAGCGCTGCGCCTCGAACGCTGCGCGCATCGCCATCTCCTTGCAGCCGCCGCCTGCGGGCAAGAGGCCCACGCCGACCTCGACCAGGCCGATGTAGCTTTCCAGCGTGGTGACGATCTTCGAGCAGTGGATGGAGAATTCACAGCCGCCGCCGAGCGCCAGGCCATCTATGGCCGCGATGGTCGGCACCTGCGCGTAACGCAGACGCTGCGACACCTGCTGGAACTTGGCGACCACGTCAGCCACGCGCGCGACGTTGCCGGTGGCGGCATTCATGATGTCGCCGATGCCGCCGCCGCCCGCAACGGTGTATTTGACGCGGGTGACCGCGCCCTTGAGCTTGCCCATCATGCCAGTGTCCGGCGCGGCTTCCTGCATGCCCTGCATCGCCTGCAACAGGTTGGCACCCGCCGAGAACGGCGGCTCCGTCTGCCACAGGATCAGCGCATCGAAGTGCGCCTCGGCTTCGTCCACCGCGCGCAGGATGCCGTCCAGCACCTCGTTGCTGATGGTGTGCATCTTGGATTTGAAACTGACGATGGCGATGCCGTCACCCATGTGCCACATGCGGATGTCGCTGTCCTCGAACACGGTCTCGCCGTAGCTGCGCTCTTCGCCGAGCAGCTTGTCGGGGAAGAGTTGGCGTTGGTAGACGGGGAGTGAGGAACGTGGCTGATAAACACCACCCCTCTCCCCCAGCCCCTCTCCCTCTGAGGGGAGAGGGTGGAGCGTAGCGGAGGGAGAGGGTGCGAACGAACCTTGCACGGTATGCACCGCACTGCGCGAGGCATCGGTCACCCAAGTCGGCAGCGGCGTGGCGGCCAGCGTCTTGCCGGCGGCGATGTCCGCCGCAATCCAGCCCGCCACCTGCTGCCAGCCGGCGGCCTGCCAGATCTCGAACGGGCCGGTGTCCCAGCCGAAGCCCCAGCGCACGGCGAAGTCCACGTCGCGCACGTTGTCGGCGATGGTTTCGAGCTGCACCGCGCAGTAGTGGAACACGTCGCGGAACGTCGCCCACAGGAACTGCGCCTGCGGGTGCGGGTTGTTGCGCAGCCCGGCGAGCTTCTTGGCCCAGTCGCGCTCGCGCAGCACTTCCTTCACCGTGTCGTCCACCTTGGCGTCGGACAGGCGGTATTCCTTGGTGTGCAGATCCAGCACGTGGATGTCCTTGCCGATTTTCTGGTAGATGCCGCGCTTGGTCTTCTGTCCGAGCGAGCCCTGATCCACCAGGTACTGGAACCAGGACGGCAGCTCGTAATGCTTGTGCCAGGGGTCGTCGGTGAGGTTCTCGCGCATGGTGTCAACCACGTGCGAGAACACGTCGAGGCCGACGATGTCCAGCGTGCGGAAGGTGGCGCTCTTCGGGCGGCCGAGGTAGCGGCCGGTCAGCGCATCCACCAGGTCGAAGCCGAGGCCGTATGCCTGCGCGTGCTTCTTGGTGGCGAGCATGGAGAACACGCCGACGCGGTTGGCGATGAAATTGGGCGTGTCCTTGGCGCGCACCACACCCTTGCCCAGCGTGGAGACGAGGAAGTGCTCGAGCTGGTCGAGCAGCAATGCCTCGGTCGCCTTGCAGGCGATCAGCTCGACCAGGTGCATGTAACGCGGCGGATTGAAGAAATGGATGCCGCAGAAGCGGTGGCGCAACTGTTCGGGAAAGGATTCGGACAGCGTGTTGATGGAAAGCCCCGAGGTGTTGCTGGCGAAGATGGCGTGTTCGTTGAGGAACGGCGCAACCTTTTTGTACAGGTCGGATTTCCAGTCGATGCGTTCGGCGATGGCCTCGATCACCAGGTCGCATTCGCGCAGGCGCTCGAGATGCTGTTCGTAGTTGGCAGGCTGGATGAAGCTGATCTTGGCGGGGCTGGCCGCAGGCGCGGGGTCGAGCTTCTTCAGGTTGTCGAGCGCCTTGTTCACGTTGCCGTTCGGGTCGCCCTCGCCCTTGTCGTTTTTCTTGGCAGGCAGCTCGAACAGCAGCGTCTCGACATTGGCGTTGACCAGATGCGCCGCGATCTGCGCGCCCATGACGCCGGCGCCTAAAACCGCGACTTTGCGGATATGGAAATTCTGTTTCATCTATTTTTCTCCAGTCACCAATAGTAGGTCGGGTTTTAACCCGACAGGTTGCGTCGGGATGAATCCCGACCTATGTTGTTAATCTTCCGGCGGCACCGGACGCGGCCTTCTGTCGTCACCCACCGCGACATAGGTCAGTACAGCTTCCGTCACCTTTACGCAAATCGGCTTGGCCGGATCGCGCTGCGCATAAACTTCCACGTCCACGGTGATCGAGGTTGTTCCCACCTTCAGTATTTTGGTGTAAAAACTCACCAGGTCGCCGATGAAAACCGGCTGCTTGAATACGAAAGAGTTGACCGCCACGGTGGCGACCCGTCCCTTGGCGCGATGCAGCGCGGGAATGCTGCCCGCGATGTCCACCTGCCCCATCAACCAGCCGCCGAATATATCCCCGACAGCATTGGCGGAGGATGGCATCGCCAAGACGCGCAAGGTCGGTTCGCGCTGCGGCAAGCTGGTTATGCCACCGGTGCTGTCCATGTCGTCGTCCTCGTGAGTGATGGTTCTGTTTTGTACAACTTTTCTATTTCATTGGCGTAGTGCACCACCACCTGTGGCCGCTTGAGTTTCAGCGTGGGGGTCAACATGCCGTTCTCTATGCTCCACGGTTCCGACAGCAGCAGCACGCGGCGCACTTTGGCATAGCCGGGAAATTCCCTGATCTGCTCCGCGACGCGCTCCAGCACCGCCTTTTCGACGCGCGTGTCGTGCAACGATTCCGGCATGTCGGGACGCACGCCCACCTGTTGGGCGAACGCATTCCATTTGTCGGGATTCACCACCGCCAGCAACACCAGGGTGGAATGCCCTTCACCGTACACCATCGCCTGGTCGAACAGGTGGTCGCGCAGGATGGCTTCCTCCATATCCGCAGGCGGAATTTTCTCGCCATTGGACATGACGATGATCTCCTTCAAGCGTCCGGTGATGGTGATGTGGCCGCGCGGGCCGATGCTGGCGGTGTCACCGGTATTCAGCCAGCCGTCCTGGTCTATCATCGCGGCGGTGGCTTCCGGGTTGTTCCAGTAGCCCAGCATCACGCACGGCCCCTTCACCAGCAGCGCATTCTGCTCGCCGATGCGCACCTGTATGTCTTGCAGCGGCGGGCCGATAGTGGAAGGCAGATTGTCCTGGACGCGGTTGACGCCGACCACCGGGCTGGTCTCGGTCATGCCATAACCCTGCACCAGCGGCAGCCCCAGCGCGATAAACAGGCGCGACACCTTGGGCGGCAAAGCCGCGCCGCCGCTGATGGAAAGGCGCAGGCGTCCACCCAGCCTGTCCATCACCTTGTCCGCCACCAGATGTTTCAGCAATGGCCACAGCAGCAATTTCGGAGTCCACGCGCCGCGTCCCTGCTGGTATTCAAAACGATCCCAGCCGACATCCACGGTCAGCGTAAATAATTTGTGCCGCAACGGCGGCCCCTCTTCCAGTTTGGCGTGGATGGCGTTGTAGACCCGCTCGTAAATGCGCGGCACGGACGCCATGATGGTGGGACGGATAATTTTCAAGTCGTCCGCCAGCAAGGGAATAGAGCGCGCGTAGGCCACCGCCGCGCCGGCCATCATGGCCATGTAATAGCCCGCAGTGCGCTCGAAGGTGTGCGACAGCGGCAGGAAGGACAATAAAATATCGGTGCTGTCCAGGCCTTCATCAAACGTCATCAGCGATGCATGGGCGTTGTGCAGGATGTTGTGGTGCGACAGCATCACCCCCTTGGGTTTGCCTGTGGTGCCCGAGGTATAAATGATCGTCGCCAGTTCGTCGCGCTTGCGCGGGCGCTCCTGCGCCAGTTGCGCCTGCGGCGGCAGCCACGTTTCCGCATCTTGCAAGCGCGATTCGTCGTTATCTACAATTTTATCCAGACTGACCAGGCGCTGCACACAAGCTATCTGCCCGCGCACCGTGCGCAATGTCTGCCATTGCTCATCGGTCTCGAACAGCAACACCTTGGCCTGCGCATCGTTGATGATATAGGCCACGTTGTCCGGCCTGTCCACCACGTACAGCGGAACGACCACCAGACCCAGCGATATCGCCGCCTGCTCGAACATCACCCATTGCGGGCAGTTGCGCAGCATGATGGCGACGCGGTCGCCCGCCGCCAGATTTTCACGCAACAGCGCCGCCTGCCAGCGCGCCACCTGGTCGCGCATTTGTGTCCAAGTCAAGTCCTGCCACGCTTCGCGGTGCGTGTCGAAATAACGGTAGGCCAGCGTCCCCGGGGTGCGCTGCGCCCGCTCCAGGAGCAGCCCGTGCAGCGTGATCGCCTGCTCCAGTTTGATGTAGTTATTATGTTCTGTCATGCAAACTCCCTTAGCCCAAAAAAAGATCGCCAAATAACGGCGTCCCCGCCGCAACCGCATACTGCCCGAAATCTTCCACGCCTGCCGCGCGCAATATTTCTTCATCTATGAAAAAATTGCCGCTGCACTCGCGGCTGTTGCGCGTCAGGATGCGGTGTGCCGCATCGGCCATGATGGCCGGCTTGCGCGAGGCGCGCAGCACCGTTTCCGGGAAATTGAATTCGATGGCAGCGGTGGCGATGGTGGTGCGCGGCCACAGGCAATTTACCGCGATGCCATCCTCCTTGAACTCTTGGGCCATGCCCAGCGCACACAAGCTCATGCCGTATTTTGAAATGGTGTAAGCCACATGCGGCGCGAACCATTTCGCGTCCATGTTCAGCGGCGGCGACAGCGTGAGAATGTGCGGGTTATCCGATTGCTTCAGGTAGGGAATACACGCCTGCGCAGCGAGAAAAGTGGCGCGCATGTTCACGTCCCACATCAGATCGAGGCGCTTGGGAGTTGTTTCCAGCGTGCCGGTCAGGCTGATCGCGCTGGCATTATTGACCAGCACATCAATGCCGCCAAAATGCAGCGCCGCCCTGTCCATGGCAGCCTTGATCGCCTGCTCATCGCGCACGTCGAGCTGAATGGCCAGCGCACGGCCTCCCGCCCGCTCCACCTCGGCGGCGACGCTGAGTATGGTGCCGGGCAATTTGGCATGCGCCTCGACAGTCTTGCCGGTGATCACCAGGTTCGCGCCGTCGCGCGCGCAGCGCAACGCGATCTCGCGCCCGATGCCACGGCTGGAGCCGGTGATGAAAATGGTTTTCCCGCGCAGGTCAGGCATTTGCTCCCCTCAAAGACAATTTAGCCACGGATAAACACGGACGCTCACGGATAACAATCAAATCCTTGATCCGTGATGATCTGTGTCCATCCGTGGCTAATATTTTTTTATTTTCTTTCTGCGATCCGGCTTAACTCCTCCGGCGCGAAATCGTCCACCATGATCACCTTGCGCCTGAGTTCGTAATCGCGCTCCAGCAATATCGCCTCTTCCGCCCGGATCACGCCTTTGTCGCGCGCCTCGGCAATGCGCTCCAGCTCATCCAGGCCCCTGACCTTGCTGCCGCGACGCCCCTTGCGCGCCTCTTCCACCCTGGCTTGCAACGGCTCGCATTCCAGCGTGCTGTGCAACGCGACTTCCAATGCGCCCACCGCATCGTTCTTGTCGCTGGATATATAGATGCCCGAGGTCAGCCGGTCGCGCGTCTCGCCCGGCTGCATCATCAGCGTTGACACTTGATGCCCCAGTTGGTCGGACGGCGGTGACCGCCTCATCCCCAGCGGGAATATCAGCGTGCGCAATATCGCCGCCACGATGCGGCTGGGAAAATTCTGCAGCACGCCGTCAAAGGCCTGCTGGATTTTATACAGCGCATCCTGCATGGCCCAATGCAGCAGCGGCAAATCCTCAGCCGGGCGATGGTCATCCTCGAAACGCTTGAGCGTGGCCGAGCACAAATACATCTGGCTCAGTATGTCGCCCAAGCGCGCGGAAATTTTTTCGCGCCGCTTGAGGCTGCCGCCCAGCACCAGCATGGAAGCATCGGCCAGCAGCGCGAATGCCGCCGAATAGCGCGTCAGTTTCTGGTAATAGCGCTCGTTCACCACCGGCGGCACCGAGATGCCGCGCCCGCCGCTCAAGCCAAACAGCAGCGCACGCACAGCGTTGCTCATCACGAACCCGATGTGTGCGCCAAATGCCGCATCAAATTCGCACAACGCGCGCCAGCCGTTCTGGGTGTCATGCGCGGCCTGGATTTCCCTGAGCACATAGGGATGGGCGCGAATTGCGCCCTGGCCGAAGATAATCATGCTGCGCGTCAGGATGTTCGCGCCTTCCACGGTAATGCCGATCGGCACCTGCTGGTAACCGCGCCCGAGGTAATTATTCGGCCCGAGGCAAATGCCCTTGCCGCCATGCACGTCCATCGCGTCGTTGGACACGCCGCGCCCGCGCTCGGTGCAATGGTATTTAACGATGGCCGAAACTACCGACGGCTTCTCGCCGAGGTCTATGCCCACGGTAGTCATCAACCGCGCCGCATCCATCATGTAGACATTGCCGCCGATGCGCGCCAGCGCCTCTTCCACGCCCTCGAATTTTCCGATCGGCATCTTGAACTGTTTGCGCACGCGCGCATATGCGCCGCTGGTGCGCGCCGCCAGCTTGCACGCGCCGGTGGCACTGGATGGCAGCGAAATGCCGCGCCCGGCGGACAAGCATTCCATCAACATGCGCCAGCCCTGGCCGATACGCGCCACGCCGCCGATGATGTACTCCATCGGAATGAACACGTCCTTGCCTTGCGTCGGCCCGTTGAGGAATGCAGAGTTGAGCGGGAAATGGCGGCGTCCGGTTACCACGCCGGGGGTGTCGGTCGGGATCAGCGCCAGCGTGATGCCGCAGTCGGTTTCGCCGCCCGCCAGGCGATCCGGGTCATACATCTTGAACGCCAGGCCCAGCAGCGTCGCCACCGGTGCCAGGGTGATGTAGCGCTTCTCCCAATTCAGGCGGATACCGAGCATGCGCTGGCCATTGAAATCGCCGTGACACACGATGCCGGTATCGGGAATCGAGCCGGCATCGGAACCGGCGAACGGCCCGGTCAGCGCGAAGCAGGGAATCTCCAGCCCCTTCGCCAGACGCGGCAGGTACTGGTCTTTCTGCTGCTGTGTACCGTAATGCAACAGCAGCTCGGCAGGCCCCAGCGAATTCGGCACCATCGCCGTCACGCATAACGTCGCGCTGCGCGAAGCCAGCTTGGTGATCACCGCAGAATGCGCCAGCGCCGAGAAGCCCAGCCCGCCGTATTCCTTGGGAATAATCATGCCGAAGAAACCTTTGTCCTTGATGAACTGCCAGGCCTCGGGCGACAAATCCTGGCGCTTGTGCGTGACATCCCAATCGTCCGTCATCGCGCACAATTGCTCGACTTCATGACCGAGAAAATATTCTTCATCCTCGGTCAGCAGCGGCTTGGGCAGATGGATCAGCTTGTACCAATCCGGGTCGCCGCTGAACAACTCGCCCTCCCACCACACCGTGCCGGCATCCAGCGCCTCCTGCTCGGTCTGCGAAACATGCGGCAAAATCTTGCGGAAAATAAGCAGTATCGGATAACTGATCAGCCTGCGGCGCAGGAATGGAACACCCAGCAACACCACCAGCACGGCGACGATACCGCCTATAACCTGCATGGTGTCGGGAGAAATACGGTAGGCGATGCCTGCCACCGGCACCAGCACGATCAGCGCCAGCAGCCAACTCCAGATGGAAGCCCGGAAAAAAGCCAGCACCATAATTGAGGCAAGTATCGCCAGTGCCATCAGCAATTCCATCAGTCTCTCCTTTGTTCTAGTTATATGCGTCTGTAGCGACCACTTTAACCTCTGCCAAGCGGGCTGACAATGGCATTCTTGTAACACTTATACAGCACAGGCAAAGTGTACTATATGGAAACAAAATTCCCTCTTTCATTCCTCTTTTAACAACCAGGCTCCCTTGAAGACACTTCATCCCCATCCAGTAAAACTGATCGGCGTCGCCAGCGGCCTGGGCGCGCCCGACCCCGGCTGCGCGGACGGACCGCAGTTCCTGCGCGAGCTGCAAGTTTTTCAGGGCAAGGACATCCAGGCCACCTGGGACGGCATGTTGCGGCCTGCTGCCAACCTGCCCTCGCCCATCGCCGCCATCAGCGAACTCTCCACCCGCCTCGCCGCGCGCGTGGAGGATGAACTGAACGCGGGACATTTTCCGCTGGTGATCGGCGGCGACCACTCCTGCGCCATCGGCACCTGGAGCGGCGTCCACCAGTGGCTGGGCGCGCGCGGCCCGCTCGGCCTGATCTGGATAGACGCCCACATGGACAGCCACACCTACGCCACCACGCCCAGCGGCGCGCTGCACGGCATGCCGCTGGCCTGTTTACTGGGCTATGGCGAACCGGAATTAACTACGATAGACGGCACAGCACCCAAGCTGCGCCCGCAACATGTGTGCCTGCTCGGCGTCAGGAGCTACGAAGCAGGCGAAGCCGCGCTGCTGAAAAAACTCGGCGTGCGCGTGATCACCATGCAAGAAATCCGATCACGCGGCGTGACCGCGACGCTGGCTGAAGCGATGACCATCGCCCGCAACGGCACGGCAGGCTACGGCGTGAGCATCGACCTGGATGCGCTCGATCCAGCAGAAGAACCCGGCGTCGGCAGCCCGGCACCCGGCGGCTTGTTATGCAGCGAACTGGAACAGGCGTTGCGGCTATTGCGCGACGACCCGACGATGCTGGCGATGGAAATCGTTGAATACAACCCGCACCATGACCGAGACCAGTTGACTGCGCAGGCTGCGGGGGCACTATTCAGAGCAGCGCTGGAAGGGTAACTGGCGGGTTGTGATTTTGTGTGATGATTTAAGCGGCTGCTCTTGACCCAGGTCATATCAGGCCTTCAAAATTTGTGCCCGTAAACAGATTTAATTCGCGACCTGCTTTCGGCATTAATGCAAGGGGAGTTACTGCCGCAAAAGTTACTCGCGACCACTACGTTGGGGCCGAATCAAAAGCAGTTAATATTACTTGATATTTTTACTCGTCTATATATAATAAAAATGCAATTTGCGGCGCAGACAAAACAAAATTGCAATGACTATAGATATTTCGGTAGTTATTTAAATTATCTGCAGAAGGCAGGCTATCATGAACTCTCATCATTTTGATCATATTCTCAGCGAGAATGCCAAGGATGTCATGCGTAGTGTAGAGCTTTTCTTGGCGATTACTTTCGTATTAAGCGTTATTGGCATAGTTTTTGTAGCGGTTGTTTAATTGCCAAGATGTTGAAAGAGTGCAATGGCTGGAGTACGCGTAATTGACCAGCAACATAAGGTGCTCGTTGATATGTTTAACCAGTTGAACAAGGCCGTTGAAAATAACGAGCTGCGGGAAGATATTTACGCGATTATTGACGACATAATTGCATATACCCGTAAACATTTTGCAACCGAAGAGCAGCTTATGGCTGAGTCTCATTACCCCGAGATTGAAGCTCACAAGGATAAGCACAAGAAATTGATAGAAGAGGCTCTCCATCTCAAGGGGAAACTGGATTACATCGGAGAACAGATGTTCACGGATTGGCTTAATCATTGGCCTTTCGCCAGAGTTCTCGCGCACATTCAATATGCTGACCAACAGGTTGAAGATCATATTTCCAGAGTGGCCTATAGAATGCAATGAACATTGTTCGATGCCACCGTTAGCCTGGTTACTAAGATTTAGACGATTTATCCGGTGGCGTAAAAAACCCCAGTGGATGATTCAGGAATCGCCGGAACAGCAAGCTGCCGAGTTCCACTACATCGCTCAAACCCAAGTTTTTGGATTTCATTGCTACATAGAGGGCAAGACTGAAGCTCACAATCAAATTGACGAGTGCAATACCGAACGTTCCCAGGCTAGCCCATAGAAATAGATTGGTGAATTTTGAAATATCAAGCATAGCCATAGCAGACCCTAAATTGGCGCTGGAGAAAGCGACATGGCGAATCTCCACCGGCAGACCGGTCAGCTTTCCTAAATCGCCAAAAAAACCCAAGTACATACCAAAGAACAGATTGCCTAAAATTGCACCATAATGGTCGTCTAAATATAAGCCCAACTTATTGGCTTGGGTCGGCCCTAGCCATTTCAGCGCTGGGGAAACGGCTAATCGCGAAGCAAGTTGATAGTAACGCGCCTGATTGTCGAAATAGCCGGACACCAAACCGGAAAGAAACAACCCAACACCTGCCACGGCGGCAAATAACAAAGCTCCGCTATTCCACGGATCTATTTCTTCAAGAAGTTGAATGGCTTTTTCTGGAGAGGTCAAAGAATATCCAAACAGCATTGGCCATACATAGGCAATCAGGAAAGCGACCGGGATCGCCAGCCCAACATTGCCGAGCACCGCGACGAACTGGGTGCGTACAACATTTTGTGCCAGGTCGCCGAGCCGTTCTAATTCACGTGGCCGTGCATCAACCAGCGTCGCAGCGATGGCTGAAGCGGTCATCGCGGGTTGTTTGGTTGCAACGGTAAAACCAAGCAGATGGATAAGCACAAAGCCGATGCTGTAGTTAAGGCCATATGCAAGAACCTCGGTCAGCAGAGGCAGATGCAGCATGGATAGCTGAATCTTTAGCATAGCCATAACCCCGATGATGACGCCTCCGCCAGCCGCACTGCGAGCCATCGACCACCATGCGGAACGATCTTCTGCAATGAAGTGTTCTCCGTGGCGACTGGCGTGATCTGTAATGTTGCGCGAGATAAGGCTCACGCTTTCACCCACGTACTCCTTGACAAGGTGTCCGGTTTTTACAGCAGTTGCGAGTAGCTTCATTAGCCTTATCGAATATACGAGGCGGTCTTCTGCAACCAAGAATTCCAGCAGCTCGTGCTGGCGACGGATGAGTTGATGAAGTCGTGCCAGCAGATAGGTGAGTCTGACGCTGATGCCGTTTTCGCCCGCCTTGCGGCGCGCACGATCAAGCACCTTTATACATTGGTCGAGCAGTACATCAATCTCTCGAAACTCTTCCTTTGTTGGACCTTTTCCGCCCATACGGGCGCGTTCCAGAATAGGAACCAAAGCAGCATTTTGCGCTAGAAAAGGAGAGTCGAAATGCTCCAGCATAGGCTCCGCCAGAAGCAATTCACGATCCAATGCAGTTCCAGCAATGCGGAAGGAAAGTGCCCGAACCGCCTCAATTACATTCAAAACTGCAGCGTTGTCAGGATCGAATTCATGCAACTGGAGCCTTGATGCAAGCTCCAACCAAATTTCATCACTTACTTCAAGCACCCATTTATGATCAGAATCCCGACTAAATACCTGATGCAGAATATCCGTTAACAGGCCGTCGTCGGACGGCGCAGGAAGTATGTGCCGACCTATTCGATTGATGAGCTCCAGCCAAAACCCCAGAGCAGAGCGTATGCAAGTCTCTGCATAAAATGCGGTTTGGTGAGGCAATGAGAGTAACGTCTGCAAGTCTTGCTTCAGCACTGCAGCCTCTTCAGAATGCTTTTCCAGCCGTGCGATTTCTCCACAGATATTTCGTTCGGCAGCCGTTATATCGTCAGGTGAGCTGGGGCGTAGACGAGCCACAAGCGCAACAATTCGATCGATGCAGGGCTGATTGGCGTTCAAAGGATAGAATACTTCATCAGAATTTGAAGTTTGATTATATTCCTATACCTTCAAAGTTAATTGAGCAGACCATCCTCTAGGCCCGCGTAAATTTCCATGCTGGAACAATTCAGGTGAGATGCAATTGGGTGGTGAGAATTGAAACTGAAGAACGCCATTGATCGATTGATATTGGCTTGAACTCGCATATTCTCCACGGCTTCTTCCACCCGCCCCACGCGATGCCTAGGCTATGCTGGCAATGGCAATCGTCGAATACAACCCGCACCATGATCGCGGGCAGTTAACGGCGAAAGCGACGGGGGCGTTGTTCAGGGCAGCGCTGGAAAGGTAGTTTGACTATGTAACGAGCGCGTGATGGAAATTTTAACGGCTTGGCTGTACTGGTTCCCAGTGGTTTCTGGTCACCTAGACGTTGGGATACAGCCCTCCTCCGTCCGGAAGCTTATTTCCTCGGGCCTCTTGTGCAATGAATGCCTTGCGAGCCTTGTCAGTCAGCCTTCCGCCGATACCCCCAGACATATAAAATCCTCCGGTTCAATTCTACGTGATACCCGGTAGTGGTTCAGTTTGAAACTTTCTTTTTGTAAGAGCCACGCTTCTTTGAAGCCTCCTCTGGAATCAGTGCCACAATATCAGAAATTTCCCAGAGTTTGTTGCTTACGCCTGCCGCCATCGCTGGGGTAATCTTGTTCAGAGACTTGTGGATTTTGCAGAAATTGTAAAACATGAAATACAGGCTGATTGCGTGCATATGATTTTCCAGCTTCTTGCTGAATGCATTGGTCAGCCGAGTAAAGCGGCGCATGTGCATACGCATGGTTAGGTTCTGGCGCTCAACGTAGCTGGTGGATACGTCTTTAACATTCGGGTTACCAGTAATGCGGCGCTTCTCTGAGCCGGTAAATTCTGCGGGGCTATAACGGCGCGCATCATGTTTTTGCTGGCCTAGCGTGCCGTACATCTTAATCAATTGAGCAAAGTCTATATCAGCGCCGAAGGCATCTTCTACAGCGTCTATGTAGGCTTTGTGACCATCTGTGGTTAGTTGAATGCGGCTAGACAAGCGCGAAGCTAGATCATGGATAAATTCATAAGCTGATTCTGCGCCGCGTGTGCCAACATGCCAGCATGAGATTAGCTTTGTGTCGGCATCAATCGCTGTCCATGTATAAACATCGCCAAGGCCGAAAGTGCCTTGCAATTCTTCCGGCACGTTCTTTTGCTTCATTCCAACAAAAGACCATATTTCATCGCACTCCACGCGCTTGCAGTTAAGATTTTGCATGGCTTCGTCCTGATACTTGGCGCAGGCTTCGCCAGTATCGGCCAGCAGCTTTAGAACGGTGTTCTTGCTTGCTCCTGTGATGCGGGTTGCGGCGTTGATGCCCATGCCTTCACAGAGCAAGGAAAGTATTTGCGCGCGTTTCTCATTTGAGAGTTTGTTTGCCATGTTATTTCCCCAAGCGACATTTCATAATGCACATTATGCTTGAGTTATAATAAATAAGCAAGCATTAAATCAATTTGTTTTGCGTTATGCTTGCATTGTTTGGTTATTCCACGCACAATGCAAGCACTAATTTCATTTGGATTGAAATATGAACGGTGAATCTAATAAAAGTAAGTCAAATGGTGGCATTGCTAGGGCTGAAAAATTATCCCCGGAAGACAGAAAGGATATAGCCCAAAAAGCAGCAAATGCCAGATGGAATAAATCTGATGAACTACCAACTGCTGATGTTAAAAAAGCACTGTGGGGCGCACCGGAAAAAATGCTAAAAATTGGGAGCGCATTAGTTGAGTGCTATGTTCTCGATGGCGGAATGAGGGTTCTATCTGGTCGCGGAATGCAAGAAGCCATAGGTCTCGGAGGGGCAGCAAGTACCCATGGTACGAAATTGCGCTCATTTTTGGCAAATGAGGCGATAAAAGAATTTGTTAACAAAGATTTAGCCATGGCAATGGAAAGCCCAACTAGGTTTATACGACCGGGGCGGGGCGGCGTTCCTGCTATAGCTTTTGAAGCCACGCTGCTAATTGATCTTTGTGAAGCAATAATCTGTGCGTACAACTCTGATGCGCTACGCAAAAATTATTTCCCTTTAGTGTTACAGGCTCAAGCAATAACATTGTCATTTGCGAAGGCAGGCATCATCTCCGCAATAGATGAGGTAACTGGGTATCAAGAGGTACGCGAAAAAGATGAAATCCAGAAAATCGTTGATAAATATCTAACTGACTATGCGAAGAAATGGGCAAAAGTATTCCCAGACCAATTCTGGGAAAAACTTTTGCGTGTTAAAGGATATGAAAGCTATATCGGACTTCCGAGGCCGTCATTTGTTGGTCATTGGGTAAATGATATTGTGTATTCTAGGCTTGCCCCTGGAATAAGAACTAAGCTAAAAGAATTAAATCCGAGAACAGAAAAAGGAAACAGAAAATATAAAAATCATCAATTTTTAACCGACGATCAAGGTGCGCCAGAATTGCGCGAGCTTTTAACTAAAGCCATGGCGTTAATGGATGCTTCAACTACCCCTGATGAATTTGATAGGTTGCTGACAAGAGCATTGCCCAAATACGGAGATACATTAGAGATGGGATTTTAAGATTCTTTCCAACGTGCTTTAGCGGCATTCTTGGCAATCTCTGAGCGCTCTTCAGGCGTGAGCTTATCGGCTCTCGCCTTACCGCCTTTCTTGCCGCCTTTGGAGCTATCAGCCTTCTTGCCAGTTAATTCTGGCTTTTTTTCAGTCTCGCCTATAGCCTGCTGGAATACAGCAAAGGCGTTTTGAGTAAAATCTTTTTTCCCGCTAGTTTTGGTTTTCATGCGAATATGATAGCGCAGCCTATCATATAAGGGAATGGCGCAGAATTTCAAACTGAACCACTACCTGATACCCCCACCGATACTTTCATTATGCTCGGTATGTTATCGGGTAGCGCAAGACCTTATTGGATCAGGAACGCCTGAATTTAATAATAAAAACGCCGTCTCTGGGACGGCGTTGGATGTTGCTGTACTACTTATTGGTGGAGGCGGGGGGAATTGAACCCCCGTCCGCAAGCACTCTACAGGCAGTTCTACATACTTAGTCTGGTTATTTAATTTTATCCGGCAGACGCCAACCGACAGGCTGCTACTGGACGAGTCACC